>Ga0137437_1000006_pt1 | contig 62560 bp, 84 predicted proteins | sample EasRivERMGT138_2_FD_102332 | JGI IMG/M metagenome (GOLD analysis project Ga0137437, IMG submission 102332) | Soil microbial communities from meander-bound floodplain in the East River, Colorado, USA - East River MetaG ERMGT138_2 | ecosystem: Environmental > Terrestrial > Soil > Floodplain ...
GAGTTACGCCTTGCCGGGGAGCTACACCAGCCAGCGTACACCTACGCGCTGATCCACCTGCCGTCGGGACGCGTGCACCTTGGCGCGAGCGACGACATTCGAAAGGCGGCTAACATGTGGGCCAAGCGCCTGCGTGACCCCGATGGTAACCCTCAGGTGCCGCGCCCGTTCATGGCGTTCCCGTGGGCACCAGAGGACTGGGCGTTCAAGCTGGGGTCTCCCCACCCCACGCTGTCCGAAGCCCGCTCTGCCGTCGCCAAGGCGTGCCTGAGCCCCACTCTCAGCGTGCTGAACAGCACGCGCCACCTGCCCGTGCCAAGTACGGTATGCAAGCTGCCGCGTCGGATAACTACGTTGGTATACCCCAACCCATTGCCGCGCGAGCAGCACGAGCTTGGATGGCGGGAGCTACTTCCATGGTTACTCGCGTTCAACCGCTCGCCGCATCCCAGCGATGCACAGGTCCGCGAGCTTTGGATCGAGTACCACGAACGGCAGGGGGTCCAGCCGCCCACCGTGGTCTACGATCCCGACCGGCAGGTGAGGCGCGAGCGTCAGGAGCGCACCCGCCGGTATTCGCGCAACGCCCGCGAGGTGCGGGCTGGCCTGCGCCCCAGAACATGGCTCAAGCTACGCTGAAATGAGGGCACCCGGCTACCGCGAGCGAAGTCCTCGCCTCTGGCCGGGTCGAAGCACTGGAGCACGGGTGGGCAAGGCCCGTGACGCGCGGCCCGCGCGTGGCATAGGATGGGACAAGCCTATGCCGCCAGTGTATCTTTAACCACCAACATAACCAAGGAAGTAAGCCATGATCGATCAGTACAACATCATCGGCGCACTCATAGTGCTGCAGATGGCGCTCTCGGCTCTCGCGTTCGGCTACATGGGCTGGCGCTCCACCGTGCACGCCAAGCCCTTCAGCGCGCTGTTCGGCTACGTCTGCGCCTTCTTTACGTCGGGGCTGGCCGGGATTGCCGGGCAACTGGTGTTCGGCTGATGTCATCGTTCCGCCGGGGCTGGAAGGATTACCAAGGTGGTAGTTCGTTCGCTGCCGAATACGAACGCTGGTCGCCCCAGCAGCAGCTTGCCTATGAGAGAGGCCGTCGTGCCGCAGCGGTGGCGTCGTACCACACCAAGGGTACGGTATGCCGGTCATGGAAGGACGCACGCGCCGTGATCCCCCGAGGACTTCGGGCGGCGGCGCTGCGTGAGGTGCGCTGATGGAAGCTACCATCCTGCTCGCCTTTGTCGCCGCCTACTACATCATCAAGGAGTGGGAGGCGCACAAGGAGCGCACCCTGACCCAACGCTGGGAAAGTCAGAAAGCCATCGAGCGGGCGTGCAAGGAACACGATGCCGCTGAACGAACCGCACAGATGGGCGCGCCCGCACATTGGGCGAGCGACCCCGAGGAGGATAACCATGCAGGTTAGCAAGGATCTGGCGCAGCTTGAGTGCGTGATTACCCAAGCCGAGGCGGACAAGCTGGAACGCATCCGCCTCGATAGCCGTGGCGGCATGTGCGGCACCGGCATCGTTGCCGTCGGTCACACTCCCGAGGGCGAGATCGAGGACGAGCATCAAAAGTTCGTGATCTTTCCCTGCTTCCTCGTGAACCTCGACAGCACGGGCTGTTACCCCGAGTTCGTCTATCTCTCGCGCACCGGCTATCCCTTGCCGGTGACGGTTGAATAACTAGTGAGGTAATCTAATGATGCTGAACATACGTGTTATCATCGCGCACCTGCCCGAGGACTGGATCAGCCAGTCGCGCTACGACGACCTGACCAACGTTACCACCGTGGTGATCGACGACCGGCGCATCCCCGAGGGGCGCACGCTGCAGTTCATCATCGCCCACGAGATCAGTCATGCCCTCGCGGCGTATGAGCATCGGCAACGGTATGCAGCGCGCTTCAACGCCGCGCAGGACTACATCATCAACGAGATGCTGAAGCCCTCGCGCATACGCACCGACGGCCACCAGATCGACGCCGACGGCATCGACTGGTCGCGTTCATAAACCCTAACCAGTGAGGTAACCAACAACCAATATGTACCAGCACAATATCGAGGGCGACGCCCTGCGTGCGGCCTACAACTGGCACGGCACGCAGACGCGCAAGGACAGCGACGTGCCCTACATCATCCATCCTGTACGCGTCGGCTTGCTGATCAGCGTGGCGTTCACCGAGGTGCCGCGCTTCGAAACCGGCGGCGACAACCCCGACATGATCGTTGCGGCGGCGTTCCTGCACGACGTGGTCGAAGATTGCAACGTCAACCTTGCCGACTTCGAACAGGAGTTCGGCTACCACGCTGGTAACCATCTCTACAGGTTGGTCAACGAGGTCACCGAGCCAAGTCGTGTGCACAAGGGAGACCCACTATGGAACCGTGCGGCGCGCAAGTCGCTCGACGCCCAACACTACGGCAACTCATCACCTGCGGGGGCGACCATCAAGCTGGCCGACATCATCGATAACCTCAGCGAGATCGAGAAGCTCCAGCCGCGTTTCCTGCCGGTATACATGCGCGAGATGCTCGCTCTCGTGCCGCTGCTGGCGCACGGGCACCCCACGCTGTACGCTCGTGCCGAGCAAGCCATCGGCATAACCAGTGAGGTAACCAGATGCTAGGTCGCTATCTCGTGCACGCCGAGCAGACCACGTCGAGCCAGAGCGGCAGCACGCTCTACAACTACTACATCCGTGAGCGAGGCGCGCACGAGGGGGAGTACCTCGCCCGCGTCTATGACCCCCAGCTTGCCGACCGCATCGTGGATCTTCTCAACAGGTACGGTACGCCCCGGCCCAGCACGGCCCAACAACAGAAACTTCTTTAACCAGCTAACTAACCAACGAGGTAAGTCAAATGTATCTTCGTCAACTCGCGACCCGGCTCTATCCGATACTCGCTTCCGACAACGCGGTTGAGCTTATTAGCCCGCCGGGAATTGGTAAGTCCGAGTTTGTGCGGCAGTTCGTCGAGGAACGCCGTCGCATCACCGGCAAGCGCATCGGCCTTGGCATCATGATGATCGCCAACTACACGCCGATTGATCTTCTGGGATACATGATCCCCGAGGACACGCTGATCACCAACGCCGACGGCATTACCATCACGGTTAAGCGTTCGGTCTACACGATCCCGCCGTGGTTCCTGTCGGAGGAGGGTATCCCCCTCAACGACTACGACGAAGCCTACCTGTTCATGGACGAGTATGGTCAGGGCGAGCCCGACGTGAAGAAGCTGACGGCTGAGCTATTGCTCAATGCCCAGATCGGCCCGTGGAAGCTGGACAAGAGCAAGGTGTTTCGCATCGCCGCGAGCAATCGCGCGAGCGACCGTTCGGGTGTGACCAAGTCGATGGATCACATCATCAACCGACGCATCGAGCTTCACATCAAGCCCGACTGGCTCTCGTTCGACCAGTGGGCCATGAAAGGCGGCGTCGCGCCGTTTTTCCGGCTCTATGCCGAGAAGCACATCGAAGTGGTGTTCAGCGGCACCATGCCCAAGGACCAAGGTCCCTTCTGCACGCCTCGCTCGCTGGTGAAGCTCTCACGCGTGTTCGACGCCTTTGCCGACCCCGACACGGGGGCTTACCCGGCTGGTAACGACGAGGAGATGGCGTTCCTGTCGGAGGTAGCCGAGGGCACGGTGGGCACGCCTGCAGCGCGCTCGATCATGGCCTTCATCAAGGTCCAGACCGAGACGCCTGCCTTCGAACTTATCGTGAAAGATCCCAAGGGCGTGTGGTTGCCCGAGCGTGCCGACGCCAAGATGCTCACGGCCTACTCGTGCGCGCATCGCGTCGACGTGTCCAACATCGCCCCGGTGATCGAGTTCATGCAGCGGCTGAGCCCTGACTACGCAACCACGTTCGCGAAGTCGGCGGCCAAGCGGGACCATCGCCTCATGAAGTCCAAGGAGTTCTTGGGCTGGGTGTCCAAGAACGCCGCGCTGCTCAACGCGATCAGCTAGGGAGCTAGTAACCAGCGTGGTTAAGCCGAGGGTTATTAACAATAACCCTTGACTTACGGTATGCAACTAGTTAAACAACCATAACCAAGGACATAAGTCATGGCTTTGAAGAAGCGCACGTTCCGCCTCGTAATGGAATACTGGTCCGAGGACGAGAGTTCGTTCGACACGATCAAGGACATCTTCGTGACCACCGCACGGGAGACGTTCGCCGTCGGCCTGCTGGCCTCGGGCGGCGCGAGCAAGCCGCCTGTGGTGAGTATCTTCACCGACAGCGCGGCGTCGGGGTCGACCGAGTTCAATCGAGATGGGGAGGAAGTCTGATGGCAAGCTTCGCGCCTATTACCAGACAGGTTAAGCCCGCCATTCCGGCGTTGCCCAACATGAAGTCGCAACTCAAGTTCGTCGAGGTCAAGCTGACGCCCGTGCAGGCGCAGGCGTGGAACGAGACCAAGACGGCGCTGATCTGGCAAGCGCCCGGCTTCGCCCATATATTTTACTCGCTCCTGAACCTGAAGAAGGACGACGGCGTGTTATTCTGGACACGCTCGATCCCGACCATGTGCACCGATGGTCGTGCCATCGCCGCCAACCCGGATTTCTTCTTTGCGCTGGCGCTGCAGTACCGGGTGTTCGGTGTGTGCCATGAGATCGCGCATGCGATGTTCAACCACTGCGAGGTGGGTTACCAGTTACAGCGGTCGGGAAAGATCCAAGTTTACCGCGCTGGTAACTGGATCAAGCTGCCGTACATCCATCTGATCGGCAACAAGGCGATGGATTACGTGATCAACGATCTTCTCGTCGAGAGCAAGATCGGCAAGTGCCACAAGAACTGGCTGCACGACACCGACATCGGCACTCACAAGAACTCGTGGGTCGAAGTCTATGAACGCCTATTCGCTGATCAGGAGGAGCCCGACGAGCCCGAGGACGGTGACGAACCCAAGGAAGGTGACGAGGGCGAGGAAGGCGAGGAGGGCGAAGCGGGTGAAGGCCCGACCCGGCCCGGTGACCAGCCCGGTGAAGGCGACGAGGAGGGTGAAGGGGAAGGCGAGGGCAAGGGCGGCAGCGAGGGCGACCCCGACGACCAAGAGGCCGAGGACGGGAACGGTACGCAGAAGCAGCCGCCTAACCAAGCTGGTAAGCCTCCCAAGGGCAAAGGTGGGGGCGGTGGCGGCAAGGTGCCGGAACAGACCCGCGACCCCGGCCAGTTCGATGATCATCTCGCACCGGGCACCATCGAGGGCAAGAACCCCGAGGAGTGTCCGACCAACGAGGCTCAGTGGCAGGAGGCCATCGCCAGTGCCATGGAGATCGCCCGTGCGCAGGGCAAGCTGCCCGGCTGCATGGAGCAGTTCTTCACGACGTTCTTGGAGCCCAAAGTCACGTGGCAGGACGAGATCCGGGGCGAACTCGCGCGCAAGGTGGGCTCGGGCGGGTATGACTTTCGCAAGGCGCATCGCAGGCTGATCGTCAGGGACATCTACGCGCCCTCACAGTCTGGCTACGGCTGCGATACCATCGTGGTTATGATCGACACGTCGGGATCGGTCTTTGCCGTCAAGCATCTGCTGGATCGCTGGTTCGCTGAAATGTCTGGCATCATTGCCGAGGTGCATCCGCGACGGCTGATCGTGATCGAGGCCGACGACGGCGTGCAGAAGGTCACCGAGGTCGAGGACGAGATGGATCTGCTGGAGTACCGGGCGACGCCTTCCAAGGGCGGCGGCGGCACCGACTTCCGGCCCTCGTTCAAGTACCTCGATGACGAGCAAATCGTGCCCGATGCGGTGGTCTACCTCACCGACATGTGGGGAGATTTTCCCGAGGAGGACACGGCTTACCCGGTGATCTGGGGGAGCATCACCCCCAAGGATCAGCACGAGGAGCCGCCGTTTGGTAAGGTGGTGTATATCCCCACCGACGGCACCGCATGACGCTGATCCTGTTCCAGCGTGGTGCTACTTCGTGGGGCTTCCAGATTGGGAAGCTCTGCATGTACTGGCCCTACCTGCCGTTCTGGCGGGTGGGCTGCCGTCCCACGTTCATGTGGGAAGATGAATAACCAGAGAGGTAACTGTCATGGGCGAACGTAAAGTCGAGGTCGAGATCAACGGCACCGTGAGCGAAGAACTGAGCGCCAGCCTTGCCGCTGCCTTACGTGAGGTCGAGGCAGCCAGCGCCATGTTGGCTGCGTTGCGGGCGTGCCACGACGTTCTGATGATGAACCCTCATACCAACGCAGGGCGGGCGCACAAGATGGCAGCAGTCGCTATCGCGCAGGCCGAGGAGGCGGGCATCGAATAATTTGGGGTGGTGTGTCAGTCCTTTACGGCGACGGGGCGAGCCCGAAACAGCAAGTTCCTCCTGCCTAACCGCGCAGTCCCCTGCAATCGTACATAGCTGCGCGGCATGGTCAAATCCTGCACACCAGCGTTGTGCACCGGCAACAACGGTATGCAACGTGACATTACTGGATAAGGGAACAGCCCCACTTATTTAACTAGTCTAACCAGTGTAACCAACGAGGTAATCAATATGCCGAGCAAAACCCGACTGAACAAGGACATGCGCCACATGCTGCTGCGACTGGCGAGAGATCGCGTCAAGGCCCCCAAGAGCGTCGAGGACGCGTTCACCGCCGCCCACAAAATCTGCGAGAAGGAGATCCGGCGCGTCTGCAAGGGTCTATTTCCCAAGCGCGATATGGAGGTGTTGAAGAAGTACCACGCCGCGCATCAGCCGCCCTACATCGACCTGATCATCCCCGGCGAGGCGGCGCGGTTCGACCGCTTTAACTTCGTTGGTCACTCGTGGGAGACGGCGCGCACCGGCACGACCGACCTGCCGTGGGTGCCCAAGCACACCGAGCATGGTCGCATCCAGTTGGACGAGCGTGCCGCCAAGGCGTTCCAAGTCTACGCCAGTGCCGCCGCCGGGCGCGAGATGGCACGCAACGAACTGCTGGGCACGTTCGAAACGGCGATCCGCAACGCCAAGAACCTTGAGGAGATCGAGGCGGTATGGCCTGCCGCCCGCGAGGCGCGCGTCTATGCCCCGCCGTCGGTCCCCGCCGTGATCCTGTCCACCGTGTTCGACCGGATGCGCGAGGCGGTCGAGCAGAAGAACGCGTAACCAGAGAGGTAACATGACCGAGCTTTTCAAGTGCGCCGTCGCGCCCTGTAAATCTTGCCCCTACCGCAAAGACGTGCCGTCGGGGGTCTGGGCGATCAACGAGTACGTCAAGCTGCCCGAGTATGACGGCGAGATCTTCGAACAACTCATGAAGGGCGCGACGGCGCTGTTCATGTGCCATCAGAACGACGGCAAGCTGTGTGCCGGGTGGGTCGGCGCGCACGGCCCGCAGAACCTGCTGGCGATACGCCTGCACAACGACAAGGTCGACCCCGAGGTGTCCAAGTACAAATCCCCGGTGGCGCTGTTCAAGTCGGGTGCGGCGGCAGCAAAGCACGGTATGCGCGCGATCCGGCGGCCTGCCGTGCGTGCCCGCCAGATGGTCGAGCGACTGGCGCGCAAGCAGAAGCGGCTCTCCAACAACTCCCATAACCAGTGAGGTAACTATGAAGGAGATAACCGTCGATCCGGTTTGGGTCGCGGCCACGCTGTTCACCGTGATGGGTGTCGCCTTCGGGTGGTACATCGTCAGGCTGGATCACATGGTCGAGGATCTGCGTCGCGAGATCATCAAGATCGAGAAAGACATCGGCAAGCTGCAGAACGCCGACGTTACCTGCACCAACGACCAGACCATCCTCAAGCAGGACATGTCGGCCATCCGCGAGACGATGCTCAAGATCGTTGCCCGTCGCTTCATGCGGCGCGGCCTTCGCAAGGACTTCAAGGATCGGGTGCGCTGATGCGACAGAAGATGGCACCCCTCCTCATGTGCGTGATCTGCCTCGCCATGGCGGCGTGGGTCGTGTGGGGCGGCGGACCCGACGACAGTGCCCGGCTTGTTGTCGGGATGGTCTCGATGATCGGCACCTGCGTGGCGATTATCGCGATTGTCCTACCTAATCCGTGGGACTGAGGCGATTAACCAGTGAGGTAACTATGCCTATAATGACGTTATACCATGCTGGCCTTGCAGGCTTCGCGCTTGGCTGCTTCGTCGGCTGGTTTGCCCGCGTCGGCTGGCGCTGGCATCGCCGCCGTCGGCATCGCCTACATTACGGAGATTAACATGGCACGTTTCAGAGGCACCGTTCAGGGAGGACGTGGCGAGGGCTCCCGGCTGGGTCACGTGAGTACCGGCCTGACCACGCGAGCGAACGGCTGGAGCGGACGCATCAGCACCCGTCTATTCGTCAACGAGAGAGACGAGGACTGGGCCAGCGTCCACCACGAGGACAACGCGGGCAACTGCAAGACGCTCTATCACGGCCCGCTCAACAAGTACGTCCCCGAGACCCCGTGGGTCGAGGTGCCGTGGAAGATCGAGCCGGTGTCCCTTACCAGTGAGGTAACCCATGCGAAGGAATAAGCAACCGATCATCCACGGGCGGGTCAAACCCCACCCCGAGATGCAGAAGCTGATGCACATGCTGCGCGCGACCGGCAAGATCCACAATGGCGAGCCGCAGCGCCCGCCCATCGACAAGCGCGACGCCGACGAGGCGTTCACGTGGATGGTGCACGGCTTTGGTTGGGCGCTGCTGGCCGTGATGATCGCCGTCATTGGTTATGTCTACTGGCAAACCTAAGCGCCGCAGGCGCTACGCGTGGATACGCTACGTGCCGCATCCCAACGGGGATCTGGTAGCCGACATGTCGGGCTTCCACGACTGGGGCACGGTCGATCAGATCCAGTGCCCCAACCTACTGTCACATAGCTACCAGTTAAATAACCCGTGGCTCATGATCGAGAACCCCGGCATCAACGAAAGGGTGCCCCGCTTGCAACGGATCGAATGGAAGGAACCCCAAAAATAAGTTAAATAACTATTAGTGGTACTTGACAGGTTATGTAACCCGTGATATAGTGTCACGGACAATCGAGAGAGGTACGGTATGCCAGATAATTTCAAGCCTGCCCGCATCGTCAGGTTCGTCGCGGCCAACGATCTCTACCCCGGCCATATCTGCGAGTTCGACAAGGAGAAGAACATCCTTCGCATCAACCGCGAGATATACAGCGCGCTGACCGAGCGCCAAAAAACCAAGGTGTTCCGATCCAACGAGACCATCGCTTCCTTCTGACCAGATAACCAGCGAGGTAACATGCCGACCTTCTATGTCGCTCAGTCGGTCCGACGGGACTTCGAAGCCATCCTTGAGAAGCTCGACCGCGCCCGCAAAGACGAGACGCGGCTCAAGCTGATCGTGCAGGCCGACAACTTCCTACGAGTGCACGGCTACGGCTGGGACGCCGTCAAGCTGCGCCCCGACAAACACTACAAGCCGGTGTTGCCGCCGCCGCGACAGGTACACGGGCTGACCCCTGACGCGCCCCGCGTGAATGGTGCGGCTCCCACCCCGGCACCCACTGCCGCGCCGACGCCGCTGCGAAATATCTCGCAGGCTGCCGTCGACAAAGAGACCCAGCGGTTCACTATGTCCAAGGAGGGCCGCAACAACCTGCGCGCCGCCCTGCGGCTCCATCCCAATTATCCGATGTACCCGCTGGCACAAGTCAAGACCGTCGAAAGTTGGAACAAGGCGCAGATGGTGCAGGCGGCGCTGGAGTTCGGCATCGATCTGCAGCGCATGTTCGAAACTACCATGGTGGTTATCCCGGTGCAGCCCGGCGCGCAGTTGGACATCGAAGATGCGATTGCTGCAGCCAAGGCGAAGATCCCCGTCAAGGTCGTCGAGCGGGTGATCGACACTAACGAGGACAGCATCGAGTACAAGCGATACGCCGTCGAGCTATCCGAGCGCGCCAGCCTCGACGAGATCGAGCGCAAGTACTTTCGCTTCCTCGGCAAGCTCAACCGGACGCTCGATGCGTCGGAGTTCGACCGGATCGCGGAGGTCTACACGAGACCGTAGGGTCTCCAATAATACTTTAACCAGATAACCAACGAGGTAAGACAATGGCGAGACGCAGAAAATCATGGGCTGATCCCCCCACCAAGACAGTGTTCGGCACCGCCACCAGCGGCATCAAGCTGGCGATCAACACGATGGCCCGACAGGTGGTGTCGCGCTTCAGGCCCGCCCCCCTGCCGACGGTCGAGGCCCTGAAGATGGTCATACATCCCGACGACATAGATCTGCTGCGCCGGGTGCGCGGGCTGATGACGCTCCAGCAGCAGGGACACTCCACCGACTACATGCTGAAGTTCGACGACGACAAGGGTGCGTGGGCGGGTGCCGCACGTATACGCCTTCGCGTCGAGGCCAGCGATCCCGATCAGGCAGCGCCGCCTGACTACTGCGCGGCGAGCTACTTCGAAAAGGCGCTGGGCAAGAGCTACCACAAGGGTAACCTGCTGCCGACGGCGAGCTTCGAACACACGATGGCGCTGGAGCATGGCGTTAGGGATTATCTGGAGGTCGCCCACGACTGGGCGCTGGTCGAGGCGCTGTTCAATCACTTCGACAGCAAGCCCGAAGTCTACAAACGTTCCAACGTCAGGTTCCTCTGGTCGGGCATCATGCCCCTTCTCAGGCACGGCGGCGAAAGCTGCCAGAACGCGGCGATCCTGCTTGCGCAGGTGAAGGAGAGCGGCTGGTGCCACACACCACCCGAGATCTTCCCGGCGCTCAAGCACGCCAACGAGGTCATCGCGCGGGGTCAACTCCTGATCGATCAGACGGGCTCGACGGCAATGCCGCCCGCCATCGTGGGCTACGCAATGCCCCATGTGCTGTGCAGCGAGTACAGCCATCCACAGTGGCCGCTGGCTAAGCTCACGCCCAAGCTGGCGTGACCCCAAAAAATAGGGCGGGGGATCTCCCCCCGCCCAGTCGTAACCAGATAACCAACCAACCGGCTGATCAAGCAACTCAGGTATCCATTTGGATACCAAATGTCAACTGGACCCCCAGCAGTAATTTTGTTACATCTACATAACCAGCGAAGTAACTCGCTAAATCAACAGCATAGGAGCCCCCTCATGGCCGCAGGCAAGCATCTCAAGGCGTTCACTTTCTTCATGTCGAAGGAGGAACACAAGTTCGTCAAGGTCGTTGCGCAAAAGAAGAAGGTCTCGGCAGCGAAGGTCATGCGGACGCTCGTGCAGCGTCTCGCAAGCCAGCCCGCCAACAAGGATCTCGGCGCGAAGGTCCGCGAGCAGCAGATCTAACATGCCTCGCGAAATGCACGGCCTGTCCCACGTCAACGGCAAGCGTACCAAGCTGAACCGGACGTGGCTCAACATCCGCAACCGATGCAATAACCCCCGTGGGCAGGACTATGCTTACTACGGTGGTAAGGGCATCAGGGTGTGTGCGCGGTGGGACAGGTTCGTGCATTTCGTCGCGGACATGGGAGAGCCGCCATCGCCCGACCACACCGTCGAGCGGCGCGACACCAACGGCGACTACGAACCGGGCAACTGCTTCTGGGCAACACGCCAAACGCAAGCGCGCAACAGGCCGGGTTATAACACCATGACGAAGGCGAAGGCCGACCAGATGCGGACGCTCTATATCAGGGGCGTGACACGGCAAGTCGACCTTGCCGAGCAATTTGGATGCACCCAAGGTATGGTCAGCCAGATCATTCGGGGGGTCACATGGGCCTAGTGCTGGGGTTTGACGCAGAGACGTATTACTCGACGGCGCTGAAGTACTCGCTGAAGAAAATGAATATGATAGAATATATCTGTGACCCTCGTTTCGAGGTGATCGGCGCTGCCTTTCGAGAAAATCACGACGAGCCATATTGGATCGACGGCCCTGATATGGCGCGCCATCTTCAAAGTTTCGACTGGGCTAACACTACAGTCGTCGGCCATAATTTACAATTCGATGCTTCGATCCTAAGCTGGGTTTACGGTATACATCCCAAGCTGTGGTTCTGCACGCTCGCCGCCGCGCGCACCCTATGGCAGCACAAGTTCAAGTACCTGTCCCTCGCCAAGCTTGCCGAAAGCTTCGGCTTCCCGGCCAAGGGCACCACCGTGGTCAAGGTGGATGGTATGACGCGGCAGATGATCATCGATGCCGGGCTCTACGACGAGTACGTCGACTACTGTCTGCACGACGTTACCTTGTCGGTAATGCTCTACGAGCTTCAGAAGGATCACATACCAGTTCGGGAGATGGTCCTCGCTGATAGTGTGTTGCGGCTCACCACCGAGCCACGTCTCACGCTCAACTACACGAAACTCGGGGCGCACCTGTTGGAAGTTAAAGCATCCAAGGAACAATCCATGGCGCTGGCGATGTTCGCGGGCATCAACGGCAAGGACGACCTGATGTCCAACGACCGGTTCGCGCAGGCCCTCATGAACTTGGGCGTAGATCCCCCTCGCAAGATCAGCGTTACAACAGGTAAGCGCACGTGGGCGTTTGCGAAGTCCGATCCCGACTTCAAGGAGTTGGCTAACCACGAAAATAACCACGTTCAGAACCTCGTCGCGGCAAGGTTGGGTCACAAGTCTACGCTCGATGAAACTCGTGCAGAACGCCTTATCAAGACGGCGGGGTTCGACTTCCCACAATGGGGCATGCACATACTGCCGGTCCCCTTGAAGGTCTCTGGCGCGCACACGCACCGACTTAGTGGCGATGCTGGGTTAAATCTTCAGAACCTCCGACGTGGCGGTCTCCTCAGGGAAGCCATCGAGGCACCCGAGGGCTATAAGATCGTGGCGGGGGATTTGTCCCAGATTGAGGCGCGCATGAACGCGGTGTTCTGCGGTCAGCTAGATTTGATCGAGCAGTTCAGGACCGGCCAAGATCCCTACTCGATCATGGCATCGAGGGTGTTCGGTCGCACGATCACCAAGGCCAACGTGGGCGAGCGTTTCATAGGTAAGAAGCTGGTGCTGAGCGCGGGCTACGGGGTGGGTCACGTCAAGTACCACGCGACCTTGCGGCACGACAGCATGGAGCAGCTAGGCGAGATGCTCGACATCGACATTGCCGAGGCGCAGCGCCAGATATTGGCCTACCGCGCGATCAATTCAAACATCGCTCACATGTGGGCCAAGCTGGGGAACATCATCCCCGAAATGACCAGTGTTCATACCAACTTTCAGTTGGGGCCGGTCGTGTTCCAGCACGAGGCAATCCGGTTACCATCGGGGTTACATCTCCACTACCATAACCTGCGGCTTGACCACGTCTCCAACAACTGGCTCTACGACTACGCGGGTCGACCCAAGCGTATTTATGGCCCCAAGCTGCTGGAGAATATCATCCAAGCTCTGGCGCGCATCGTGATCATGGATGCGATGGTCTCTTTGCGACGCGAGCTTATCGGGTTCGACGCGCACTGGGTTCATCAGGTCCACGACGAGCTTGTTTACCTAGTTAATGATCACTACGTGGACGTATTCAAAGAGCGTCTCCAGCGTGCGCTGACCACGCCGCCAGCGTGGATGCCGACGCTTCCGCTGGCCTGTGAAATAGGTGTCGGGTCCAACTACGGTGAGTGCAAATGAAAAAACGTGCCTTCCGTAGCATCAAGGCGATAGCCGACCAGTTCGGCTACTCGTTCGACGGCATGACGGGCAACCAGCATCTGCGCTGGGTTCACCCAACCAAGCCGATGGTGATCACGATCTCCAAGGAGAGCGATACCCGTTCGCTCAAAAATGTGACAGCCTGCTTCCGGCGTATCGCGTCTAACCAAGCTGGTAACGATGACCGGCGACCAATCTAACTTCGAACTCGATGACGAGGAACTGGTCAACACCACGACCATGGCGAACCCAACCGTGCTGCCGCTTACCACGCCGCCCAATCCTCGCCGGGGTGCGCCTCAGCGCCCGCCCGTCTCGGCTCCTACCATGGCGCGCGGCAAGGACTGGTTCGCGCGTGCCGGGGTAGAGCCGTTGCAGCTTCTCGTGATGCGCTTGCGCCGCGACTACAACCCCGGTGCGATCATGGACTGGTCGCCGCTGGAGCATATCAACATCTATGTTGGCGACACTAAGGCTTACATAACCATCGTCAAGGACGACGCCGCCGTCGTGCTGGAAGATGATGCAAACCTCTACCCGTCTGATACACTGTTGGCTCAGCTTAAAACAATCATGGGCCTTTAGATCAGGTGGGTAACATGTTCAACAACGCCACAACGACTTACCAAGGTGGTAAGCCAGCAGCGAAGCCGTTCACGTGGAGCTACTCGCGCTTGAAGAACTTCAATACCTGCCCGAGCAGGTATAACCACTACGATGTTCTCAAGGACGTGGTCGAGGAAAAGAGCGAAGCTCTGGTCTACGGCGACGAGGTCCATGCCGCCATGGCAAAGCGGATCTCACGGGGCACCCCCCTGCCCCCTGCACTCGAAAGCTTCGAACCGCACGCTGCCAAGGTCTTGGAGGGATCGCTGCACAACCCCAACGTCAAGGTGCTGGTCGAGCGCAAGTACGCCATCCGCAAGGACTACACCCCCTGTGGATATTTCGACAAGGATGTCTGGTATCGCGCCGTTGCCGATGCCCTTCGCCTGCAAGGCGCGGTGGGCCTGTTGGTGGATTGGAAAACCGGCGGCCAGCCCAACAACGAGCGCAAGGTGCGCGAGATCATCCCCCAGCTTTGGCTCGCGAGCGCGAGCGTGTTCGCCCATCACCCCGAGGTGCAGGCGCTGGTCGCCAAGTTCGTCTGGCTCGACCATCATGCTGAAACTACGCTCAAAATCTACCGCCACCAGATGAAATCCTTCTGGGAGCACATTCTCCCCGAGGTCGCCAAGCTGCAGGAGGCGCACGTGACCAACAGCTTCCCGCCCAAGCCGTCGGGCCTGTGTCGCGACTTCTGTGGCGTGCAGTCCTGCGAATACTACGGCGTCGGAGCTTAGTATCTGTTTAAGTAACCATATTGGTAATTCAAAAACCCCGTAAAACGAAAAAGCGAAAACCATGAGCGAAAAAATCCGCGACGATCTGCTCGATCAGGTACTGCGCATGAAGGAAGAACGCGACTACTGGCGCGAACGGTGTGCACGTTACGAAGGGCACCACGCCAAGATGGAACACGCGGCTGCCGACATTAAGGGTCGCGTCGAGCAGTTTCTGGTGGTGCTGCAGATGGCACGACCCCAAGGCACGGAGCCACGCGCATGAGCAGCGGCGATCATATCCAGTGGTGCAAGAACATCATGTCGATGCTGCGCGACAACGGCGTGTGGGGCGTGCCCAGATCGGGGCTGACCTTCACCAAGCGAGGCGACACGCTGGTGCTGACCAAACGCTCAGGCGTGCCACCCGACGTGAAGATCCTCGACTATGTGTGGTCGCGCCAGCAAGAGGAAGAATACAACGCCGTCAAGAAACACTTCGGCGCGGCAGGCTTCAAGGTCACCGACGAGACGCTCCAGTGAAAGCGATGATAACCGCCGTGCTTGGGCTAGTGATCTTGTCCATGCTGGTCGGAAGCATCTTCGTTCTGTGGGCCGTGGCGATGGACAAACTATGACGCCCGAGGGGAGAGTTAAGTTAAAAGTTAAAATGTTGCTGGCGCTATACAGCAGCACGTGGGGCTACATGCCGGTGCCCTACGGCTACGGCAAACAGGCGCTCGACTTTATAATCTGCTTCCGGGGAAAGTTTCTAGCCATCGAGACCAAGGCACCCGGCGAGGATCTGACCGGCCCGCAGAGGTTATGCGCGGTGGAGATCTTGGAAGCGGGAGGTACGGTATTCGTTATCTCGGAGGAGGCGGGGTTAATATCGCTGGCCCGCTGGTTGAAACTAAATAGTTAAATAACCATATAGGTAACTATGAGCCTCATGAACATGATCACGGCTGCGACCACGCCGCAGATCGCGCTTGCTTACGACAGCGAGGTGCAGAAGCTGTTCCCCGCTGCGCCTCTGGTCAACAACAAGATCCTCCTACCGCACGACGTGCTGACCACCAAGGTGCTGAGCAACATCGGCTACGATGTTCCCTCCAGCTTGACGCATTACAAATGGCCGAGCGACCGCGCGCCCTTCGAAGTGCAGGTCAAGACGGTGGAGATGCTGATCCATCATCAACGTGCCTATGTCCTCTCGTCGATGGGCGTTGGTAAAACATCCTGTCCGATCTGGGCGTTCGATCTGCTCAAGAAGCAGGGCTACGCCAACAAGATGATCGTGGTCGCGCCCCTCAGCACGCTCTCGTTCGTGTGGCTGCGCGAGATCTTTTACTCGGCACCCCACCTGAAAGCGGTTGTCCTCCACGGCTCCCGCGAGAAGCGTCGCGATCTGCTCAAGACCGACGCCGACATCTACATCATTAACCACGATGGTATACCCACCGTGATCGACATCCTGCTCAAGCGCACCGACATCGACGTGATGGTGCTGGACGAGCTTGCCGTCTACCGCAACAACTCCAAGCGCACCCGGATGATGATCCATCTGGCGCAACATAAACCGACGGTCTGGGGAATGACGGGGGCTCCGACGCCTAACAGTCCGTGCGACGTTTACCAACAGGCAAAGATTATCACGCCAGATCGTGTGCCGAAGTACTTCGGCAGGTTCCGTGACGAGTTAATGCTCAAGGTCTCGCCCTTCAAATGGGTGGCTAAAAAGGATGCCACGCAGAAGGCGTTCGATGCTCTGCAGCCGAGCGTTCGCTTCGTACTGGAGGACGTAACCGAGCTTCCGCCCTACGTCTCGCGACGGATCGACATCCCGATGGGCAAGAAACAGGCGCACGTCTATGAGGAGATGCGCAAGCACGCGTTCAGCTTGGTCGGGCAACATAAAATCACGGCGGCGAACGCGGGCGCGGTCCTGAGCAAGCTTCTGCAGATCTCCTCGGGCTGGGTGTACTCCAAAGCCAAGGGCATCGTCGCTCTCGACAACGACGGGCGGGTTACCACAGTGGTAGACTTGGTCGAGGCAAGCGACAGCAAGCTGATCGTGTTTGCCGCGTTCAAGAGCGCGCTCGACGGTCTCTCCAAGGCGCTGACGGCTGCGGACTACGACAACATCATCGTGTCGGGCGACACGCCTGCTCACGAACGGGACCGGATTTTCCACGCCTTCCAGAACACGCTCCAATACAAGGTGCTGGTCGCGCATCCACAATGCCTTGCCCATGGCATAACCCTGACCCGCGCCAACACCGTGGTGTGGTTCACCCCAATTACCAGCTTGGAGATCTACGATCAGGCCAACGCACGCATCCGTCGCGTCGGGCAGGCGACCAAGCAGCAGTTTATCCATCTCCAGTCGAGCAAGACCGAAGATAAGATCTATGGCCTGCTGATCAACAAAGGAGATATTCAGTCCCAACTGCTAACCATGTTTGAGAGCTAGTGTTCGAAAGTTAAAGATGTTTAACTAGTTCAACTAAGTGCTTGACAATCCTATGTAGTTGTGCCACAAGAGCCGACCCACCAGCAATAGGTGGGACCTACCAGATGACCGTAACCAACGAGGTAACAATGGCTGATCAAGCCGAAGATCTCAACCGCCTTGTCGGCAAGCGCATCGCGCTGCGGGACAAGATCAAGGCGCTGAACGATGCCCACAAGGCAGCGATGAAGCCCTACAACGAAGCCGCCGACAAGTTCGACGCCCTGCTTCTCGCACGCATCGACGAGCTTGGTGTCAAGAGCGTCGCCACCGAGGCAGGCACGATCTTCCCCCTTGAGCGATGGACGGCGTCGGCAGAGGATGCCGAGAAGTTTCGTCAGTATCTGATCGACATGGAGGAGTGGGACCTCGCTGACATCAAGCCCAACGTCACCGCGACCCGCGAGTACCTTGAGAAGAACAAGATGCTGCCGCCCGGCGTCAAGACCAGCGTGTTCCGCGACCTCGGCCTGAGGCGTTCGTAGCGTGTAAACGCCAGCCGCAACAACATAACTAGTAACATAACCAGAAAGGTAACTTCACCCCATGAATGAGATCATGATCCCGGCGGGCCTCACGCCCTCCACCAAGTTCGCCCAATCCAAGGTCAGCCACGACGATCTCGCGGCTGGTATTCAGGCTTCGTTCGCCGTCATCAGCTACAAGGGCAAGGTGTGGCGCGTGAAGCATCGCGGCGAGGAGAAGATGCTGATGCGCCCCGACGAGCCGGGTGTGCCGCAGGCGTTCATCGAGTGCGTCATCGTGAAGGCGTCTCCCGCCATCGCCAAGATCTATTACATTGGCACCTATGCCGAGGGCGACATGAGCCCGCCCGACTGCTGGTCGGTGAATGGCATCTCGCCTGACCCAGCGTCGCCCAAGAAGCAGTCGCCCACCTGCGCTGGCTGCCCGATGAACGCGTGGGGTTCCAAGATCACCGGCAACGGCAAAGCGACCAAGGCGTGTCAGGACAGCAAGCGCCTCGCCATCGTGCCTGCTGCCGACATGAACAACGAGCTTTTCGGTGGTCCCATGCTGCTGCGTGTTCCCCCGGCTTCGCTGGCGGACCTGTCGGCCTACGGTGCCAAGCTCAAGCAGATCAGCGCCGACTACTTCAGCGTGGTCACGCGCATCGGCTTCGATGCCAACGAGGCTTTCCCGAAGTTCACGTTCGCGGCCCTGCGGGGTCTCAACGACGCCGAGGCTGACGTGATCCTGCCGCTGCAGGAGGACCCACGGGTGACCCGCATCCTGCAGGAGGCTGTGGATCACGTGCGCGCCGAGCCGCCGGGCGCACCGGCCCCGACGACGGCGACCCCGGCTCCGGGCACGGCGGGTGCCGCCAAGGCTGCGCCCACGGCGGGGGACGGGATGGATCTCCCGCCGCACCTCAACCGCACCACTACCACCGTGGTTACGCCGCCTGCGACTGCACCGGCCACCCCTGCCGATGCAGGAGGTAAGGCTCCGACACCGCCGACGCCGCCGACGACGGTCGCTGCTGCCGCGCCTGCTCCGCAGGACCCTAAGGAAGCCGAGATCGAGGCGCTCAAGGCCAAGCTCGCGGCCCTTCAGGGTGGGGTGCAAGGGGGTGCAACCGGCCAGCCCGCTGGTCAACCCAACGGCGCTGCTCCGACCCCGGTGGTCAAGCGCACGCGCAACAAGGCGGCCACCCCGACGGTGCCGCCGCCGTCGCCCGCGCCCACTCCTCCGGTCGCTGAGACGGCACCGCCGCCGGGCGTGACGACCGAGACCCCCTCGACCGACGCGCACCCGGATACTCCCGCTGCGCCGACCACGCCACCCGCGACCAACGGCACCGCCGAGGCGATGGCGACGCTGGAGAACGAACTCGACAACCTGTTGTGACCTTCACGTAGGCGTGGCTTGCCCCTGCCTTAACCGGCAGGGACACCCATCCTTGGGGGGAGGTTGGTATGTTCGTTCAGACGTTCGACGACGCTGCCCAGTTCCTCGCGCGTGCGCTGCCGTGGCCGACGGCAGGCGAGCCCGACTGGTTCGTGAACATCCATCACAGCTTCCTGCCGCCCGGTGGTGTTAAGCCACTGTTTCCGGGGCGCGCCTGCACGACCGTGAAGGAAGCCGTCGCGTGTGTGTCTTGGGCGAGCACGCTACCCAAGGCCGACATCTACGTGTGCATGTCGGCGCAGTCTCAGGCGACCCAGCGCGTCGGCAAAACAGGTCGCCCATGGATGGCAGCCAAGCGCCTTGCGGCCAACGCGATCTGGCACAAGAGCTTGTTCGTCGATGTCGACGTGAAGGAGGGGGCCTACGGATCGACTGCGGAGGCCGCCAGCGAGTTCCAGCGCATCCGCCGGGAGGTCGGCCTACCCGAGCCCAGCATCGCGATCCTGAGCGGCTCTGGCGGCTTCCACGTGCACTGGATTTTTGTCGAGCCGATCAGGGGGTTGAGATTTCTCAAGCTCGCCAATTCGCTGGTGGCTGCTCTCCAGTCCAAAGGCTTCAAGGGCGACACGGGCGTTTCAATCGACGGCGCGAGGCTGTTAAGGATCCCTAACACCCTGAATTGGAAGCATGATCCGCCGAAGCCTGTGAAGGTGGGGTCCAACTCCTCCAAGGACTACATGGTCGAGGCGCTTGAGGAAGTCCTCGCGCCCTACGAGGGCATTGTTACCACGAAGGTAACCGGTCCCCAGACCCTACAAAACATGCCTAACTTGTTGATTTCAAACAAGTTTAAGGCTTCGAAGCTGGCCGGATCTGACCTTGGCGAGGGTTACACCCAGACCTATCCACTGTCTGCCGTCGAACGAGTTTGCCCGTGGGTGGCGAACACGGTGGCAACGGGAGGAGCTTCAAACACGAACCCGCTCTGGCTGGCCTCGACCAACCTGTCTCTATTCCTCGACGACAGCAGGGCGGCCTGCCACGCGATGGCTGATGGTTACATAAACTATACACAGGCCGAGACGGACGCGTTGTTCGACCGCCAGTGGGTAACCCAGCAGGCGCGCAACCTCGGCTGGCCGCAGTGCCGGTCCATCCACAACAACGGCGCGCCCGAGTGCGCGACGTGCCCGCATCTCGCGATGGGCAAGTCGCCGCTCAACTTCGTGGCGTTGATGCAGCCACCAGCACCTACGCCTGCGCCGCCTACCAGCGTGGTAACCCCGCCCCTCGCGCCACCAACTGCGCTGCCTGAAGGCTACGCCTACGCCGTCAACGGCACGGCGGGCATCGTCTGCAAGATCGAGACCGACGAGGCGGGCACCCAGCGCATGGTGGCAATCACCGAGCGGCCTATGCTCAACGGCTGGCTGCAGGAGAACCCCAACGTCCTGCACTTCGACACGGTCGCGTCGGAGGGCAAAGGTCTGACCAAGATCTCGATACCCCAGAACATGATCGGCAACACCGAGAAGTGGAGCGCCCACTGCAGCGACAGCGGGTTGTTTATCCAGTTACAGCACAGGAAGGAAGTCATGATCTTTCATTCGGCATGGGTCAGCAAGCTCAAAGAAGATCGCGCTGCGACAATCAGCACGGTGCCCTTTGGGTGGCTGGTCGAGGAGGGTGTCCGACAAGGCTTCGTCTACGGCGGGCAACTGTCCTCGCCGTCGGGTGCCAAGCCCGCAGGCAAGGTCGATAGAGCACTCGCGGAGAGGTACACGCCCAAGGGAACCATCCAGCCCTACCTCGATGCGATGCTCATGCTCATGGCGCAGAAGCGCCCGGCCATCGACGCGCTGCTCGCCGTGTCCTACGGCTCGCCCTTGGTGGCGCTGATCGGGCAAACAGGCTTCATCATGAGCGTCTACTCCCAAGAGAGCGGCATCCAGAAAACCAGTGCGCTGCGCACCAACGCCAGCGTGTGGGGCCACCCCTCGATGTCGATGCAGACCCTCGATGACACTTCCAACGCGGTGTTCAGAAAGGCAGGCCAGATCCGGCATCTGCCTATCGTCTGGGACGAGGTGCGCACGGGCGACGACGCGCAAAGGTTCAGCGACTTCGTGTTCCAACTCTCGGGTGGCAAGGAGAAGGCTAGGCTCAAGGCCACCACCGAGTTCCAGAGCGTGGGCGACTGGGCGACGATCCTCGTCGGTGCCTCCAACAACAGCCTGCTGAGCGCAGTGAACAAAGCCAACAAGGCGACTGAAGCTGGCGCGATGCGGATCTTCGAATACGTGGTGCCCAAAGCGACACAGGGGATCATCAGCACAGCCGACGCTACCATGATGGTAAGTACCCTCGACGACAACTATGGCGTGGCCGGGATGATGTACGCCAAATTCCTTGGCGAGAACTTCGAAGTCGCCCGCGACGAGACCTTGAACCGGTTACGTGACTACGAGGTCCGCTACGGCGCTCGCCCCGAGGAGAGGTTCTGGTTCGCGCTGATCGCGTGTCTCCAGCAGGGCGCGACCTACGCCAACGCCGTGGTCGGCACCAGCTTCGACCTGAAGGCGCTGGAGAAGTTCCTGATCGACACGCTGGCGGGGATGCGTACCAGCAAGCTTGATGCCACCGTGAACATGCGCGACCCGGTGAACCTCTCGGAGATGCTGTCGCGCTACCTCAACTTCCAGCGCCCCGAGCACACGCTGATCACCGATCAGTTCATCCATCACACCCAGAAGGCGACGGCGTCGGTCAAGTCCGACTTCAGCCGCCTCAAGGAGACGCAGGTTCATATCGCTCAGGACGGCCACATGCGGCTCCGTCTGACGGCGTTCAACGAATGGCTTGACAAGCAGAAGCTGCCGTCTACAATCGTATTGAACGAGTTAAAGCTCCAATTCGGAGCGCAGTACACCAAGCAGTCGCGGCTGGGTTGGGGTACCAACTTCATGACCCAGCCCGACCAGTGCCTGACGATTGACTTCCGCCATCCCGGCTTCCCGCCCGACTGGGCACCCTACTAGGAGAGATCTATGAACGCCGCCGCTGCCCCCGTCGAAGCCATCCTGACGCTTGGCTCGCTCCCCGACCACGAACAGGAGGAGCGGCACGTGAGCTTTGAGTTCGACAGCAAGTACACCACCGGCATGTCCTGCAGGCTGCGCTTCTCGTGCAACGTCAGCCTGCCAGAGTTTAACGAGTTGTCGATTGGCCGCCGGTTCTATGTCGAGAAGGGCAGGGTCAACTATACCGAGATCGTCGACATGATGGGCGAGCTTCTGCGCCTGTCGGTGCAGGCCGAGATGGGCCTGCGGGGGCACGCGTGGCGCTCCGACGCCGACCGCAGCATCTTTGCCGACAGCATCGCCGCGCGGCTGGGCTTCGCGCTGCGCACCATCACCGGCATCGACTTCGAAGTCGACGACATCAGGATCATCTTCGTCGCCCGCTAACCCTAACCCGTAACCATAAAGGTAACCCATGACCGATCACCCTCCCCGCTACTGGCTGCCCGACCCCGCGCTCAAGCTCAGCGACACGTCGCTGGAACTGGTGCGCTCCGAGTTTAACCCCTCGGGCATCGATGCCGTGACCAAACTCAAACTGATGGCGGCGGCGCTGATCACCATGGCCGAGGAGATCCGGGGCTCGATCCCGACCAGCGCCCGGCACTGCGCGCTGGGCATCACCGCCATCGAGGACGGCGCGATGTGGCTGGTTAAAGCGGCGACGACGCCGGTCCCCAAGCCTAAGAGCTAACGTCCCTTGCCGTAGCCCGCCGCGTCGTGGGTGTACTTCTGGGTGCGCGCATGACCATGGGTCATGTTGGACTTGTCTGCGCGGTTCTCGTTGGGATCGCGCAGACGCAGGTTGGAGATCGCATTAGTGCCGCCCTCGCTCAGGGGCTTGATGTGATCGACATCCTTGCCTTCGACGGCGGCCTCGCCCCATCGCTTGATCGCCTCGCGACGTGCCTGAACCCGCGCATCGGTTAGCTCGACGCGCGACTTGTCGTAGGCCGAGTAACCTCTAGGCCCCTTGGCTGGCATCGAGCGGCCCTCCGACTGCTGGACCTGTCGGCGTGACAACGGGTGCCTGTGGCGAGAACGCCACGACATCGGCCACGTTGACGACCCAGACTTGCCCACTGTCCTCGACGAACTTCCCCATGCCGGAAGTCGGGTACCATACCCAGTTGCCGACCATTCGCACGCCGTTCGACAACAGGAGCACGCCGACCGGTGCGCTCATTGGCAACGGCAAGTCGTAGACGAAGGCGTACTTGACCGGGTTAAACATCGGTCACCCAACGTTGTGCAGGTTGCCCGTGAGGAACAGGATCAGCAGCACGACCAGCACGAGGCCGACCACGCCGCCGAGCCCGCCGTAGCCCCACTGTGCGTGGCCGTACCAGCCGCCACCCAGCAGCACCACGATCAGGATGATGATTATAAGGGTCATCCGGGTGGGTAGACCTTCCACCCGAGGATCGCGAGCAACACCAGCACCACGCCGACGCCGGGGAACCAAGGCTGCACGCGGTAGTAATACCCGCCGCCGAGGGCCGCCAACACGAGGATCACCCAGAACAGGATCATGAGGAGCATGACAGCCTCCATCACTTCTTCTTGAACAACCTACACCACATGCCGGTGTCGATCTGGCCCTGCACCAACGCGCACTTACCATCGTGGTAGTGCCTGCAGATCCCACAATGGGCAGACTTCATGCCCATCGAATAACCGACACTCGACTTCGATCTCAGGTTCGTTGGTTTGCGTGCCGCCACGCTACTTGCGGCCCTTCATTGCGTTGTTGCGAAAGCCTCCCTGCACCGAGCCGCCGCCGCAGAACGACTGCGCCATCTTGTTGGCCTTGATCGGCTTAGCCTTCATGATGCCCGACTTGCTAATGCCGGGGGCCATCGACGGCGCATTGGTGTCGGAGCCGTAGCCCGCAGCGGGACCGCCAGCGCCCTTGAGCCTAGCAGGCGTGTCGCCCTTGGTCATCGCCATCTCACTTCCCCTTTTTCTTGGACCTGAGGAAGGCGGGGAACTGCTTCGCGTCCCGCTTCTGGTCCGCCTTCGAACCCTCCTTCACGCCCTTGTCGTTGTCGAACTTGGAACGTTCGAACGCCGCCTTGGTCGGCTTACCCTTTGCCATCACTTCCTCACTTTCTTGAGCTTGGTCGCTGTACCTCCACCACTCTTACGCGCCGTGTTCATCGCTATCGCGACGGCCTGCTTCTGGGGTTTGCCTGCTGCCAACTCGGTCCTGATGTTCTGCGAGACGGTGGCGCGGTCGGTCCCCTTCTTGAGCGGCATGGTTACCTCGGTGGTTATCTGGGATGTCTAACTGGTTCAGTAGTTGTACGTCGCTTGGGCGTGCTTCGCAACCTCGGGCACCCGCTTGCTGACGCGCGCCCCGGCAGGCAGGCCCGCTCGACGTGCCTCCATCTCGGATCGCTTGGCAGCGCGCTCCTGCTTGATCAGGTCGCCCATCTGGATCTTCGCGTTGGCCGAGGTCTGCTGGGAGTTGAACCGCTGGACCGCCGCCCACGCATTGGCCTTGTCGTCGGGGTTGTCGGCACCGACCCAGCGACCCGACAGTTCAGTACGCTGCTTGGCATAGCTCTGGTTGCCGCCGTAGATCACGCTCTTGGCAGCGTTGGCCTCGGCAATGCGCGAAGGCCGGAAGCCGAAGCCCTGTACGATACCCTCCGCAGGCGTCCACTGGTCGCCCGCCGCACGACCCGAGGGTCCGACCTTGCCGTGCATCACGTTGGTGTAGCCCTTGACGCTGTCAGCGGCGAGCTTGAGGGGTGCCAGCTTGTACGCCGCGTCGCCGTAGTTGCCCGCCGCGATGTCGCCAATGCCTGACAGATAATCCATCGACATGCCGACGCCCGACCCCGAGAGCCACTTGCCGAAGTAAACAAACAGGTCGTCGGCCTTGCGCGACTTCGGCGCACCGAACGGTCCCAGCAACTGGTTGAGACCGAACCGGCTGGAGGTATCCACGCCGAACAGGCTCGGCACGCCAGTCGATACAAACTGCCCAGCTTCCTTGCCGAACGCCGCCGCCACGGTCTCCCTGAACGAGTTCTGTAACGTCTCCGAGGTCTCGTCGGTGAGGCCCATGGCGTTCATCATGTTTACCGCCATGGTAACCGGCTCGGTAGGCAGGCCCAGCGCACCCGCCATGATGAAGTGCGTGCCCATCAGCCAGCCCATCGCCTTGGCGTTCTCCAGCTTGTGATCACCGATCATCATGCCGTGGCCCATCTTCGCCAGCAGGTAGTACTGGCGCTGGCCGAACTTGCGGAACTGCAAAGCCACCCTACCGAGAGGGTGATTAAACATCGGCGGCGCGTTCCACCGATCATAGGTGCCCATCGTGTGATCGAGCGTCTCGGCCACCTTCTCGATGGCCTTCGCGTGGGCATTAGGGTCGCTACCCAGCTTTTCACGCGCCAACCTGTACGCCGCGACCGCCATCACGCTGCGGTTGGTCCCCTCGATGGCCTGTCCCATCTGGCGAGACACGTGATCAGCACGGTCCACCGCCCGGCCCACGATGTTGGTGCGAGATGGATCCAGCTTCTGAAGCTCCATGCCCGCCTCGCGACCGGTCATCCCCCGATCCCTGATGTCGTCGAGCATGCGACGCTCGTCGCCCGCGAACCGGTTACGGATCCGGTCGCTGAAGTCCATCGTCTCGTTCTCGCGCAGCGCCTTCACCGTCTCCTTCATGCCGTGCCACACGATGTCTCGGCCACCGATGTCGAAGTAGGCTTTGGTCAGCGCCGCCATCGATCTCGCGAAGCCGTACTCGCCTGCCATGTAGGGCAGGCCAATCATGTAGGGCTCCATCGAGTTGATCACGTGGAACGCCGGGCTTGCCAGCCTGCGCAGGAAGCTTAGTTGCAGCAGCCGGTTGATCGAACGTCCTAGCAGGCCGTCGTTGTTGGGCGGTGCCACCTGATCGCGCCGCGCGTCGAGGTGGTTCATCACTTCCGAGCGCAAGAACGCGTTGGTGTCGGTGCCCTTGGTCTTGACCTCCTGCTGCATGATGTCGGCCACCCGATGAATGTGGGGACCGAACTCCAGCCGGGCGATGTAACCGGAATTGGAGTGTGCGAAGTCGGCAAAGTTGGATCCCAGTTCGTTGCTCGCGCCCAGCACGTTTTTACGAGGGAGCCGGTGGCTCTGCACCCGCGTAGATCCCAGTACCCGGATCGCGTGCTGTGCCAGCACGTCACGCATCACCTGCTGGTCGGCCTTGTCGAGCTTGGCGAAGCCGGTCGACCTCTCCATGGCGTTCTTCACGCCGATCATTTCACGCGACATCAGGTCGGTGACTTGCCCCGTCGGCTCGTAGGGGCGCTTGCCGTACTCGGTGACCTTGAAGCCTTTCACGGCCTCCATCTCGCGACGACCCATCTCGGCGTTGGTCATCGTGTCGTGGAACTGCACGTCCTTGTTCTGCATCGTCGTGTGTATACGCCGATCATAATTGGCAGCGATGAACGCGTCACGCGCTTTGATCCCGTCGGCACGCGTCGCGTGGATCTGGTGGTTACCACCATAGTTAGTTTCAAAGGTCGGCGGCGCGCCCGGTGCCGCAGATAGTTTCTTGGGCATCGGCACGGTCTCGACTTTGTTGGTCGCCTTGTTGACCAGCTTCTCGCCCGTGCTCTGCGCCTTGAACGGGCTGTTCTCGATGAAAGGCCGCGCCGTGGTCTCGTCGGCAAACTCGTAGGTATTGAACTCGTGCGCGCGGTCAACGTGATCAGGGTTGCTCGGATCGTAATCCTCGCCAGCCTTATCCATACGACGTAGCTGTCCCGGCGCGTCGGCAAGCTCGTGGTAGCCCGTCACGTGATAGTCGCCGCGTCGCATGAGAGGCATGTACGGCCCCTCGATCTCGGCCAGCGCCCGGATCTCTTTCAGGCGCTTGCCCTCGGGACCGGTGTTGAGAATATCCTTGTAGAGATCCTTGTTAGCGTGGGTGTCAGGACGCCCGTCGCGCAGCCACTGTTTGAAGTCCTCGATGCCCGCCTTGTCGAATATAGGTGCCTGCTTTGCCTTCTGAGCTTCAGCATTGCGGATCGCATCAGTCAGTTCGTCTACCACGTTGTCGGTTAGCCAGTCCGACATCGCCTTATGTTGCTTCTTAAAGTACAGGTGCGCGTCGCCACGCAGGTTCACGAGGTCGGTCGGCAGCATGGCGTAGCGTTTTTTACCCTCGGTAAGCCCAGCCAGCGCCTGCGCATGGTCGAGGTTCTTGGGATCGAGATGCGCATTGCTCTCGCCGCCCCAGAACGCACCTTGCACGGTCTCGTCGTGCACCAGCTTGGTGAAGAAGTCCCACATAGAGCCGCCCTTGCCGTCGGGCGAGGTGCCTTCCAAACCATACTTACGCTGAAGCCGATAGGCTTCGTTGGTCAGCTTCGCGCCCTTGCTGTCGTGCATGATGCTCTCGGCACGGGCGTTTTGTCGTTGATGCAGATCAGCGTAGACGCGGCTCAGAGACTTACCCTCCATCAAAGGTCGCAGGTTGTCGGGCATCAGTTCAAGGGCGCGCTTGGCGAGGTCCGAGTGCTTCTCCGACAGGTTACCAAACAGGTAATCCATGCCCTGCCCGATCTGCATCGAGGTCTTGAAGTGCAGCATCTTGGCTGCCCAGCGTTGGGTGAACGTCGCACCCGACGCCGACATGCGGGCGGCTTGGTTGGTGATCCCCTGACGCACCTGCTGAGCAACCGGTATCCGGTAGGGGTACGACCCCGCCGTGCTTCCAGCGTTCATGTCGGCGGTTGCCTGCGCGAACCGGCTGCTGCGCGACGCCGTGATCTCGCGGGCATGCTCGGCGGCGTGCTGGTTCATTCGAACCACCGCCTCGATGACCGTCATCTTGGGGCGCGAGATGTTCAACGCCCGCATGATCAGGCCGACGAACGCCTTCGCCATGTTCATCGGCGTGGTCGCCTTGGGCAGGCCCTGTATGTAGGCAACCACGGCGTCGGGCGCTTGCATCCCCGCCATCTCGTCGAACAGCTTGCCGCCCTTGATCGCGTCGGCGGCGAACTCGTAGACATCGACGAACGCGTTGTGCCTCGGCATCGAGGTTTCGTCGGCAGCCTTTTCCATCAGGGCCTGCATGTGGCCCAAGAACACCGGATCGTTGTCGAGCTTCTTGGTCGTGGCGGCGTGGCCGTATTCGTGGGTCAGCACCTCGATCAGGAACTCGGGGTCGTTCCACGTCCGCTCGGGGATCAGGATCTTGCCCTGCGTCGCCTGACCAGCTTTCTGCGATGGCGTCTCGTGATAGACGCCGCCGACAGTGTCACCGTCCTCGTTAAACAACCGCGCGACGATCTCGTTCCAGTGCGCGTCGCTCACCACCTCGGTCCTGATGTGCGGCACCGCGCTGCGCATGGTCTGCGCCCACTCGATCAGGTGCTTATGGTACTGGTGGTCGCCCGGCTGCTCCTCGGGCTCGCGCAGCTTCTGCTGGAAGTGCCGGATCACGTTGGCGAGCGCCACGTGCCCCGGCAACCGGTTCAACACCGGTACGCGCACCTTCTGGCCGATCAGGTGGTCGGGGATGTACTTGGCATGCGGGCTGGTGTTGGGATCGACCTCGGTGGTCGGCCTGCGGATCGCTTGTCCTGTGTCGTCGGGGTCGATCTCGGTGAAGCCGTGCGCGCTGAGGCTCTCGCCAGCTTCCTTCTCGCGACCTACCCGCTCACCCTCACCAAGCCCGCTGGCCCGCGACAACTTCTCGGTGTCCGCGTCGGCACCCCGAAGGGGAGCTTCCTTCTTCTCGCCGCTCAGGTCGGGCCGCTCGTCGTCCATGCCCCGTGCGACGTTCTCGATGGGCTTGCCAGAGGCTTCGCGGCGGGCCTGCTTCTCTAATGCCGAACGCTCCTCGCGCCGCGCCCCCAGCGCGTCGAGATGCTCTGCACCACCCTTGCGCAGGAACGCCATCGTCTCAGCGAAGTCGATGAAGTCCTGATTGATCCGTGCCGCGCGTTTTTCCCGCGCCTTGACTGTACCGGTGTCGCGCTTGGCCCAGCGTTCCAGCATCATCTTGGTGTCGCGCAAGGCGTTCATCACGCTCTGGTTGACCTTGCCCTCCTTCGACCACACCGCCTTGCCGCCAACCTCGCCAACCTTGTCCTCGATAGCCTTGACCAGTGCATGAGCCCGCACGATCACCCGGTTGCGTGCCCCTGCCCGTGAGCCCTTCGCGTCGTCGCTCTGCCGCAGCGCCATCACCTCCTCGGCAGCGTGCGTGTCGTGGTCCTCCGACAGGTTCTCGACGTGACCACGCGCCGCGTCGCGCACCAGCACCTCGGTCGCCTCAGTGCCTTCCTTACGCACCTCGCGCGCCTTGGCGGCACGCTTGGTGTTCGCCTCCTCAGCCCGCTTCAGCGTGGCGACCCGGTGTTCGTCCAGCAGGCGCGCGTGGATCGTCTCCACGTCGTCGACCTTCTTGAACTTGACGGGCCTGCCTGCAGCACGGTCGGCAGCGCGCTCCTCAGCACCATCCTTGACCTTCTGCGCGTGCTCAGCCTTGGCTTCCTCCATAAGACGTTCGCTGGCCTGCAGGGCGCTCTCGACAGCCTCGCCACCGCGCACAGCCGTGTCGGCTTCCTTGGTGCGCTTGCCGGTGTCGGGCTCCTTCACGCCGCTGACGCCCTCCTCGACCTTGGTGACGGTCGGCTTCTTGGGCTCGGGCTTCGCCTCGGGCTTCGGTGCTACCGTCTCGGCAGGTTTGCCGTGGACCTTCTCCCAAGCCTTTAGCGCATCGTCGAACTTCCACTGGACATCGAAGTCCTCCCGCACTGGACGGGACGACTGCTTGATCTGCTCCTGCTCGGCAGCTTCCAGCGCAGCGCGGCGCTTGGCTTTCTCGGCAACGAACTCGGGCCTGCGCTTCGCCAACTCGGCACCGACCATGTCACCGCCGAAGCGGGCATCGACCTCTTTATCGTGTGCGCCGAAATGCTCTCGCGCCGCAGCGACCTCAGGCGTATCCGTGCCCGTCCAGCGAGGAACCTCGGGCACCACTTCAGGTGCTTTAACTGGTTCCACAACCGGAGCAGGCTCCTCGGGCGTCCTCGCTGCCTCAACAACCGGAGCCGTGTCGACGACCTTCACCTCGGGGAGAGCCTCAGGCACGACTTCGGGCGTAACTACAGGAACCGTCTCAGGGACAACTTCAGGAGGCTTAGCCTTAGCTGCCTCGGCGGCGGCTTTCCGAGCATCGTTACGAATGTTGGCGAGAGCAATCTGCAGTTCGCCGTGAGTACCACCATCTGCCTTGGCCGGTGGCTTGCCAGCGTTGTGATCTGTTTTCCACTTGCCATAGGCTGCTTGGAAACCCGCAGCGTCCATGCCCGCCTGAGTATCAGCCACCATGCGCTTGCTGAAGTCGGCCCACGTCTCGACCGGTGTAGTACGTGCCGCTGCACCGGGTGCAGGAGTTACCGCCGTGGTAACCGGAGGAGGCGCGACGACAGGAGTAGGTGTTGCACCGGGAGTAGCTCCCGGCGTCGTGCCCGGCTGGCCCTGAGCTTGTTGAACCTGTTGCTGTGCCGTCTGCGCGCCTGCCTGTTGCGCCTGCGCCGTGCCAGCTTTAACCGAGGGGCCGCCCGTGGCGCTCGCCACGTTGAGCGCCGCCGCCTGCGCCGGGTTCGGCGCGTTGCCTGCAGGGACGACTACCGCCGAGGGGTTATTCAACGCGTACAGGTCATAGAGTTCGTTAAGCTCCTCGCCGTGGCCGTACATCGCGTCGTACTGCTTGCGCGCCGTGCGGGCACCAGCGATGCCCCTCGGCGCACTCGTCGCCACGCCGAAGATGCCACCCGTGATAGCACCCTCGCCCGTGTGCTTGGCGATCTTGAGCGGCTCGTAGCCCTCCTGCGCACCGATATTGATGTCGCCGGTCTGGCGCGCTGTCTCGCCAAGGCCCGACTGCGCGCCCATCGCGCCCGCCTGCTCTGCCGCGCTGATGCCAATCGCCCTGCCCACAGGCGGCCTGATGCCAAGCGCGATGCGTTCCGTGACCGCTTTGTTGAAGCCCTTGGTGAGCCCGTGGCCGACTGCGCCGCCACCAGCACCGCCGCCGATCACGTTCAGGATGTCGGCAATCGCCGGGTGCATCGCGGCGACCAGCTTCTCGCTGGCCTCCTCGGGCGAGCCACCGCTGGCAATCACTTCCTGATACACAGGAAAGCGCGCACGATCCTCAGGCGACATATCCTCGACCCGGCGGCGCGCCTCATACTCAGCGGCACCAAAGCCCTGCCCGGCCCCCGCCAGCGTACCTCCAACAAGACCGCCCACAGGGCCGCCCACAGCGGTGCCAGCCGTCGTGCCTGCAACGAACGCAGGCAGCGCCCCAACCAGACGGGCACCTCCCTGCAGGGCGCTGCGCACAGGATGACGGAACACCGAGGTCTCGCCCTCCTCGGTGGGGATGAACGCGGCTTTCGAAACCTCCTTGCCGGTGGGCGACATCTGCGCCTCGGCGCTGCGCTGCACGTCGCGCGTCGCCGCAGCGAACTCCTTGGCACCTACCGCTTGACCGACTTCACCAAGGCCACCGGCAACGCTGCCTGCGAGCGTGAGCCCGGTATCCTTGAGCGTGCTGCCCCAAGTATCCGGGGGCGCTGCCGCGTCACGATCCCAGTCGTAACCCCGATAGGCCATGTCAGCGCCCGATCAGCGACTGGATCGCGCGACCGGCGCTGCTCAGGATCCCCGGATCTTCTTCCTTGGGAACCTTCGAAGCTTCGAAGCGACGAGCGACCACATCGTTGAGAAGCTTGTACTCGGCAGGCTTGATGTGGATCTCCTTGGGGCCGTAGTTCCACACCGGCTCGCCGGGCTTCTTCTCGATGATCTGACCCTTGACGTTGCGCCTCGGGATCAGTTGCCGGATGATCACGTTGCCCGCCTCGTCGTGGCCCTTGGCGTGGAACGCCCGGAAGTTCGGGTTGGCATCGTCGAAGCCGGTCAACTGGGCGTAGACATCCGTCGCCTGATCGAGCGTCATGTTGTTGGTCAGGCCGAGTTCCATAACCAGTTGACGATTGGTCTTGGGATCAATCACCGGCTTCACTTTGCCGTCGGGCATGGTGATCGACTGTCCAAACACCGTGTCGGCCTTCTCCTTGTCAGTCGGCTTGTAGTTGGTGATCGCGCCGTCGGCGTCATTCGCATAGGTCTGTAGCTGCTCGCCCGACAGCACCTTGCCGTGAGTTGCCTTCGCCTGATCGCGGCGTTCCTTCTCGGCAGTCGTGCGATCCAGCTTCGTGCGATCCTTGAAGGCGGCAGCACGAAGGTTCCACTCAAGCTGGTCGCGCTTGAACTTGGCAACGTCCTCGGCGTGCTGCTTCTGAAAGGCTCGCGCCTGTTGGATAACCCCCTTGTTGCCGCTGGCGAGCATCTTCTGGATGTTCTGCCGCCAGTTCGGATCCGGGTAATGCTCAGGATGATCGGGATCGGCACGACCGCTGGGGCGTGGGTCGTCGGGATTTGCCAGCGAGTACTCTTGCTCAACTGGTTTCTCAACCAGCTTACCATCGTGGTAAATGTCCGGGGGCGGGCTATAGGGATCAGGCGTCTCGACCAGAGGCGAGACCGCCTGAGCGGGCTCGCGCTCCTGCGGCACGAGGGACACGGCTCCCGGCGGCGCGCTGACCGACTGCTCGGGCGCGACCTTAGGCATCGGCGGCATGCCCGGCTGACCTTGGAAGAAGCCCTCGCGCGGCCCAGCAGGGCTCAGAGACACCGCTTCGGCGCGTGCAGCTTCTAGTGCCTCGGGAGAGAGGAGCGCGTCACGGTTGGTAAAAAAACCGGCAGGCGCTGCCGCCGCGCCCCCATCCTGAAAGCTCTGGACAGCAGGCACCGAGCCGCCATTGGCGTAGCCAAACGGGTTGGCGACCACGGGCGCGCCGCCACCACCGCCACCTTGGCCTCGGAGGAGAAGCTGCCTCAGTCGCTCGTCGCTCAGTTCCTGATGGCGCGCTTGGCGATCCTCGCGCGCCTCAGCACGAGCTTCCTTCATTTGCTTGCGATACGCCTCGGAGTTACGCACCCGATGCTCAAGCTCGCGATGGAACAGCGAGCCGTTGCTCATACCGGTCGCCGCCGTCCAGAGATTTTGAGGCGTATACGACATCTTCGAAACGACCGTGCCCTTGGGGTTCACGAACTCGACGGTGTTGCCCTCGCCCTTGCGCGCGTTAAGGCCATCGGGGATGTGAATGTTGTAGCCCTCGATGATGTGGTTGGTCGCCGCGATGTGATCGCCCTTGTGCAGAGCTTCCAGCGCGCCATTGCCATAGTGCTGGAGCATCATGTTGTGATGCTGGAGTAGCTCGCCTGCGTAGGCGTCGGCCATCTTGGTGTCGCCGCGCATCTTGTAGAACTGATAACCACGCACGAGACGCTTGGCCTGCCACTGGTCGAGGTTGCTCACCTTCTCGCCGTGCTGCTGCAACGCGTGATCGATAGCCGCCACCGTCTTGGCACCACCCTTGGGGCCGCCGAAGCCCTGATGCAGCGCCATACGCCCGGCGTCACGCTGCGGGTTGGGTGCACCCGGCACAGCCGTCGTCGAGTTCTGATCGAACTCGTTCATCAGGTGGCGGTGGCCTCCTTGCAACGCCTCGTACAAGCCGTCGTGCAGATCGATGTCCTGACCCGAGATCTGACCCGGTCGGTTGGCGTTCGCCACGTCGCGCTCAAGCTGGGTCATCGGACGACCACCAACACCGCCAGCGCCGGGAGCCACCGGCACCGCACCAGCGACCGCCGTAGGCACGCCCTTGGAGCCCGTCACGATGGTGCCCGGCGGGATGTTGCCCGGCCCAGCGAGGTCGGGGTCGTAGGCCGCGTTCACGTCCTGCACGGGCTTGGCAGGCGCTGCAGCCACCGTAGGAGCCGCTGCAGGGGGCGCTGCGCCGGGCGGCGGCGTGGCGACTGGCGCAGCACCCTGCCCGCCGCCCGTGCCCGACGCCGTGGTGGTCTGGGCGGGGCCGGTATTCTTGGGGGCTTGCGGGCTCGGTGCGGCGGCACGGATCGCCTCGACGGCACCGGGCGTGTTGATCGTGCGCGCCCACAGGCTGTCCGCGCCGACCACGTCGGAACCACGTCCACCCGTGACCCCCGCCAGCGGCACCGCCTCGGCAGGTGGACGTGCAGACCCACCACCAGCGGCGGGAGCCGGGGCAGGCGCGGTCGTCCCAGCAGGCTTAGCAACGGAGCCGGGCGGTGCCCGAGCTTCGGCTTCGTAGCGCGCCGTAAGCTCCTTGGTCTTGCGCTCGTTCTCCTTCAAGGCGGCTTCGTCGGCAGTCCTCTTAGCATCGGTTTTCGCTTCGAACGGGTTGGTCAGCGCACGACGCTCGTCGGCCAGCTTCCCGGCTTCGTCGTAGTAAGCCGCGTCGCGGGCGCGTGCTATCGGATCCTCGTTCCCAAAGAGCGCCCGCCGCACCAACCTGCCAGCCGCCGAACTCGTCGGCGCGGGACGGTCTGGCAACGATCCTTCGAAGTCGCTCTGCGCGCCACGCGGCGGCACAGGCGGCGGCACCCGATCCGGCAGCGACCCTTCGAAGTCGCTCTGAGGGATACCGGCCACCTTGGCGCGCACGGCATCGCCGCGTGCCTGTTCACGAGCCTCGATGCCCTGACGGCCACGCTCGGTGAGACCCTCCTGCTCCCACTGGCCCGACGGCGCAGGGGACGCTTCCCGTGGCACAGGCCCCAACCGACGGTTGATTTCTGCGGTGATGTTCTCCTCGATCTCCTTGGGCGTGAGCGCACCCATCTGGGGGACGCCTTCGTAGGCTGCGCTGCCTGCACCGGTCGGGTCGCCAACGCCACGATCCTGATAGAGTTCGAACGGCGCGCGACGAACGTCGCCACCGTCTTGGAAGCTGCGCACAGCGTAGCCGCCGTCGCGATAGTTACGGATCAGGCCGCCGCGCGCACCCGACTGTTCCAGCGGCACCGCCGAGGTCTGGCTCTCACCACCTCCCAGCCCACCCCCACCATAATCAGCACCGCCGCCCCAGCTACCGCCGTCGCTGGTTACTGGCGCAGGCAGGTCGCTAGAATAAATCGGTGCAGAGGACGCTCCACCGGGCGGGATCTTCTCGTCCCACGGGTTGGGCATGCTGCTGTGGCCGAGGATGCCGCCCGTGTTGCGATGTAACCAGTCACTAACGTCGCTGCGCGCCCCACGGATCATGCCGCCGATGCCACCGCCACCCATGCCATGCTGACGATCAATGTCATCGTAGTTAGGACCCCTGCTGGCTCGCATCGCCTCGTTGTATTTTCGCTTCTCGGCGCGATCCAGACCAGCGTTGAGGGCGTCGGCAAAGCCCGATGCAAACGTCATAGCTATGCTCCCCCTTGGTGACCAAGAGGCACCGCGCTGCCGTGCAGCGAACCGGGCGACCGATAAGTCGGCGGCAGATCGAGCGCGGGCTTCATCTCCGGTTTGGCAGGCTTACCATCGGGGTTATCCCGCTTGGCACGCGCCTTCATGATCTCTTTCTGCGCCCACTCCTCGCCCTTCCACGCCATCACGTCCTTGGGGAAAATGAACTCTCCCGGTTGCACGCGCGCAGGAACGTCGTCCTCGACGCGACCACGCGACGGCGACGCACTGAGAGGGACGGCAGAGCCGGGCTCGGGCACGTCGCCACCCTCGGCAGCCATCAGCATCGATGCAGCCGTGCCCGCCAGCTTGCCCCAGCCAGCTTGGTTGGCCGCGTTGGCGGCGTTGCGCGCGTCGGCGTTCTTGCTCTCGGCACCGAACTTCGCCATGTCGGTGTTAACCGAGCCGCTGATCGCCTGATTACCTCCTCCGAACCAGCCCAGCGCGTTGCCCAGCGCAGGTGCTTGGGCGTTGAACGTGCTGGTACCTTCCCCGATACCCGTCGCGCCGACGTTGGCACCTCCCACCGCCGTGTTGAGGCCGATACCCGCCATGGTGTTGCCGGTGCCCAGCGCCTGATTGAGCAGGTTCTGGCCCAGAGCTTCCTGAGATCTCCCCGCCTGATCCATCGCGCCTGCCTTGCCGGTCGCCTCGGCAAGCTTGACGCCCAGATCCAGCGCGCCGCCACGACCGGTACCCGGATCGATGCCGCCAGCTTCCAGCTTGCGATTGGCAGCGTCGCCTGCCGCCTTGAAGGCGTCGCTGACGCGCGCACCCGCCGCCCCCATGGCGGCCTTGATGCGGTCGCTCGACCCGGCACCAAGTGCATAATCAAGCTGCACCTGCGCCGCCGGGCCGTACTTGTCGATGTAGCGTTGCATCAGCCCAGTGCCCTGTCCCATCAGGGTGGACCCTGTTTGGAAGGTCTGCGGCTGAATTTGCTTGAGGGCTTCGTCGAGCGTGGTGCCATGGGCCTTCGCCCACGCCAGCGCATCGTTCATGTTGGTCTTGGCAGAAGCGGCCTGATCGCCAAAAGCTCCCTTCGCCCAAGATAGATCAGGAGCGGCTGCAGTCTCGGCGTTGAGCGACATTGACGTGCCTCGCGAGTAGGTCTGGCGGCACTAGGGCCAGCCACCGGCACTGCCAAGCGTACATGGAATAGATAACCAAGTCACCACCGGGGACCGCATCTCGCACAACGGTCTCGGGCACGAAGCCCAGCCCCCGAGCAAACTTGAGGGTCTCGGGTCTGGTGCTTCGCATCAGGGCCAAGACCTTCTCGACTTTTAGCTGAAGAAACACATAGCCGAAGCTCGCCACCAACAGGTGCCGGTTGAGCCAGCGAGGGTGCCACTTTGCGACGTGTATGCAGATCGAGCGTCCCAGATAGTGATCAAAAAGAAACCCGCCCATCAGGTTCCCCTGATCGTCGAGGCGGGCCATGCAGTGGTCCCAGCCCTCACCAAAAGTCGCATCGGGGTTACCCTCAGCGATCTTCACGGCAAGCGCCTTGCCATGGAACGGGTTATCGATCACCACCATGGATCAAGTTACCACGGTGGTAACAGTTGTTTAACCTAGCAGCAGCGACGACCGTGACCCTGACCGTAGCCATAGTTGTAGCCGCCACGACCGCCGACGTTGAAGTTCAGCGACACTGGGAAGGCGGCGTACATAGGCGTTGGTGCGTAGTAGACCGGCTGCGGTGCGTAGGCGTAGACCGGCGTGGGCTGGTAGTACTGCTGCGGCTGAGCATACACCTGCTGCGGGTAGTAGGCAGGCTGGGCTACATAACCCGCCTGACAGAGCGCAAACGCCAGAACGAGACATCCAATCATGACTTCCTCCCGGTGGCCCATCCACCTGCGAAAGCCAGCGCAGCACTGAGTGCCTGCGTCAAGAGATCGTAGACCCGGCTATCAGCATCGCACCTGTATTTTCCGGTCACAACCTCGGTGTCGTGCATCCAGCAGAACGCCAGCAGTCCGAAAGCTACTACGACGTAGGACCCCAGTACCATCCCCACCAAAAGGAAGGCAGCTTTTACCGGATCAAAGGCGGGCTTCCGGGGCTCCTCCATGTCGCATCATACACGACCCCGCCTGCCCGCGCGCTGACGCGCTGAAGGGCGACCGGCTGGGTGTTCTGAATGGGCACCGCGTAGAGGGCGCTGTAGCTCCAAGCATTGACGTTGTGCGGCGGCAAGCAAAGCAGCAGACCGACGATGCAAAAATGGGACATGGTTAACTCCGGTTGGGGGTATCTGGTTTAGGCATCATCAGCTTTTTGCCCTTGAAGGGACCAGCAGTCAGTACTGGCCCTTCCTCCATGGTCGCGGTGTCGACCAGCACAACGCCGTCGCCGTTGCTGGTCGCGACAAACCACTGATCTCCGATCTGGAACGCCGCAAGGCCGTCCAATAGCTCACCGGGAGGAACGTCTTGTCTGATCGTCTCAGCTAAAACCTTGAGGGCAGTCTCGCGGTCGCTATGCGCCCTGATGAAGGCGTCCGCCAATTCGGTGCAGCCGATTTTATAGTGGGCGATCATCAGTCCTGTCTCGGCTGGAAGCCGAAGCTGCCCGCTTGGTAGGGCTCCAGCATGGGGAGGATCTGGGTAGGCGGCGTAACCTGAGGACCCAGCTTGGGGCCATTGATTACGAGGTTGGAGCCCGCCGCGCTGGCGCTCGGATCAGTCATCCCGTTGCCAGTGTACTCGTCGCCCTCGGGCGTGATCGTGCGCCAGAAACCGTTATTGCACTGGATGGTGTTATTGACCCCGTTGGGGACCGACCAGCACTGCACCTGCGCCTTGGCAGTACTACAGTAGGTGACGGTAACGCCGATCACGAGGCCGACCAGAAGTCCGGTCGTCACGTCGCGCATTGAAATCATGGTCATGCTTCAACTCCAAAAAAGAGACCCCCGCTCCTAGGGGGTAGTGGCGTAGGAGCGGGGGCAATAGACGGCACTCCGGGGGGAGTTATCCTGCCGTCTAGCCAGAGTAGCATGAACTCTGATCGTTCGGTCCCTTGCAGCGTGGCAGGCGCTTGGGGTCCATCAGCGACGGGTTCGGAGCCTGCACCATCGGTGCGGGCGGTGCCGTGTAGGTCACGACCGGCGGCGCAAGCTGCGTCGGCATCGCCTGCGGTGCGGCACCAGCCGGTTCGAAGTTAGCGCGGAAGGCGCAGGGGCCTTCACCGCTCGACTTGAACGCGTTGTAGGTCGCCTGATCGTTGCACATCAGTTCCTTGGCGACGAGCTTGTAGCCCGCGTTGTGAACCATGGCGATCTTCTGGCGATTAGCGCAGTCGGTGTCGACGAAGGTGCCACCGGCACTCGCGCCCCAGCCGATCACCGAGACGCCGCCCGACACCGCGAGGGTGCAGGGGTTGCCGCCGGAAACAGGAGGAGCGTAGACGGTCGGCGTCGTGCGAACGATGTTGTCGCTCGACGTGTAGCCCGAGTTGACGTTCTGGTTAGAGAACGCGCCAGTCGACGCATTGTTGGTGCGCACGGTGCTGGTGTTGGTGGTGTTGGCCGGGACGTTGGTCGTCTGGTTGATCACCGCCGCAGCGCCCGAGTTGGACCCCGACTGAGATCCAGCACTGGACTGGGCACCGGCATTAGCACCGGCATTGGCGGTCTGCGCCTTGCCTTCGTTGGCTGCCATGAGGGCGAGGAACGAGGCACTGAACAGGATACTGAGGACAGTCTTAGAGTAGTTCATAGCTAGTTTGGTAACCTCTCGATTGCTTTACCCACGATATTAAAAACCAGAGGGCGGGCGACCGCTCGTGGGGAGCGGTCGCCCTTCCCCTCGGAAGGGGAACCTCGCGCCGGGGCATTACTACCGACGCGAAGCAGTTGCTGCTGGCTTACGGCAGCGGGGACAGGACGATGGTGAAGAAGTTGCCCGCCGCGTTGCCCGCACCGGCACCGTTCGCGCCAGCCGTGGAACCGCTGCCGTTGGCAGCGATGCCGAGGCTGAACGAAGCGTTGTTCGCGCCGCTGGACGACGTGGTCTGGCTGGCCGTCTGGCCGATGGTGCCGCCCGGCGTGGTCTGCTGCGAAGCAGCGCCGTTGCTGTCATTGTGGCTCGCGCCGTTGGTCGTGCCAGCGGTCACGCCGATGATCGCCGTCGCACCGTTGGAGGTGCTGGTCGATCCGCCGACACTGCCAGAACCGGCAGTGGTGCCGCCGACGCCGAAGGTCAGCGAAGCCGCCATGGCCGGAACGGCCAGAGCGACCATGGCGATACCCGAGAGCAGCGCCAGCTTGAGGTTCTTCATGAAAACGTCTCCGATTTGTTGCAACAAAAAAACTCCCACACCCCAAAGGTTCGAAGGAGCATCGGGACTATACACAGTAGAAATAACTATGCAACTACTTAAATCACTTTTTTATAGTTCCGATTTGCGAACCAACTTCTGGTTAGCTTCCCAGCCTCACAATGCTGGCCGAAGTATAGGGCTTGCTGTTGCTGAAGGTTGCGGCAACGCCACCCATCATACCCTTGAACAGGATCGTGTCGCCAACCGCAAGCTGACCAAACCACCGCACCGGGAAGTTCAAGGTAAGCGGACCGGCAGTGACGTTGTAATTGGCAGCGGTCTGGACCGTGTCAGCACCATTAACGAAGATGTGCGCCTCAGCTTGTGCAGCATAGGGCGACCCGATATTCGGCCAGACAAAGCCGACGCTGAAGTCGATCATATATAACCCAGCAACGGGGGCAGTATACTGCGACCCGCTCCATGCGCCGCCGCCGTTATTGAAGTCGAGGCTCGCCCACGAGACCGTGAACTGTACGAACTGCGAGATCGCCTGAGCGTTCACCGCGTTGGTCTTGAGCGCCACCATGCCAGCGGATCCGCTGATCGCCAACCACAGGAACCCGTTCCATTGGTAGGACACGCCGTTCGCAGCGTTGAATATCTGCCCGACCGTGGGTGACGCGGGGAAGTCGATTACCGCCATAGTAACTCCTTTGCGATCACGCCACCCTCATTGCGGTGATCCACGCGCCGCCAGCACCAATGCCACCATTTCCAGTAGATGTATCTTTACCCTGAAGCGTGAAAGTTGTCGCTCCGGTCAAGGTCACGACGGCGCAGCATTGCGTATAGGTATTCAAGCCGTTGATGCTGACTACCGTGGGCTGCGATCCGACAGCCGCAGTGCCGTTGTGAATTTGGAAAGTAAAAAAATCATACCCAGCCGGGCTATTTCCAAAAACCACACCCGCGTCGATGCGCCACTTCTGACCGTTCGCTCCGACTGCCCCAGTGTTGCACAGATTTGCAAACGTATTGACAGGAGTGAGCAGCACGGTACCAGCATTTTGAGCAAAAGCAGGAGGAGCGTGGAACCCCGACACGAACGCCGTCGTCGCTCCCTTAGTAGTTACATCGGTCGTAGCGGGCGTCGGGAAAATCGGCGTCGTGTTGAACGTATGTACCCCGACCTCGCAGGTGTAGCTCATGTTGGCGTTGTCGAAGCCGAGATAACCAAGCCGCGTGCCGTCGGCCTTGAAGAACGCGACGTAGCCCGCGTTAACCGGCCCGCCCTCGTTGATATGAACGAAGCCCTCAACACCCGTTGTTCCGACCCTGACGCTGGTGTTGAACTCCCCTGTCGTGCCGAGCAGCGCACCAGTCAGCGTGCCACCCGCGAGCGGCAGATACGCCGTCGCCAACGTCGGGTTTGGGTATGTCCCAGCGAGCGCACCGCCTGCAGGACCGGAAGGCGGACCCCCGGTGCCGGGCGTCGCCCAAGCTGCAACGCCAGCAACCGTCGTCATCACCTGACCATTGGTGACGCTGGGCTTGAGCAATGGGTTGGGATAGCTCCCGCTGAGATCACCACCTGCCGTGCCCGAGGGCGGCAACGAAGTGGGGAGACCAGTTACCGCGATGGTAAGTGTCCCCGCCGTGTCGTTGTAAGTCAGCCCAATGTTCGCACCGGCAGCCAACAAAGCTGCCACGCGATCATCGACACCCTCGGCAAAATCGGTGACTTGCGACGAGGTATGATTGTGGGTCAGCGCCGCGTAGCGCGCATCGGCATCAGCCGTCGTCGGCACCGAGGTTCCTGCACCAACACCAAACGCTCGCTTGGTGAACGCCGCCGCACCCGTCTGCTCGACCAGCCCCGCCGTAGCATTGAGGCCTGCCAGCGCCGTCAACTCCGCATCGAGCGGCTGGTAGGTCGTCGCCGCCGTCGCCGTGGTCAAGTAGTTGCTGAGAGGTCCACCCACCAACGTCGGGTTAGGATAGGTACCAGTTAAAGCACCACCCGCCGCACCCGACGGCGGCAACGTGGTGGGATACGCTGCAGCGGTGACCGTCAGCGTGCCAGCCGCATCGTTGTAGGTGATCGTGATGTTGGTCCCGCCCACCAACAAAGCTGCTACGCGGTCGTCGGTCGCCTCGGAAAAGTCAGTGATCTGCGAAGCCGTGTGGTTGTGCACCAACGCCGCATAGCGCGCGTCGGCGTCACCCAACGTCGGCACCGAGGAAGCCGCACCGACGCCAAGCGCCCGCTTGGTGAACGCCGCCGCGCCTGTTTGTTCAACCAACCCTGCCGTGGCGGTGAGGCCCGCCAGCGCCGTCAGTTCAGCATCGAGGGGCTGGTAAGTCAGCGCCGCGTTCGACGTAGTTAAGTAATTAGAAAGCGGGCCACCCACCAGCGTCGGGTTGGGGTAGGTGCCCGTGAGCGCCCCGCCCGCCGCGCCCGAGGGCGGCAGCGTCGTTGGGTTGGGCACGACCACCGTCCAGCCACTGGTCTGGCGACCGTACTGCTGGCCGTCGGTGGGAGCCTCAGCGATGCCGGGGCCGGGCGGACCCGTGGCACCCGTCGGACCGGTCGGGCCAGCAGGACCCGTCGGACCGGCAGGACCCTGCAGGCCGACGCCGCCCGACGCCGTGGCGGGCACCCACTGCACCGTGTTGCCGTCGTTGTAGAAAATATAAAGCTGGCCGCCGCCCGTGGCGTCGTTGGGATTGAACCACAACTCGTTCGCAGCGGGGCTGGCAGGGGGCGCAGGAGTGGACGTGATCGGTGTCGAGGGACCAGCCGGGCCAGTCGGACCAGCAGGGCCTGTGGGGCCAGCAGGGCCTGTAGCACCCGGTGCACCCGGCGTGCCCGGTGCACCCGTGGCACCCGTCGCGCCATCGGCACCGGGAGGGCCAGTTGCACCTGTGGGACCGGCAGGACCCGGCGCACCGTCAGCGCCGTCAGCGCCATCGGCACCGGGCGCACCAGCAGGACCGGCAGGACCGGCACGGCTCGGGGTAGCTGGCACCCACTGCGGCGCACCCGTGCCATCGTCGTAGAAAAAATATAGCTCGCCGCCGCCCGCAGGATCGCCCTCGCTCCACCACCAAAGCTGGTTTGGCGCAGGCGACGCAGGCGGCGTCGTGCCGACCGAGACCGAGCCGCCACCGGGGCCGGGCGGACCGGCGGGACCAGCCGGGCCAGCAGGGCCGGGCGGACCGGGACTGCCCGGTGGTCCCGGCGTGCCGCCGCCGCTGCCACCGCTGGCAGTGACCTCCCACTTGCCCTTGCGCCAGATGCTCTCGACCGGAACCTCGCCCGGCAGGCGCGCAGGCTTGTACCAGCGGTCGCCATCGAGGCGCGCCTTGGGTGCGTCATCGGAGATGTGGGTCTGGGTGCCCCAGCCGCCGGTACCCTTCTCGCCGGTCACCGTCTCAAGGTTTTCCTTGATCGCCGCCACCGAGTGCATCAGCGAGCGCAGATCTTCCTGCGGGACCGGGATCTCGGAAAATATAAGGGGTTTTTTAGGAGGAGTAGCCACGGCTACACCTGACGCAATTCTTTAGGCGAAGTTGCGATCTGGATGTTCTCGATGCGAAGGTTGCCCGATAGCTCAAACTGATATGTGTCCGCCGTGTAGCCGTTGGGTAGACGGAACATCTGGCCCGACGCGGGCAACATGCGATCCTCGACCAATACGCCGTCAGCAAAGACCTTGAAGCGTGTCCCGACATCGGCGGGCAAAACCTCCATAGGTAACTGGTAAAAGCACTTAACTGCTGACAGGTTCTGCTTGTTGCCCATCTGGAACAACTTGCTGCGCCAGAAGTAATCTCCCTCAGCAGTCGTGTGGGTGATCGTGACCTGTTGAACCTTCTCGTCACGGATGATCATCACCTCACCAGTCCAGATGTCGGAGATCACGTTGTAGGTGGGCTGCTCGTGCTGCAACAACGTGAAGTTGGTCGGCGCGCCTCGGGGCTCAACGAAGCAGCCATTGCGGGTGCCCGTGAAGTCGTGCATCTCGAAAGCACTATTTTCGAACGCCGTCTTTTCGAAGCACCCTTCATCCTGCGTCGAAAAAGCATAATACGTCCCCAACAACATCGCGGCCCGCAGGTTCCTGATGTTGAGCAGCGTCTGCCAGTCGTCCTTGGCAAGCAGCTTGGCCGTCACAACCGTGCCCGAGCCCGCCGAGATCATCACCAGCCCCGACGGCGAGCAGTAATATACACCCAACTCGGTCGAGACGATGGAGCCCTGCGACGTGCAGGGCTCAGGCAGAGGGATCGCCGCCTGCGCCATCTGATCAGGCATGGTACCAGTTACAGCATAGGGCTTCGTGTTCGTGCAAGCGATCAACGTCTGGCCGATCACGCCCAGCCCGACAATCGGGTAATCCACGCCGATCATGTATTTGAACGGCCACGCGTGAAGCTGGTAGGGCTCGCAAAACCAGATCTGATTTTCACGCCACCCCGCCACCATGCCGTTGGGCAAGCTCACCATGCCCACCAGATCCTCAGGAGGAGGGTCGAACGTCTGCGAAGTCATCTGCTCGTTAAGCACGATCACGTCGTTGCTCGCTGCGTCGTGATACGCCGTCGTCGCAATCGGAAGCTCGGCAACGAAGTAGAACTCGGCGTTGCCCTGATCGCTGGTGATCGTGCGATACACACGCGTATGCGTCAGGCTCCGGTTCGCCATGGTCGCAGGCGACGGCACGGTGATCACGAGATCAAACGTGCTATCGGCAGGCTCAGTGAACACAGGCGACGGCGGCGCGGGCGCACCCTCCTCACCAAAGCTCGACACCCAAGTGTAGGTATACGAGCGCGATAGGAGGAGTGTGCTGAAGCCCGGATTTGGCGTGACGACAGGAGCATTGGGCGGGCTCGGAATACCCATCAGCAGCGGCGGCGAGAGGCCCACCGTCGGAGCAGTGTTGTTCGCCACGATCCGCGAATGGGAAGTCATCATTGGAGGCGTGAGACCATCGCACCAGTAATACGTCTGGTCGGTGCGCTGGGTGTTAGGGCTGCGCACCACCGTCGTATGAACTGACAAAAACTCCAGCCAGTAGCTGTCGACCAGCGAGAACGTATTGGCGAAGTCCTTGGGCACGCGAAACACGCTGCGTGCCGCGGTATTTAGGAGGTTATGTACGACCAAGGGCTCCCTGAACCCCAGCAGCTTGCCGTCGAACAACCACGTATTGACCGCCCACGTACCAGTGTTATCAGGCAGCAGCTTATCGTCGACTGCTGGCGTCATCCCTTGGAACTGCTGGATCCTGATCGCGACCATTTCTTACCACCGTGGTAATCCTACGACAGATCGTCGGCTGACGTTCCGCCCTTCTTCAGAGCATCAGCGCGAGCCTTCAGATCAAGCGCCCGTATCCGACGCTGTTCTACCTCAGCCCCGGCAACCATCTGGCTACCCATCTCCATCTCGGCATCGAGCCGGGCCTGCGCGGTTGGGCTAAGCGGAGGACGCGTGTATGTGTCCTCGGACGGCGTCACCGGCAAGGGCGCGTTCTTGGCTTCCTGCTGACGGGCTGCTTCCTTGAAGTTCGCCTCTGCTCTTGTTTTTGCCATGTTTAACTTCCTAAACAACTACACCTTGATGAACAGGTTCGCGCCAATGGTCGGCTGCACGTTGTTGTGCGGCGTATAGATCCCGACGTTGCCCGTTGCCCCGCCCGTGCCGTTGACCATGAAGTTGAGCGGACCACCAGCACTGCTGTTGCCTTGGAACCCCGGAACCACCGCGCCAGTGACGTGCGCGTGTGTCGGCAGTTCGTCGTTTTGCAGAACGTGCTTTTCCTCACCCACCCCGACGCCCATCTTGTCGAGCAGCAAGTTCACCGTCGTACCGCCCGTGGGCATGCCGACCACCCGGCCCCGCGCGTCAGGCAACGCCAAGACATAATTGTTCGCCCAAGCAAACTCGGCACTGGTACCCCGGTTGGGAGTAACCGGCCATGTGTCACCATTGAGATGCCACAACATGATGAACAAGTCATGTAACTGATCATCGGCATGGAACGCCGACGAGATGGTAGGTCCAATCGTTGAACCGTCGAGTATCATCCAGCCCGCCTTGGTCGCCCTGATCGACGCACAGATGTCGCCCGTTTCGAAGCTGCCCAGCCCCGCCACGGCATCCTCGATCAACTGCTGAATGTACTCCGTCGTCGGGATGTGCAGGGCGTCACCCGTCCCCGACGCGTCAATCGGCAAGCACTGTGCAGGGCCAGCGCCAGTGCTGTCACGCCCGACAACGGACGACGCGGGCAGCTTCATGGAGTGCGCGTCATTCCAGTTGTTCGGCTGCACCAGCGTGCTGTCGATCCCCGGATCCTTGGTCGAGACAAACAGATGCTCGATCAGGGGAGCCGTCGACAGCACCGCGAAGGGAGTTGCTTCCGGCGTGCGTGGGTCGCTCGGCGGCGGCACCCGATTGATGTTGCGGCTCAGGGGTCGCAGCGGCGGGCGAGGAGGTACGGCCATCTTGATCTCCTCAGACGCCGCGCTGGGGCCGCGACGCGGCGAAACTCTGAGGGAAGCGCCACGCCTGCGCCCCCTTCAGATTGGCATGCTCGACATCGACCCGCGCCTCGTTGCGCGCCTTGTTGTAGAGCTTCCAGTGGAACGCCCCAGCGTCCTTATTGAAGTACGGCTTCGACACCGACAGGTGGAGCCGTCCAAGAAGCCCATTCTGGAACGCGTCGTAGTAGGTCTCCATGATCCAGTCGTCGATGATCGGCATGTCCTGCGCGTCGGTCGGATCGACCGGCACCTTGGCGACCGTCGCCACCATCAATGCGTCCGCCGTGGGCGGCTGCGCCAGCACCAACACGCCGGGGATCCGCATCGTCGGGTTACCGACGTATTGCTTCTGGGGATCGGTCGAATTGTAGAAGTTCAACAACCGCTTGATCTTGCCGTTGGGCATCGTCGGCGTGACGGCTGGCGGGATCGGCGGCAGCAGGGCAGGGCTAATCTGGTAGGTCGTCGTGCCAACCACAACGGGTACGTCGATGTCCTCCTGCCACACGTTGGTGAAGTCGCAGAAGTCGCGCTCGACGCTGAATAGCTCGGCCTGCGCCGTCAGCACGCTCACGCCCAGCACCTTGCTGCGCACGTTCTCCATCATGCGCGTTGCCCCCGCGCTCGGGTAGGGCGGCGGGAACGGAACAGGTCGCAGCGCCATCAGGCACCTCCAGTGATCATCTTGGCCGTGAAGGTACTCAGCATCGCCGCAGCGCGCTGATCCTCGACGCCTTCGATGTCGAACGCCTGCAACATGCCTGCAGTATAGATCACCAGAGCCGGGACGTATTGCTGTTCCAGATAGATAAACGTGCCCGCGTCGGCGGCAGGATCGTACTGGGGGATGTTGTCGAGGACGCCCCGGAACATGTCAGGCCGCAGCCGACGGGCTTCCAGCATGCCCATGTTGAGCGACTGGTAGACCTTGGTGTCGGGCCACCGCTCGCCGCTGTCATCCTGAAGGATGCCCCGGATCTGGGTGACCACGTCACCTACAGTTAAATAACCGGCCACCGCGCCCTCCCGATCTGGCTTGCGCTAACACAAGCATGTGGCCGAAGTTACCACGAAGGTAACCCCGACCACACACCCGTGAAACCCAGCAGTGAGAGGTCAGCCGGGAATGACGATAGCCTGCGACAGCGCCTTGCCGTCGATCACCTTGTAGCCGTACACCTGCAGGCCACGGAACAACTGACCGAAGGTCCGCTCGGAGCGGAGCGTCTCGACGTTGGTCATCTGCGACGCGAACGTCAGGCCGTGCGCGTGACCGGCGTAGATCACCCACTCGGTGGCAGCGAGGCCCGCAGCGGTCCCGTGCGGCAGCAGGTTGGACGTGTAGACCATGAAGCGGTCGACCATGCCCAACTGGCCGTTGCGCAGCATCGAGACGCTGTCACCGGACAGGTACGCCTGCCGCAGTTCCGACTTCTTGACCATGGCCGAGGCCCACGCGGGCATCACGATCCAGCGGCCATCTTCGGGGATGTTCTGCTCGTCGAGCGCCTGCCCCAGCCGCATCATGATTTCGAGGATCGTGACGGTGCCCGCGACGACCGGATTGGCGAGGTTCGCCACGGCGGTGAGGGGGGTGCCCGTCACGCCGAGGTTGACCACCGCAGAAATCGCGCCAGCAGTGAGGCCCCGGTTCAGCGCCGAGGACTGGTTGATGATGCCCAGCAACACGTCGGTGTCGATGGTGATCTTCATCTGCTGCGCGGCGTCGTCCGACCAGATCGACATCAGGTTGATGTCGGACTGGACCTTCATGATGTCGTCGAGGATCGTGTTGAAGTACTTAGCCTTGTCGATGCTGAGATCGACGATGTTCGACGCAGGCCGGTCGACGCTGAGGTCGCCACCGACGAGATAGTCGCGGATCGCGATGGTCGGCTTGGTGCGAATGTGGACCTTGTCGCCTTGACCCGAGATCTCGCCCTCGTAGGCGGTGTTCGAAATCGCCGCGAGGACCGTGGCAGCGTAGAACTTCTCGATCAGCTTGCCCGACCAGATCTCGGGAATGAACGTGCCCGAGTAGGCAGGCGCAGGCTGCAGCGAGCCCACCGGGTAGATCGGCGGGGTGGTGCCAGCACCGGCATTGCCGACGATGAAGGCGGTGCTGCTCGAAAGCTCGACCTTGTGGTTGAGCGCGAGGCCGGGATCGATCTCGCCAAAAGTCGCGACCGCAGGGTCGAGCTTGGCGAGCGGGATGAACGGACGAGGCATGGCTATCTCTCCCTGCACGCCACGTGGTCACGGGCGCGCGTGCTGCATTAGTCGATGACCCTCCCTTCCAGTTGTGCAGCGAAAAGATCCGCCTCGATGGCGTCCTTCTCGGCCTGCTTCCCGCGATAGTAGCCACGGTTAGCCTGCGCGTAGAACTGGGCGATCTGGGCCTTAGTCCATGTGGATTTTTGCTCGACAGGGCCACCAATGGTTGGCGCTGCAGTAGCTGCCCTCCCCGGTGCTGCAAGGCTGACCAGCGGTATCCGGTTGCTCGGGGCCGGGGTTGTAGGAACCACGGCGGGAACTCCCGGTTGCGGCTGACCGCCCTGAGGACGCTGGGAGGCGTCGCCTGAGGCGAGATAGCTGTTGAAGATCGCCAGCACTCTGGAGGGCTCGCGGCGCTCCCATGCTTGCGTCAACAACTGCTGACGATTAACACCACTCACGGGGTCGGGCAAGGCCAACCACGCAAGCAAGGTGGGGTCGGAGTTCAACTCGACGAAGTTGGGCACGTGCCCAACCATGAAGTCGATCATGCCCTGAAGCTTCTGGGCGTCGGCGTCGGCACCCATCTGGTTGACCCGCTGGGCGACCGTGCCCAAGCCCTGCTGAACCAGCACCTCGGCCTCGGCACGCGCGGCACGCCGGATGATGTCGACCAGTTCCGGCCCGAACGCATCGACCTCCTCCTGCGTCAGAGCACCAGCAACAAGCGGTGGCGTGACACCGCTGGTACCCGGCGCATGGCTGACCGGTAGCGGCTGGGCAGGCACGATGGCGCGCTGCAGGTTAGTGTTCTCGCTGACCAACCTGCGGATCTCGGTCGACATCGCGTCGATCTGGTTATGCAACTTCGGGAACTGCCCGTCGTAGCGCCCCTTCAGCGACTTGTAGGCATGCTCCCACTTCGCCTCCTCGGACCCCGGCGGCGCGCTGGTGACAGGCGGCTCGGGGTTCAGGTTCTCGGGCGGCGCGGTGGGATCTGGAGGTGTCGCAGGAGGTGTCTCGGGGGGAGGCGCAGGCGGCGCGGGTGGCGTCTGCGTCGGGTCGGCCACACCCTTCGTCAGGTCGCTGGTGGGCCGCATGTCGTGCTTGATCGCGGCCTGTGGCGGTGGCGGCGCGTTGGGATCACCGCGCAGGCGAGCCTGCTCCTCGGCAATCAATCGATCAGCGCGCGAGATCGTCGCCTGCACGCTGGGGGGTATCACGTTGGGCTGGGCAGCTACTGTACCGGGTGGCGGTGGCGTCGGCGCGGCGGGTGATGCGGCGCTTGGGGCCTGTGCCATGTTTACTTCCTCTCCTTGATCTGGCGGGCCTTATCGGCGCAGTTATTGAAGATCTCCGCGATCTCGTTGGCGTCCTGTGCCCGGCCTTGCGCTTGCAAAATCTGATCCTGCGAAGCGGAGACTAGGGACATCACGCGACGAGCGGCGAACTCACTAAAAGCGACACGAAAGGCATCCCACAATTCCGGGGGCGTGTGCGCCCGAAGGTCGTTGGCTGCCAGTGCTAGTTTAGACGTTTGGTCGTTCACCCCGCTGTCATACCTCGGGTTCTGCCATGTGTTCAATATCGGCGTAGCTGCCCGGCGCTTTCGTGCCGCTCGGCGTGAACTTGGCATAGTCGCCCATGTCGGCCCCACCGGGGATCTGCGACAGCGCCCGCAGCGCACCGCGCCCCGGCAACATCTGCGAGCCCTTGCCGGGATGCTGGAACACCGGGGTCTTGCCGAACGTGAGGGGCTTCGCGCCCTTGACCGGCTTCATCCGAACGTCCTCTTGATCTTGGGCGCACCTGCGATCCTCGGCTGCTTGAGCTTCAGCATCGCGTTGGTGTTCTTCATCAGGTTGGTGGCGCGCGGCACAGGCACAGGGTTAACGTTCTGCACCGACTTGGTGACGCGCAGGGGCCGCATGCCCTTAGCCATGGATCCCTCCTAGTGATGCCAGCCGGTCTTGATCACCTTGTGCGCGTGGTGCTTGCAGCCCGGCACGAGGCCGCCCTTGCCGTAGGACAAGTGCTCACGACGCTCACTGTCGCTCTCGAACGGCGATGCTGTCTCGTTCATTGTCGTGCCAATCGCCGTGCTTTCATCTTGCTGCCGCTTGCGAATAGCCTCCGAACCAAACTTCTTGGTTACTGGCTTATAGTCGGCCATGGATCTCTCCTATGTTACCAGTGTGGTAACCCTAGTAGGCGGTGGACTTGCCCGGTCGTGCGGGCACGCTGCCCCGGTTCGACATCATCGGGTGCGAGCCGCCTGAGGCGAACTTGCCGCCGTCGCCCGAGCGCGCCACGACCGTGGTGTTGGGCGTCTGAGGGCCAGCCGACGCAGTGGACTGCGGGTTGAACGCGCCGGGTCCGCCGCCCTTGGCGAACTTGTCGCTGCCACCGCCGCCCTCGCGCGACGCAACCGCTGCGTTGGGCTTGGCGTGATTTGCCGACGCCGTCGTCTGCGGGTTGAAGCTGCCGGGGCCGCCGCCCTTGGCGAACGTGGGAGCCGACTTCGATACGACCTTTGCCATGGTTATCTCCTATCCGACGCCGCCTGCAATGATGCCCGGTCGGCGCGCCTGCAGGTTGGTACGCGGCCCCATGTCCTGTGTCACGCCCGGTCCCTGCCCACCTTGAGCTTGACCGGCCCCTTTCGCAATACCCGGCGGGCCGCCCGGCGCACCCGGCGGGCCGCCCGGTGGCACGCCCGGTCCGCCTGCTCCCGGCGGTCCTCCACCCGGCGGTCCTCCACCCGGCCCACCCGGTGGTCCCCCTAGTGACGCCTGCATGTCCTGCGCGGCCTTCTCGGCCTTCTGCTGCGCGGTAATCTGCTCGTCGGTGGGCACGATCTCGCCCGGCAGGCCCAACCCCTCGGACACCGCGCGCAGCACCTTGGCGCGTCCCTTGACGCCCATGATCTGAGCATCCATCGGGTTGGCCGTGATCTGCAAGAACTCAAGCTGGCGCGACCGCTGGGTCTCACGTTGGACAGCGACCGCGACACCCTTGACGACGACGCTCTCCTCGCCTGTGAGCAAACCCGTCTCGTCGGTGAGCAAGACCATATCCACGACAGCGGTCAGCGCCGGATCCATCACCTCGCGGTCGACGTTGGCTGCAACCGTCTGGAGGATCTTGGACGCATTTCCCATGAGCATCGCCAAGCCAGACGCCGTTCGACCAGCGCCGCCGCCCGGAGAGTTACCCTGAAGGTAACGCGGGATGGCAGACTGATCGTCGGCCATCGCACCGAGGGCTGTGTAGACGCTTAACAACTCCTGTGCGTTCGACTGCGGCTGGAAGAAGTCAATCGGCTTCTGCGTCGAGTTAGAATTGGTCGGGTCCTCGGAGACGTGCCAGCGTTTCCAAGGGTATATATCTTCACCCGTCTCGCCCCCTGCCAACCGATCATCGTTGACGACGACCTGAGGCCCCGACGCGATGCTGAGATTGTTCATCAACGCGCGCAGCGTCCCGTTCGAAGTCTCTTGGATGTCGTTCAGGATGTCGGGGAGGGCGTTGCCAACCGGCGTGCCGGGGACTTTTTCGAAGCTGGTCAGGTAGTAGGGGGGCCGACGGCGCGGCGACGGCGAGAGTTGTGCCTTGATCAGATGCGGCCCGATCATCCATGCTTCGACGGCGTAGTCACGCATCTCGTCGGGGATCTGTAACTCGGTAAAACCTAAATCCTTGAGCAGCAGCCCCTGCACGTTGCCGTGGAACTCGTAGCAGGTGATCATCAACGAGCGGTTCCAGAGAGGGTTCTCCCGGCTCTCCAGCGACGCCCGAGGACTGTCGGTGCGATCCCAAGTATCCACGAAGCCCGACGCGCCATAGTCCTGAAGGACTTTGCGAATGGCTTCGTGATTGAACCCCGGCAGATCCAGAAGATCGTTGATCTCGGCGCGCGTGAACCTCAGGCGCTCGACGAACGAAGCATTAGCCGTGTCGGCCACGCCCGGCGTCATCCAGATGTCGAACGGGGAAACTCGCGCCCACATCAGGCGAGGGATCTGGTTCTGTATCGGCTGGCCGTCCTGCCAGTCGATCTCGGTGGCGATCTTGACGACAGGTCCCTTGATGCACGCGAACGGGAACAGCGGTAGGTCGACAAGGAACTCGGCTAGGGCATCGTAGAAGCCGCCCTCGCGCAAGAGGGTCTCGATCTTGCTCTCGGCAATCTTGGCTTGGTCGCCCGCCTTCACCATGGCGGCGTCGCGCGCCGCGAGCATCAGTTGTTTGGTGCGGTCGCGAATGTCCTCGGGCTTGAGCGCCGCGATGGGCTCGCCATCGGGGCCGGGCTTGCCCACGTTGGACATCACGTTCATGACCTCGGTGTGGACCTTCTCGACGATGGCCTGCAGCATCTCAGGCTCGATCTCGGGCTCGGCGGGCGGTGCCAGACCCCAAGGCCGGTCAGCGCCAAGGTACACGTCGCGCAAGAGCGAACTTGCGCCACGGCACTTCACAGCGATCACGCGGGCGTAGACCTCGGACCCGCCGAACTTCCTGATCTCGGCCAGCTTGGACGGCTCGTACTGACCGTTGAAGGTGCGCAGCGCGGAGAGCAACCGCTCGGTCCAGCCGTAGGCGCTGTCCCGGTGGATCCGCATGATCTCCCACTGCTGGCGGATGTAACCAGTGAGACCCGTCTCGACGCTTGCGGTTATCGGCTGCGACTGAGCGGCGGCGTAGGCCGCGTCCGCAGCCTGACGATGTTGGTCGACCTCGGCATTGCTCTGGAAATTAAACCCGGCACGCTGGGGGAACCCTGCACTGGCGCTAGCACCGGCAGGCGAGAGGTTCACAGCAGGCATGGGAGTGTGACCATTCGAACGCGCCTCGACGTGCGGCGGGGGCTGGGCGTAAGCTGCACCCTAACCGTAACCATCACGAAAAACAACGGGTACGCAAATGGCTGTGCCGATCAATCCGGTTGCCACGCTAGGGCTTGACGAAGCGAAGCTCCAACGTCTGGCGACCGAACTCGCCCGCGAGATGTACGAGCCGCGAGACATCCTCAAGATGTTTGGGCTCAGCACCGACGAAGTGGGCGAGCTACTCGAAAAGAGCGTGACGTTCCAAACGATGTACCGCGAGGCTTACCAGCTTTGGCACTCGTCGGGGGGCACCCGTGATCGTATCGAGGCGAAGGCACTGATCGTGTACGAGCAGTCACTGGAGCAACTGGATAAGGACCTTCACGACACGAGCCATCCGCTCTCGGCACGCGTCGACCTCGCCAAGCACCTCGCGGCGACCGCCCGCCTCGTCCAGAAGGACGGCGCTGGTCAGGCCCAGATTGGCGACAAGGTCGTGCTGAATATCTACTTCAAGGGACAGCCGCTCCAACTCGCCAAGGAGATCTCAGTCGTGGGAACTCCCAAGTTCGAACCCCCTGATGTGGATACATCACCAGTTACCACCGTGGTAAGTCCGTGATCACCCTGACATGAGTACCCAGACCCTCGACTATGTGCCCCCCGACACCCTTGAGCAGTTCATGCTCTCGGAGGCGTTCTTCAGGATCGCGGCGGGGCCTGTTGGATCGGGCAAGACGACTTCGTGCATTTTTGAACTCCTGCGAAGGAGTATGCAACAAGCTCAAGCACCCGACGGGTTTAGATACACACGCTGGGCCATCGTTCGCCAGACCCTCCAACAACTCAAGACCACCGTCCTCAGGGACATCATGCAGTGGCTGCCCGGCATCGCCCAATGGCGTGTGTCAGAGAGCACGATCTACATACGAATTGGAGACGTGATCAGCGAGTGGATCCTGATCCCCCTTGAAGATCCTGAGGACCAACGTCGTCTGCTCTCGATGAACCTGACCGGCGCGTGGATCTCGGAAGGCATCGAGATCGACGCCGAACTGATCCCTCCCCTGCAAGGCCGTATCGGAAGATTTCCCTACGGCACGTTTGGCGTGCCAACGTGGTCGGGAATTATCTGCGACACCAACATGCCGCCCGAGGGCTCGCCATGGCATGCGATCATGAGCCAGCCGGGGGGAGACACTCAGGTGTTTATTCAGCCGTCGGGGCTCTCAGCGCACGCCGAGAACCTCCCCTACTTGCTGCAGACAGCCGACACGATTGACCTAGCCATCGACCATCCGCTGCGCATCGCCCAAGGTCGAAAGTATTACGAACGGCTGGCCCGCAACCAGAACGAGGCATGGGTCACGAGGTACGTGCGCGCCGAGTATGGCCCCGACCCATCGGGCACAGCGGTGTATAGCTCCACCTTCAGGCCGACGTTTCACGTGGTGGACAACCTTGAGCCAACGCCCGGTGGCCTGATCCTTATAGGCCAAGACTTCGGACGTGACCCGTGCTCGATGATCACCCAGATGGATTATCAGGGAAGATTGCTGGTGCTCGACGAAGTGCCCGCCGACGACATCGGTCTCGATCTCCATTGCCGGATGTTCCTTAAACCGAAGCTGCTTGACCTGAGGTATCTAGGTCGGCCTGTCGCGGTGATTGGCGACCCGTCGGGCATAGCAAAAAGCTCGGTGTTCGAACATACCAGCTTTGACGTGTTAAAGCAGCATGGCTTCGTGGCTTACCCTGCGCCGACCAACGACCTCGACCCGCGAATTAGATCCCTTGAAGGTTTCTTCCTAGGGTCCATCGGCGCGGGGCCAGCGATCATGATCGACCGTTCACGGTGCCCAACCCTGCTACGGGCGCTCAACGGTGGTTACCGCTTCGCAATGAACGCCCGTGGAGAAGCCAACCCTACGCCGGTCAAGAACAACCACTCCCACATTGTCGAGGCCCTGCAGTATGCGGCCCTCGTCGCCGGGTCGGGTGCCATTGCCTACATCGGGAAACGCTTCAACCGGCCCCAGCGCAAGCCCGCGCCGTCGCCAGCAGGATGGACCTAGCTAGGCCCTAAATCTTGGGCGCAGCGGTCGGCGGCGGCACGGGGAGAGGCATCGGGATGGTGGTCGCCGGGACGGTCGCCCAGTGCCACTTGCCGTCGGGCGTGCGTGCCAGCACGAGGGTCGATCCCGCCGGGACCATCGGCGGCGGGTTGGTCGGCAGGCTGTTGTCGGGGATACCCGGCAGGTGCGGCAGTTCGTGGCCGGGGTGCGGCATGCCGGGATGACCGCCACCGTAGCCCGGATCGACCGGGCCTGCACCGTTGCCGAAGCCGGGATCGAGCGGGTTGACGGGCTGGATAAACACGAGGCTGCCACCGAGGTGATGGATGCGAGCAAGCATGGGACTTCTCCGTTGGTTAGAGGGCCGGGTAGCGCGCCCCCCATAGCACACAACGCGTGACGCTTCAGCGACGTTTCCCCGCCAAAATCTCAGACACCCGCCCGGTGTTGAGGTTCATCTTGTCGGCAATCGTCTGGTTGGTGATGCGCCGGTCACGATGGAACATCCTGATGACCTGTTGGCGCACCCGAGGCGTCACGGTTTGAGCCACCACGGCACCCATCTTGACGGGACGCCGATTACGAAGCTCGCTCTTGAGGAGGCGCAACGCCTTCAGGATGTCGCTGCGGGACAGGCCGTGGTTGATCTGGTCGATCAGCGTGTCGATGAACGCACGCTGCTTTTGTTTGGTGGTCGGTCGGATCATGGATCTGGATCTCTTAGTTACTGGTTGGGGTTGTTCTCCTCGTGCATTAGATCATGTTTTGCCGTTTCAAGCATCCCAATAGTTTCAATACGTTTAATATCGCCCGTCTGGTACACCGCGAACGTGCGATCAGGCCGGATGGCGACCACCACGATGCCGCAGATCAGCCCCTCGGAAATATCCATCACGAGTTGGCTCGCGACCTCGACCAGACGCGTCTTGCACTCCTGTTGGACGGTCGGTCGACCGATCTCTTTAAGCACGGCGCTCATACTAACCCCCCTCAGGCGAACCCGACGCGGGTACCCTTCTCGTCGATGGTCAGGCACTCACCTCGTGGTGCAACGCCGTGGGGGCACAGCCCGAGGTGGATCCAGTCGCCGTACTCCCAGATAAGCTGATCGATCCTGAGCAAGCCGACATAGGGCTGGATCGCCACGCAGACATCGTAAGGATCGCCAAAACAGGGCACGATGAAGTCGGCAGCCAGACCTAACATATGGGCCGAATTGGCAGATCCACCGACCAGCCTGTTGGTCTCCTCGTTGCGGTAGCCCGAAGTGATCGTTATCGGATTGTTACCACAGAGGTAACGTACCAGTTCCATCACCCCCGCGAGCTTTTGCAAGCTCAGGAACGCAGGGATCGTCGGCACGTTTTTCACGCCCGCACGAGCCGCCGTCTCCGAGTAGGTGAACTCGGCCAGCGTGAAGTGCGCGCTCAGCATTATGGGCGTGGTCACGATGTACTCGGCATGGTGTAGCTAAAACCTCCCTAGCACTGCTGCAGCGATAAGATACACCAGCAGCACGACCAGCAGAACCCCCACGATGGTACCGATCAACGAACCGTTGTGCCGGTCACGCCTTGGCACCTGACCCACCACCGAACGACCCCTTGGGGCACTGCAGGCTGTCGATGATCATGAAGATCCCCTTGTCCCCGAGATGCGTCCACGCCGGATCGTTGTAGGCGTGCATCGCGAACGCCATCTTGGCGCTGTCGAGGTCGAACGCCTGCGCGCAGCAAGCGGGCCAGAGGATCTCCATGTCGATGGCGCGCTGTCGGGCGTGCCACCAGTTCTGCAGGCGCTGGAACAGGTTCATGCGCTAAGCCACACTAAAATCATGCGATATTCCCGCCAAAGACGAAGCTGATATTCTCGCTTGTAGTTACGGCGGCGTTTCTTTTTCATTCGGGCACCCTGATGCCGTACTCGATGTAGACGCGCGGGCCGCACGAGACGACTTTTGTCCAGAAACGATGTTTCGTCCGACCTGTTTTTCGGTAGTAAGCCCCAGAATTAACAATCGCCCAGCGCCGGTACTCGATCTTCTCGGGCTCGCTGTCCTCGCGCACCGAGCGCACGTCGCCCGGCTTCATCTGCAGGAGGCCGTAGCGATCCTGCACCGGTTGGATATAGCCCGCGTGCTTGAACTTGCGGACCCTGTTTTTCTCGATGATCGAGTAGGCAAGGCTCATGTGATCACGACCTCGAAAATCAGCCACACCGTGACTGCGAGCATCAGCACCACGCTGCTTATCTCGGCCCAATGCCAGTCGGGACTGCGCTTCACCGACCTTCTCCTAAGTCGCGAGTTCCCAATCGTGCGCGAGAAGGTCGGTCTGGCTGCACAGCCACGGCACCAGAGAATAGGTCCCGTCGGGCTTCGGAATGTTGATGTAGACGTAGGGCAGGTTCATCTTGCTGCCGAGGTCGGGCACCTGTAGCTCAAGCCACATGCCCTTGCCGTGCCACCCGGCACGACGGACCTTCTGGTTGGCTTCCATCATCACGATGGCGTCACCGATTTTCATGCCCATGGGTTTGTCCTCCATCTCAGGGTCTTGGGTTTTGTTGAACACGCGCCCGCACGTCGGGCAAAACATGTAGGCACCGATGCCGCCGCCAGCGAGGCCATAGCTGGCCTCCAACTCGACGCGGGGGTGGAACGGGCAATATCTCAGCAGGGGACAAGCGGCCATAACCCGCCGAGCTTAGGCAGGTTATGGCACTTGTGCAAGTAGCTAGTTTCAGCCGACGGTAATGGTGTTCGACGCCACCGGAGCCGAAGATCCCACTCCGTTGGTTGCCACCATGTTGCAGACCGCGAGCTTGCCCACGTCGGCAGCTTGGACGGTATAGGCCGGGTTGTTGGTGCCGACGACGACGCCCGCGACCCGCCATTGATATACCCGCGCGGTGGGCTCGCCGTTCCAGTTGCCGAGCGTGCAGTTGAGCGTCGAGAGCGCGCCCGCACCGGCTTGGCTGATGAATGGCGCATCGAGCACGGTGGGCGGATCCACCGGGGGTATGTCGCTGTCGATGATGTGCGCCATCTCGTCCTGCAGGCGGGCGGGCGTGCGGTTCATCACGTAGTTGCGCGCCGCCCGTATCGCCTGCGGTTTAAGCTGGTTGTAGAGGTCCTGAGCCTCCTCTACCTGCGTCGTCATCAGGGCACCGTGGTCGCGGCGATCTTGGCGATCATGGCGTCCTGATAGGTCGCGGGCGAGCGCGACAGGATGTACTGCACGAAGCCCGCCATGGCGAGCGGCAGCAGGGTTGCGAACAGCGCGGTGGCGGCGGCTGCGTCGGCGGTGCCGAGGGCGGGCTGACCCTGCGTCGGCGGCACCGGCCATGCGCCAGCGGCAGCTTGGGGCTCGATCACGGGGTCGCCCGTCGGGGTCGGCGTCGGGGCGTTGGGATCGTAGGGCACGTTGGGATCGTAGGTCGGGGCGGGTTCGCTCATGGTCGGTCTCCTTGCTTGCTTTCCCTCGGCAAGATCGCCTTGGGCTTGGAGTTGCTCCTTGTCTGCCGCAGCGTCTGCCGCAGCCGACACGACCAGCTTAACCCAACGCTCCTGTCTACGCATCCGGTTTGTGACGAACGGGGAGGGCATGGCCCAGCCTAGCTTAGAAACAATACCAGCGCCGCACGATCTTCGGGCGCGAACCCTTCCGTGTCGGTTATCGGCACGGTGCACAGGCCACCGTCGCTGCTGCGCACCACGGTGAGCAGGTGCCGGTCATGACGGGGATCGCAGACCACCGCCCAGCGCCGGATGTTACTGGCATACGCACCGCCCAGAAGCTCGCGCAGCCGGTGCCCCGGCATGGTGTAGTTCTTTAGGGCAGCGGGATCGTACTTCACATAAGCCATGTTTGTTCCCCATCGTCGCGCTCGGGCGCAGCCCTCGGCAAGCTGCTCCTCAGGGTTATTGAACCAAGATCTTGTTGGGACCGCGCCGCCGGGAATGTGTGTTGACCACGTTGACGCCCTTGTCGGCAAGAACCTTGCGTAGATCATCGGCAGCGCCCGAGAGCGCGGAGCCCGCGCTAGCGGGCGGGAGCGGCGAGGGCACAGGAATAGCTCGAAACACCCAGTTATCGAACTGGTCATCGAACGCGGGCATGTTCGCAAGTTTTACCAGAGGAGGTTTCCCCTTGGCGCAGCGCGCAAACTGGCCCCTGAGGTACGCGGCATGCTGGGAGATCGATTTCACCACGCCGACGTAGGCGCGCTTGGTTGGCCTATGCAACAGGAAATATACCCCCGGCGAGTTCAATAACCCGGCAGGACAAATACGATGGATCGCCTCGGTGGCGGCGTGGGTCTCGGGGGTCGGGGTGGGCTCGTTCATGGGCGTAACATAGTCATGGTTGAGTAACCTGTCAAGGGAGACGCTTGGTTATTTAGTTTTTTGGAGGGGGCGGCGGTTTGATAGGCCGGGGGTGGATAGGTTACGTGGTTGAATAGGCTGGTTATTTAACCAAAGGGTATTTTTGGGAACCCATATTTCTCGATCCGCTGAGCGCGCGGGTGGGGGGCCGGGGGCCTGTCCAGATGGGGGGAGGGGGAGGCCCGGCTACCATGGTGGTATCACGTTTTGCGAGGGATGTACGGCTCTACGACCGTGCCTCTAGGCAGACCCGCCCAGCCTAACAGAATGGGATACTCGATTGACGGAGCCAGTGACGCGGCTCGCGGTTTCAGGGCGACCTAATCGGTCGGATGGTCTCATTACACCGAGTGTCCACTATGACGCTCAGCGGCGGCCTTCCCTTTCCCCATCTTGGGGTGGGCAAGGTCGCGAAAAACCGGGGAACCGGCCAGAATACGCGCTGAGTGCTTGAACCGCCTGAGAGGGTGGGTGTGGGTCGCAGTCGGTCCCTGAGTTGATACGGCGCAAAGCCAGCCATCGGAGGGTGAGAGGAAGAACAAGCGAGAGTTTTTCCCTCACTTCCAGAGCGTAACCAGCGTGGTTACGTTCTGGAAGTGATTTAACCTGTGGAGCAACGCAATGTCTTTGATGCGTCCCAAGCTTGCCGACGGCAAGTACGTCCCCAACACTAAGCTCAAGCCCAAGGGCGCGGGCTTTGACAAGTCGCTGCGCACCAATGCGCAATTCAGCGACAAGTATCTCCGCACCTGCGCGTACCACACTCAGACCGCGATCTGGTCTAAGACGGTGGGTCAGGTGAAGCTCGTGAAGGGAGCGCGCTAGGTCATGCTCAATATCCGGTTAATGAACCGCAAGATAGGCGGAATACGCTTTGTTCGCATCGGTAGGCTGTTTTTCAGCTTCGGAGTGTCCCGCCGATAGGGTACGGTACGCATGCCCCAACCATAAGACAACACGTTTTGCTAGTTCAATAACCCGTAACCACGATGGTTACAGAAAGCGAGAGAGTGCAATGGATACGATCACCAACATCGAGACCAGCGAGATCGACGGCAACAATCAGCCCGAGATGACGCCGGAACAGGCGCAGGCTCAGGCGATGAAGTTCGCACGTGATTGCGGCAAGGCCGTCGCCAAGGGCGAGATGTCCCTGACCACGTTCGTCGCCAAGATCCTGCCGTTCGCGCGGGTCGACCGCCAGTGGATCAAGGCCGATCAGAGCAAGGACCTCTGGATCGAGAACACGACGGCGCGCAACGGCACGCTCAGCGACGCCTTCCAAGACAAGGCTAACCCCGAGGGTAACAGCAAGGCCGCGAACGGTTCGAAGCTGCGCCAGCCGCTGAAGCTGGCGAACTCGGTCGACTACACCGAGGAGCTTCTGCAGGACACGCTCGACGAGATCGCGCGGCTGCGCAAGGCGGGCGAGACCACGAAGTCTCCCTATCCGGCGTTCGTCGACGTGTGCCGGGCGCAGTTGAAGGACAAGGACAAGCGTCTCACCATCGAGGAGATCAGCTTCATCGTGTGCCCCACGCAGAAGGTCAGCACGGAACTGTCCAAGCTGGAAGCCGCGCTCAAGGCGCTCAAGGCCGCTGCCAAGATCCGCGACGACGCGGGCGAGCCCCTCTGCACCGCGACGGCACGGGCCGAAGCTCTGGTCTCGGACCAGATCGCGACGCTCAAGCAGGTCGCGCTGCAGGTCAAGGCCCGCGCCGCTGCGGTGGCGGCTGGCCTGACCGTGGTCTAGGTCAAATAACCAACGTGGTTACTGCCTCAGCCTGTCATGGGCTGAGGCAGTCTACCTAAACATCCCTTGGTTAGGGGCGGTTAGGTAGACTGGTGTGTAATAGGCCGGGGTACGGTATGCGTCCCCACGCCGACTAGGTGCCCAATGTAATTGGCAAGGGTCAGCTACACCATCCTATGGCGCATTGCATGGTTAGCCGGCACTAGCCAGTCTACTCTCATGGTTAGTTTGTTAGATAGATAGATAGAATAGATATAACTAATAAATAAAGAAACATAGGGGTCGTGCGAGGCCGGGGCCGAAGTGGAACTATCTGGTTAGCGTACACAACATATAACGTATCTTGGCCCCCTATCAAATAGGTACCCTCTTGTTTTCAAACCCCCTTCTACTTCTGTCTATACTACCCACGTAGTAGCCCTACGGCTACACGCAACAATGATACAAGGATTACCTTACATAAACAACGTTCTACTATTGACTAGGGACTATGAGCCATGGTACCCTAACCGCTTGGTCACATAACCAAAGAGGTAACTATGGCTGATCGTACCCTGCCGTTCCCCTTCGACACTCGTGAGTTACGCCTTGCCGGGGAGCTACACCAGCCAGCGTACACCTACGCGCTGATCCACCTGCCGTCGGGACGCGTGCACCTTGGCGCGAGCGACGACATTCGAAAGGCGGCTAACATGTGGGCC
>Ga0137437_1000007_pt1 | contig 59572 bp, 54 predicted proteins | sample EasRivERMGT138_2_FD_102332 | JGI IMG/M metagenome (GOLD analysis project Ga0137437, IMG submission 102332) | Soil microbial communities from meander-bound floodplain in the East River, Colorado, USA - East River MetaG ERMGT138_2 | ecosystem: Environmental > Terrestrial > Soil > Floodplain ...
GTCCACCAGCGGCTGCTTGCCCTTCATCTGCCCGCCGAGGCTTAGCTTGCCCGGTACGTCCCCGGCGATGCGGCCCGTGCGCAACTCCAGGTGCGCGACTTCCAGCGTCTGCCCGCTGCCCTCATCCTTGTAGGCGAGCGTGGCGTTCTCCAGGCGAACGCCGGCGACGTCGAACTTGACCTTGGCCGGCTGGGCCGGGGCCGCGGCGGGCTTCTTCCCGCCGCCTGCCGCGCCGAGCAGGTCCTCGAAATCGAACTTGCCGCCCGTGGCGCGGATCACGCTCGCCCTGAGGCCAGCGATGCGCACCTGGTCGACCGACGCTTCGCCACGCAGCAGCGGCAGCACGCGCACCGAGACGTGGGCCGAATCGAAGGCGGCGAAATCGTGCTCGCTCGCGCGCCGCGACAGCGTTACCTTGCCGAGCGAGACGCCGAGCGAAGGCCAGAACGCGAGCTTCACGTCACCGTGGAATTTCAGCGTGCGGCCGGTCATCTCCTTGACCAGTTTCTCCACCTCTTCTTTGTACTGGTTGGGGTTGAACGTCAGCGCCAGGATTGCCGCGCCGGCGGCGAGCAGCAGCAGCAGCCCGAGTAGCGCATAGAGCGAAACCTTGAGCCATCTCATGCGGGCTTTCTCCCTGCGATGCCGAAGGGCACGTGGCCGGTGGCAACGTGCCTGCCGGCAGATTCTACGTGGCCGCGCTGGTCGTCGAAGTAGAAATCCGGCTCGAAGGCCTTGAGGAACTCACCCTTGTCCAGGCCGCCGAGGAACAGTGCCTCGTCCACCGCGATCTTCCAGTGCATGAGGGTTCGCACCGCGCGCTCGTGCGCCGGCGCGCTGCGCGCGGTGACCAGCGCCGTGCGCAGCCGCATGGTGGTCCCGGCGGTCTGCAGCCGGTGCAGCGCTTCCAGCAGCGGCTTGAACGGGCCCGGCGGCAGCGGCGTGTCGACGTGTTTCGTTTCGTGGCGCGTAAATGCCTCGAGCCCATCCTGCTGGTAGACGCGCTCCGCCTCGTCGGAGAACAGCACCGCATCGCCATCGAAGGCGATGCGCACCTCGTCGGCATGCCGGCCCGCCGCATGCGCCGACTCCGGCACCACGCGCGCCGCCGGGATGCGCGCGTCCAGCGCACTCATCACGTCCTGCTCATTGGCGGAGAGGAAGAGATTGGCGCGCAGTGCATCGAGGTAGCGGTAGGGGTGGCGGCCGCGGGTGAATACGCCGCGCTCCACGCGCAGGCCGGCGCGCTGTGCCGAGCGGAACACGCGCAGGCCGCTCACTGGATCGTTCTTGGAAAGGATTACCACCTCCACGCGCTGCGCGTCGGGAGTGTTGAAGGAAAGCAGCTTCTTCACCAGGGGGAAGGCCACGCCCTGCTTGGCCGGCACGTCGAGGCGCCCCAGCTGCAGCGTGACGTAGGCGCTCTCGCCGTCGCGCTCGAAAACGCGGTTTTCCTCCTCGAAGTCGAACAGCGCCCGCGACGAGATGGCGACTACGAGCTTTCCGTCAAATGTCACTGGCATCGTCGTGCAGCAGGTGGCGTCAATCCACGCTGATTCTAAGCGTAACGCGCGACCCTCTCAACGACCCAGCACAGGCGTTCTCAGCTTCTCCTTGAGGCGGAAAACAGTCCGGCGAGTCCCGCAATGGGCATCACGATCACAAGGGCCTTCGTCCGCTGATGACCCGCAGCAGGACGGCGATGATGGCGATGACCAGCAGGACGTGAATGACGCCGCCCATGGTATTGGATGTGACCAGCCCCAGGAGCCACAGGACAACGAGGACAACCGCAACGGTGTAGAGCACGACTACCTTCCTTTCGCATGGTGGCGCCGGACGATCAGCGCCGCACTTCTCTTGTTGCAGCATGCTGCCTCTTGCCGCAGGGATTCTCCGTTCGCTTGCGTACATGGAAACGCGGATACCTGTCCGCAAAAAAGAAAGGCCCGGTGACGGTGTTGCCGCGCCGAGCCTCGTGCTGCAGGTGCCCAAGGGGTTGGGGGGCATGAGCACCTGGGCGGATGCTCTTCCTGCACCAGCGGGTAGTCTGTGCGGTACCGAACAGAAAAGGGGAGTTCTCGCCCTATGTTTGCAAGCGCACGGTATGCCCCGGGGGCCATGGCTATAAGTGCGCTGGGATGGCCATTGCAGACCTCGTAAGCCGGACGCAAATGCAGGTAACGGTGTTGTCAGACGATGACCTGGTGACCGCCCGGCGCGAGGGCCGGCTCATGGCCGGGCAATTGGGGTTCTCCGCGAGCGAAGCGACGCTCGTCGCAACGGCGATTGCCGAGCTCGCCCGAAACATGGTGGTCCACGCAAGACATGGCGAGATCCGTCTCGGCGCAGTCAACGACAGCCGCAGGCGCGGCATCACCATTGTTGCCAGAGACCAGGGTGTTGGCATTTGCGGCGCCAAGCGCGCGCCACAGGCTGGCTACCCGGCAGGGGCCGGCCTGGGACTGGGATTGCCCGGCGTGAAACGCCTCATGGACGAGTTCGACATCGCCTGCGAAACCGGTCGCGGCACGACCATTACCGCGACGAAGTGGAGGCCGCAATGAGCGTCACGGTCCTCTGGAGCAAAGCGGCTTCCCGGGCGCTTTCGACTGCAGGCGGAAACAGCGAACAGGCCAAGAATGCCACGCTGGCCGAGCGCTATTGGGAAATCCTCCAGGCTTACCTCGCAGACGGCAGCGAGGCTTCGCTGAGCCGCGGCTACGAGCTGGCGCGACAGGCCATGGTGGAGGGCTGTGGCGTGCTCGAGCTGGCGGAAATCCACGATGCGTCGTTGCGGCGCCTGCGCGCCGAGTCGCGCACCGAAGAGCGGCTCTTGCGCGCGACAAGCGCTTTCTTCGCGGAATGCCTATCGCCCTTCGAGATGAGCCACCGTGGCGCCCAGGAGGGCGCGCGGGCGCTGCGGCACCTGAACGAGGTGCTGGAGAGCGAATTGAAGCGCATCGCGCATGTATTGCACGATCAAGCCAGCCAGTTGCTCGCTTCGGTGCACATTGCCGTCGTGGACGTGGCCAACGAAGTTCCGCCGCAGGCGCGCACACGGTTCGAAAAGGTGGAGCAGCTGCTGGCGCAGGTCGAGGCCGAACTGCGCAATTTGTCCCACGAGTGGCGCCCGACGGTACTGGACAATCTGGGACTGCTCCCCGCGCTCGAATTCCTCGCGCAGAACGTGGCCAAGCGCACCGGCATCCCTGTGATCGTCACCGGCGAGGCCGGCACCGACGTCCGACTGCCTGGCACCGTGGAGACGGCGCTATACAGGATCGTGCAGGAAGCGCTCAACAACGCCATCAAGCACGCGGCCGCCCGCTCCGTATGGATCGAATTGCAGTACCTGCCCTACCTGGTGACGTGCAGCGTGCGCGACGACGGCAGGGGGTTCGACGCCGGCCGGGAACCGAAAGCCCTGGGGCTGGGGTTGACTGGCATCCGGGAACGGGTCAATGCGCTCGGCGGATCGTTGCGCCTGGTCACCACACCCCTGAATGGGACGACCCTGCAGGCTTCAATCCCTCTCGGGGACTGAGATGCGGATCCTATTGGCCGATGACCACCAGATTGTGCGCGAAGGTTTGCGCGCGCTCCTGGAAAGGGCCGGCCACGAGGTAGTCGGCGAGGCTGCCGATGGCCACGAGGCTTGCAAGATGGCGCGTACGCTGAATCCGGATATCGCGGTGATCGATATCTCGATGCCGCTGCTGAACGGCCTTGACGCCGTTCGCGAGATCCGCAGCCTCTCGCCGGATATCAAGTCCATCGTGCTGACCATGTATCCGGACAAAGCCTACGTACTGCAGGCCCTGAAGGTCGGCGCGAAGGGTTTCGTCCTGAAGTCACAGGCGGCTGACGACCTGCTACGCGCCCTGCGCGAGGTTGCGCGCGGCGAGGTGTATCTCAGCCCAGGAGTCGCCGCGTCGGTCGTGGACGCCGACATCAACAATAGTGACATCGCCACAGATCCGCTGACGCCGCGCGAGCGGCAGGTGCTGCAACTTGTTGCCGAAGGCAACTCCACCAAGGCGGCGGCAAAGATACTGAATATCAGTTTCAACACCGCCGAGTCGCATCGCAACCGCATCATGAAGAAGCTGCATCTGCACGACGTCGTTGCGCTCGTGCGCTATGCCATTCAAAGGGGCATGGTGCGCATCTGAGCCGACTTGGGTTTCGTGGTCACCGGTCCGTCGGCGAGCCACATCCGCATCACCGATTTCAGCTCTTCCAGATCCACCGGCTTGGCAATGTAATCGGAGGCGCCTGCCGCGATGCATTTCTCGCGGTCGCCTTTCATCGCCCTGGCGCTGACCCCGATGATCGGGATGTCCCTGAAATGCTCCATTCCCCGGACGAGCCTGATTGTCTGGTATCCGTCCTGATCCGGCATCAACAGGTCCATGAGAACGATCTCGACGTCAGGGTTGTTCCTGAGCATCTCAACGCCAGCCGGACCACTTGTCGCAGTCAAGACCTGCATGCCCTCTCGTTCCAGGAGGTTGGTTAGCGCAAAGACGTTGCGCATATCGTCGTCCACGACCAGCACCTTCTTGTTCGCCAGCGGCGGTTCGGCCCGGCTGCTACCTGGAGGCAGCCGGAAATGTCCCGGAGGCATGTCCTTCATCGCCTCCTTCAGGCAAAGCGCAGTTTGCTCGAAGACCGCCTCGGCGGACTTCACGCGCGTCAGCACCAGCATCTCGGCCTGGTCCTGGATTGCGCCCCGCTCGGTGCCACCCTCAGGGCCAATGGGCGTGTGCAGCACGATGGCGATCTGCTCCATGCATCCCGACTGGACAATTTCGCGCACAAGATCGAGAGGCGCCATGTCGTCGAGCCTCTGGTCGATGATCGCGCAATCGATCCCGGCCGTGCGCAGAACCTTGAGTGCCTGCTTGCCCGTGGCCGCAACGCTGACCTTGCGTTCCTCCGACGCCACGGCTTCCACCAGGCTCTTGCGCTGCGCCTGGCCCGCGCTCACCACCAGCAATGTCGCAAGCCTGCGTTGCATGAACTGACTCAAACTGCGCACAGCCTCGCGCAGCGTCTGCTCACCGGTAGGCCCTTTCACCGATCCGAGAGCGCCCATGCAGGCATAGGCCTGTTCCTGATCATCGATGCAAACCACGATGCCGGGAATATGCCGGGTATCCGCATCCCGCTTCAGCAGGTTCAGGCTTGCCCAACCGCGCGCGTCCCGCGGCCTGACGCCGAAAATGGCGACGTTCGGCAAATGCTCGTTCGCGAGCGCGACCGCCGTGTGCGCATTGGCGGCGCACATTCCTTTGAATCCCAGCGTGCGGACCTGGTCCAGGAGCCTTGCGGCCAGCTTGCCGTCGTCCGCGACGATGAGCACGCTATGGTCCCCGGGCCGGACGCTGTCGCGATCGTCCAGCTCCGTCGCGATCAGGTCCTCCGACGCATGGCTGAGGGGAAGCAGCAGCGTGAAGGTGCTGCCTTTGCCGGAGCAGCTTTCCACCTGGATCTCGCCCCCGAGCAGGTGAGCGAGGTCTGCGCTGATCGTCAGTCCCAGGCCAGTGCCACCGAACTGACGGGAGGTCGTTGCGTCGGACTGCCTGAATGCCTCGAAGATGATCCGTTGCTTGTCCTTCGCAATGCCGATTCCGGTATCGGCAACCGAGAATGTCAAGATCTCCTCCGCATCGGTGCGCCGCCGCGTGCGGCCGCTGCCGGCCATGGAGACCTCGAGCGACACCGCGCCTTGTTCCGTGAACTTGAACGCATTGGCCAGCAGATTCTGCAGTATCTGTCGCAGGCGCTTCATGTCCGTCCGGATCGTGGCTGGCAGGCCTTTGTCCATCGAAATCCTGAACTCCAATCCCTTGTCCCGCGCCAATTGCCGGAATGCGCGCTCCAGCTGGTCCTGCAAGTCGACAAGGCGCACGCGGCCAAGGCTCAACGCCACCGTGCCGGATTCGACCTTGGCCATATCGAGAATGTCGTTGATCAGCGCCAGGAGGTCCTTGCCCGCCACGCAGATTGTTTGGGCGTACTCGACCTGTTTCGGCGTGAGGTTGCCGGTCGTGTTCTGGGCCAGCAGCTGCCCGAGGATGAGCAGGCTGTTCAATGGCGTGCGCAACTCGTGGGACAGGTTGGCAAGGAATTCGGTCTTGTGGTGCGAGCCACGCGCCAACTGCTCAATCTTCTCGTGCAGCTCGACGTTGGCGCGCAGCAACTCGTCCTGCTTCTCGGCGATGCCGTTGAACGCCTGGGCGATTTCGCCGTCCAGCCCGCCGTGGTCCGTGGCCATGCGAATGTCGGGCTCCCGGGCCGCGAGCGCTAGCAGCGCCCTCAGGATCCCCCCCTGATCATGTACGCGTCGTGGAAACTCAAAGTCCGTCATTTGTCTTGAACAGCGAGCAACCCCGCAAGTCTTTGCGGCGTGACTGGCGAGTCATCGGCGATCAGGATTGTCACACGGCACCAAGTTACCGCGCAGCCTACCTCCTCAGGCAACGCGTTCGCATCCACGAACAATGAGTTCGTGCTGCAGGAAGCATTGGTGTTGCGGTAGTGGAACCGCTACAGGGACGAAGACGCGAAGCGCGGCGGGTCTATTCCACCAGTCCGTGCTTGATGGCGTAACGGACGAGGTCCGCGTTGTTGCCGACTTTGAGCTTCTTCAGGATCCGGATGCGGTAGGTACTGACCGTGTTCGGGCTCAGGGACAGTTCTTCGGCGATATGCGTGATCGACTTCCCGGACGCGAGCATCCACATCACACGGTACTCGCGGTCGGACAGCGACTCGTGGGGCAGCCCCTTCGATCCCTCTTCGAGTTCGAGCGCCAGCTTCTGCGCAAGCGACGCGCTGACGTACTTCTTGCCGCTGACGGCCTTCCTGATGGCGACCGTCAGCTCCTCCGACGCGGACTCCTTGCTGATGTAGCCCGCGGCGCCGGCGCGCAGCGCCGAGATCGCGATCGCCTCTTCCGGGTGCATGCTGAGGATGAGAACCGGGCGCTTGGGGTGGGATTTCTGGATCTTCTTCAGAATCTGCAGACCGTTCCCGCCGGGCATGGAGTAATCCAGGATCAGCACGTCCCAGTCGATATCGTGCACGGCTTGCAGCGTCTCGCCGAAGTTCGCGGCTTCGCCGACCACCCGCATGTCGGCTTCCGCAAGAAGTATCTGCTTCACGCCCTGCCGGACCACCGCGTGATCGTCCGCAATGATGATGTTGGTCACGCTGTATTCTCGCAGAGGTCATGGCCTGGCGTGGCCTGCACGTGCAGCGGTACCGAAAGCCTGACGCTGGTTCCCCTGCCATCGGCCCTTTCAATCGCGACCCTGCCTCCCAGGAGAAGCGCGCGCTCGCGCACGCCACGCAAGCCAAGCGCTTTCGGGCTGCGCAGGGCGGTCGGCGAAATACCCAGGCCATTGTCGAGCACGCTCAGCACGAGGCACCCGGCATCCAGTCGCAGCCGGATGTCCACCCTGGTGGCCCTGGCGTGTCGCGCAACGTTCGTCATGGCCTCCTGGACGATCCGCAATACGCCGGTCGCGCGTTCCTGATCCATGACAAACGGCACATCGGGCAGGTCAACCTTGCAGCGGATGCCCGTGCGGGCTTGAAACTCCCTCGCCTGCAATTTGATGGCGCCCATCAGGCCCTCCTCGTCCAGCACCTGTGGCCTGAGGTCCGAGGCGATCCTGCGAACGGATTGAATCGTGTCGTCGATGAGCCCGAACATCGATCTGATCTTCGCGGCGGGCTGCGTGAGGTCCCCGGGCAGTCGTTTCTCCAGCCACGACAGGTCCATCCTCAGGCCGGTCAAGGCCTGCCCCAGCTCGTCGTGAATCTCGCGCGCGATGCGGGTTCTCTCCTCTTCGCGGACAGACTGGATGTGCGCGGTCAATGCGCGCAGCTTCTGTGCGGAGTTCTGCAGCTCCTTCTCGATGGCCTTGCGCCCGGCGATTTCCCTGCCGAGCGCCGCATTGCTTCTGTACAGGTCGGCGAAAACGGAGATCTTGGCTCTTAGGATTTCCGGCACCACGGGCTTCAGCAGGTAGTCCGCGACCTCTTCTTCGTGGCCTCGAAAGCCGGGTGCCGTGTCCTCGTCGGTGCAGGTCAGAAACATGATCGGCGTGGAGCGGGAGCGCTCGCATTGCCGGATCAGCCTCGCGGTGGCGAGGCCATCCAGATCCGGCATCCGTTCGCTCAGGAATATGACGGCGTAATCCGACTCCCTCACGCGTTGCAAGGCTGCCGTTGCGCTTGCCTCGGTCACCAGGTCCAGGCCCTGGCTGGCGAGGACCTGCTCAAACGCCTGGAGCGTCGGGGGATCGTCCTCCACGACCAGGACGCTCGATTTCAGCGGTTTGGCCTCAATTCCCGAGCGCCTCGCTCCGGCGTCGGCACCCACTGTAACCACCTCTCCCACAACGGAAATCTTCTTTGCCCCGGGTTGCATGAAGTCGCCAGTCGTCAATCCGCGACACCTTAGTGGATTAATTACTCCTCTGTCAACGAATGTTATGTTATGGTGCGGCCTCTTAACTACAGCGCTGTAGTTCTACCGCTACATATAGAACCATAGTGATCTGTTTATGAACGCTTATTTGGAGGCCGTCTCATGTCCTCAAACATCGGTACACCACTGGCCCGGCTTGGCACGGATTCGTCCGTTCCACCGCGCTTCGCCGACGCGATTCGCCCAACGGCGATTGCGCTGCTCCTGGCCGCACTCTCCTTGACCGCCGCGTGCGGCAGTGGGGGCGAGGACGCAAGCGGGAGTGCGGGTGCAGGTGCGAGTACGGGCGCGGGCGCAGGCGGGGGTGCTGCTGCGTCATTCGGCGGGACGCCGGCGACTACCGCCGAAATTCCGTCCGGGGTCGCATTTTCCTGCGACTTTGCGAGCACATTTGCCGACTGCGGGTTTGGAGAACAGGCGAAAGTGGCAGGCCGCGCGACGATGGTGAATGTCGCCGGCGTGAATGCCGTTCACCTGCACACCGAACCTGGTGACAACAATGTCAACGGGAGTGGCGACCACGAACGCAACGATCTCTCCCTCAGTCAGGCGATGTCTGACGGCTACGAAGGCAAAGAGGGCTGGTGGGCACACTCGGTGCGGTTCCCCGATGACTACGTTGATCCGCCCATCAGCGTTGCGACCTGGAACTTCGGCCTCATCGCCGATTTCCACAACACCAACTCTGGTGGCGGGCAGGCCAATTTCCAGGTGCAAGCAATGCCCACCGATGCGATCTCTGCGGACCGTCCGACCGGGCTCAGCTTCAGTATGGCCTACGGCGACCAGACCAGTTTTGGCACAACGATCTATCCAATTGGCCCGGTCTTGAAAAACGTGTGGTACAACTTTGTCTACCACGTGAAGTGGTCTACGGGGAGCGATGGTTTCTTTGATGCGTGGGTCAACGGCGTGCAGAAGATGACTTACCGCGGGCCAACGCTGTATCCGGGCCAGGGTGTCTATTTCAAGCTCGCCAACTATCACACGGCGTTCGGACAACCCTCGTCTGTCATTCACGCACGTGCGATCCGCAGCAACACGCCGTTGGAAGTTACCGCAGGACTTTAGGCGAAGGCAAGTTCGCATACGCCGTGCCGGCTTCGCCGGCTGCGACGGCCGCCGCAGGCGGCGTGGTCCGAACGGACTAGGCGCGACGAGCCCGCGCGGCGCCGGCGCCGGGTAATCCGATTGGACCATGTTGCGGCAAGCGCCGCAGGCAGGACTTGCCTACTGCGGCGCGTAAGTTCACAGGCGTGGATTCGCGAAACCCGCTCAAACCCTTTCTGTACGTCGAGATCGTGGCCTCGCGCCTGGACCTGGAACCGGGCGCGGTCGATGCACTCGCCGGCTTGCTCCGGGACGATGAACGCCAGCGGGCATGCCGCTTTCGTTTCGCGCGCGATCGACGGCGCTACGTCGTCGCGCGCGGCCGCCTGCGCCAGCTGCTCGGGGCGCGCCTGGGTACGCACCCTCGATCGGTCGCACTGACCTGCGGGGCGCACGGCAAGCCCTGCCTCGCGCCGGGATCCGCCGCCATGGACTTGCGCTTCAACGTTTCGCATTCCGGGGACCTCGCGCTATTCGCCTTCTGCCGCGGCCGCGAGGTCGGCGTCGATGTCGAGGCGGTAGGGCCGATGCAAGACAACGACGCCGTCGCGCGACATTTCTTCTCGCGCAGCGAACTCCAGGCGTACCGGGCGCTTCCGCCGCGCGACCGGGATCTGGGATTCTTCACTTGCTGGACGCGCAAGGAGGCCTACCTCAAGGCGCTCGGCGGCGGCCTGCAATCTCCCCTGAGCGAATGCGACGTTCCGCCCGAGGGCGACGGCAACGGCACCGGGTGGAGCCTGCGCAGCTTCTGGCCGTCGCCAGGCCATGCCGCCGCGCTTGCCGTCGAGCTCGGGGGCAATGCGCATCAATAGACCGCCATGTCGTCCGCCACCTATCAATCCGCGTGGATCAACGCCGAAGCGCGCATGTTCCGCAACACGGCCCGCCTGTTCGTGCAGAAGGAATTCGTGCCGCATCATGCCCGCTGGTGCGCGCAGCATTTTCCCGACGCCGAGGCATGGACGAAGGCGGGCGCAGTAGGCCTGCTCCTGCCCGACGTTCCGCAAGAGTACGGCGGGGGCGGCGGGACATTCGCCCATGAAGCCGTGGTCCTGGAGGAACTCGCCCAGGCAGGGGTGCACTTCGGTGCCGGCATCCAGAGCATCGTTGCGCACTACATCCTCGCTTACGCCAGCGAGGGTCACAAGCGCCGCTGGCTTCCCCGCATGGCGCGCGGCGAACTGGTGGGCGCCATCGCCATGACCGAACCCGGCGCTGGCTCCGACCTGCAGGGCATCAAGACCCACGCCCGCCGCGACGGCGAGCACTATGTCATCAACGGCTCGAAAACATTCGTCACCAACGGCTGGCACGCCGGGCTGGTCTGCCTCGCCGTAAAGACCGACCCCCGGGCCAGCGGCTGGAAGGGAATTTCCCTGGTCGTGGTCGAAGCGAAAGATCTTCCCGGCTACCGGGCCGGCCGCCCGCTCGAGAAAGTCGGCATGCACGCGCAGGACACCTGCGAACTCTTCTTCGATGACCTGCGCGTCCCGGTCTCGAGCCTTCTGGGCGCCGCCGAAGGCAAGGGCTTCTCCCAGATGATGGAGCAACTGCCCTATGAACGCCTGACGGTCGGCGTGAGCGCCGTGGCGACCACGGAGCGCGCGGTCGCCGTTACCACCCGGTACGTGAAAGACAGGACTGCCTTCGGCAAGCCGCTTATCGACCTTCAGCATACGCGTTTCCAGCTTGCCCAATGCATGACCGAGGCGCAGGTCGGCCGCGTTTTCCTGGACCACTGCATCGAGCGATTCATTGCAGGCGAGCTCGACGACACGACCGCCGCCATGGCCAAGTACTGGCTCACCGACAGCGCATGCCGTGTCGTCGACGATTGCGTCCAGATGCACGGCGGCTACGGCTACATGATGGAGTACCCGATTGCCCGCATGTGGGCCGACAGCCGCGCGCAGCGGATCTACGCCGGTACCAATGAAATCATGAAGGAGCTGATCGCTTGGTCGACATGAGCGTCTCTCCCGCGAGGACATGGCATGACGCGGCGCTGACGCATCCCGGCGGGAATCTGCGTCTGCATGACCTGTTCGACCAGCAGGCCGCGCGAACGCCCGATGACGTGGCCCTGGTTTGCGAGCAGAAAAGCCTGACCTACCGCGAGCTGGCCGGGCGCGCCGGCCGGCTCGCCCGGCATCTGCGGACCATGGGCGCCGGCCCGGACGTGCTCGTCGGCCTGCTGGTCGAGCGCTCGCTCGACATGGTGGTGGGCATTCTGGGCATCCTGAAAGCCGGTGCGGCCTACATGCCCATCGATCCGGCCTTTCCCCACGAACGAATCGCATTCATGCTCGCCGACGCCGGCACAAGCGTGATCCTCACGCAGACCGGTTTCCTGCCGACCCTGCCAGCCGGCAGCGTGCAGCCGGTCTGCCTGGATACGCTCGACTGGACCGGGCCGGAAGGCCTGGCGCAGGACGAGGTTCGCGTGCATCCGGGAAATCTCGCGTACGTCATCTATACGAGCGGTTCGACGGGACGCCCCAAGGGCGTGTGCGTCGAACACCGCAATATCGTCAGCTACGTGCTGGGCGTGGCCGAAAGGCTGCGCCTGGAGCCCGGTATGCATCACGCGACTGTGTCGACCATCGCCGCCGATCTGGGCAACACGGTGATTTTTCCGGCGCTCGCCACCGGGGGCTGCCTGCATGTCATTTCGCAGGAGCGGCTCGAGGACCAGGCCCTGCTGGCCGACTACTTCAGCCGCGAGAAGATCGACGTCCTCAAGATCGTCCCGTCGCACTTGGCTGCATTGCAAGCCGGCGGCCATCCCGAGCGAGTCATGCCCAGGAGACGCCTGGTGCTCGGCGGCGAAGCCGCCCGCATCGAGTGGGTCGAGCGGCTGCGCGCGTTGGCACCGGATTGCGAGATCTACAACCACTACGGTCCTACGGAAGCCACCGTAGGGGTATTGACCTACCAGGTCGGCCCGCAGTTGCCCGCTACGCAGTCCGGCACGCTCCCCCTTGGAAAGCCCCTGCCCAATAGCCGCGTCTACCTGCTCGAACCGAACGGCAAGCCCGTGCCTGCCGGCGAACGGGGCGAACTGTGCATCGGCGGCAGCGGTGTGGCTCGGGGTTACCTGAATCGCCCCGACCTGAGCGCCGGAAAGTTCGGGCCCGATCCGTTCAGCGCCGACCCCGGCGCACGCATGTACCGCACCGGCGACTTGGCGCGTTGCCTGGCAGACGGGAACATCGAGTTCTGCGGGCGGATCGACGACCAGGTCAAGCTGAACGGCTATCGGGTCGAACCCGGTGAAATCGAAGCCGCGCTGCGCGAACAGGGCGGCGTCCAGAACGCCGTGGTTCTGGCGCGTGAAGACGGGTCCGGCACCAGGCACTTGGCAGCCTACGTGGTGCCCAAGCGCACCCAACAGGCGCTTTGGGGCTGCAATCAGGTCCACCTCCTGCCGGACGGCTCGCCGGTAGCGCACCTGAACAGGAACGAGACCGACTATATCTACAACGAAATCTTCGTTCTGCAGGCTTATCTCCGGCACGGCATCTCGATACGCGACGGCGACTGCGTCCTCGATGCGGGCGCCAATATTGGACTGTTCACGGTGTTCGCCAACAGGTTGGCGCGCAACCTGAGGATGGTTTGCTTCGAGCCGAACCCCGCCGCTTTTGCATGCCTGTCGGTCAATGCCGAAGCCTGGGGCACGCAGGTGAAATGCCTGCCGATCGGATTGGCCCGGGAGGACAGATCGGCGGAACTGACTTTCTTTCAGGGCTTGTCGCTGCTATCCGGGTTCTACGCCGACCCAGCGACCGAACGCGAGACGGTCAGGAACTATGTGCTGAACCAGCAAGCGGTATCAGCGCATGACGAGCACCTGGCTGGGGAAATCAGCGTGCTGCTCGATGAGCGGCTCCAGCCCAGGACCGTCACTGCCCGGCTGCGCCCCCTGTCCAGCGTCCTCGCGGACGAAGGCATCGAGCGCATCGACCTGCTCAAGATCAATGTCGAAAAGAGCGAGCTGGACGTGCTGATGGGCATCGGCCCCGGGGACTGGCCCAGGATTCGCCAGCTGGTCATCGAGGTGGACCAACGGGGAAACCTCGCGCCCATCACTTCGCTGCTGCAACGGCACGGCTTCGAGTACTGCGTAGAGCAGGATCCGCTGCTGCGAAATACCGAGCTGTGTTACGTGTACGCGATCCGGCCTTCGGAGCGTGGTTGCCTCATACGGCAGCAGTCCGCCGATGCCCACAAGCTTTCGTTGCCGGCCGCCGACGGCTCGCTGCTGACGCCCGCGCTACTGCGCAAGCACCTGCAGGAGCGGCTGCCCCGGTACATGGTTCCGTCGGCGTTCGTGCTGATGGAAAAATTCCCGTTGACGGCGAACGGCAAGATCGATCGCCAGGCGTTCCCGGATTTCTCCCGGGAGAAGCTGTTTGCCGTTCCCATGCCGGCGAAGCCGCAAACCGATACGCAGAGGGAACTCGCGGCGATCTGGGCCGAGCTGCTGAACCTGGAGAGCGTCGGGGTCGACGAGGATTTCTTCGACCTCGGCGGGCATTCCCTGCTGGCGATCCGGGCCGTGGCGCGCATACGGGACAGATTCGAAGTGAATCTGTCGCTGCGCAATCTGCTCGAGTCTCCCACGGTGGCGGGGCTGGCCCGGGTGATCGACGGCCTGTCATTGCTGACGCGCTCGAAGGCGCAGGAAGCGGGCGATCGAGAGGAAATCGAATTGTGAACCTGCAGCCCTTCCTTGCCGATCTGTACGACCGCAAGATTCAGCTCTGGGCCGACGGCGACCGGCTCCGTTGCAAGGCACCGGCCGGCGCGCTCACCGCCGGGCTGCGCGACCAGTTGCTGGAGCGCAAGAACGAGATCCTCGTACTGCTGCGCTCGGCCGAGGCCGTTGCCCAACAGCCGCGGGCCGTCGTGCCGCTGCAGCCGCGCGGCAAGCGCACTCCGGTCTTCGCGGTCCCCGGCCACTACGGCGATGTCTTCGGCTACCGCGCCCTCGCGCTGCGACTCGGAGCCGATCAGCCGTTCTACGCTCTCGAGCCGCCGGGACTCGACGGCGCCGGCGAGCCGCTCGCACGGGTGGAGGATCTCGCTGCCTACTTTGCGGCGCAGATCCAGGCCATGCAGCCCGAAGGCCCGTACATCATCGCCGGCCACTGCGCCGGCGGCGCCATCGCCTTCGAGCTGGCGCAGCAACTGCACCAGCGTGGGGCCACCATCCGCTTGCTGGTCCTGTTCGCCTGCCCCTATCCGACGTTCTACCGCTTTACTCCCCAATTGAAGCAGGCTGTCGTGCAGCAGATGCAACGCATCGGCAGGCATGTGCGTGCGCTGACGAAGCTCTCATTGCCGCAGGCTCGCCAGTACATCGCGGGAAAGCTTCGCCGGTACCAAGGACAGCGCGATGCCGGGCACGCGGCGCTCGCCGATCCCGTTCTGGTCAGACGCGCGGCGGTGTCACGCGCCACAGTTGCCGCGATTCGTCGCTACACGCCAGTGATTTATGCAGGACCTGTCAGCCTGATCCTCCCCAACCGGGAATGGTTGCGCTCTGGCGCCGACCCGCTGCGGTGGCACTCGGTGGCGCCGCAGGCCGAGCATTGCTTCGGGCCGGATGACTGCAATCCCGACCTGCTGCTCATGGAGCCCGACGCACGCGCCATTGCAGATCTGTTCAGGCAATGCGCGGATGGATGAGGCCATGAAGATCTGCCTGGTCGGCCTGAACAATCTGTCGGTCCTCGCACCCCGGTACAAGGACCGCACGGTAGCGGGCGAACCGGTCCAGCAGACGCTGCTGGCCACGGCGCTCGCGCGCCGCGGCCATGACGTGAGCATGGTCGTGGCGGATCTCGGGCAGGACGACGGCGCGCAGTGCAGTGGCGTACGGCTGTTCAAGGCCTATCGTCCCGATGCGGGAGTGCCGGTACTCAGGTTCGTTCATCCCCGCTGGACGGGGATGTGGTCGGCGCTGATGCGGGCCGATGCCGATCTCTACTACACGAGTTGCGCGGGCATGGAAGTCGGCCTGCTGGCGCTGTTCTGCCGGCACTTCGGCAAACGCTTCGTCTATCGCAGCGCCAGCGATGCGGACTGCGACAAGTCCCGCCTGCTCGTGCGCTATGCGCGCGATCGCTGGCTCTATGGCTACGGCCTGCGGCGAGCGCACGCCATCCTGGTGCAAAGCGCCTCCCAGGCGCAGACGCTGTTGCGCAGCTACGGGTTGGCGAGTCGGGTCGCGGGCATGCTGGTCGAGCCGCCGCTCTCGGTTCCCACCCATGACCTGGACGTCCTTTGGGTGGGCAACATCCGGCACGTGAAGAGACCAGACCGTCTGCTCGAGATTGCCGCGCAGATGCCGAATACCAGCTTTCACATGGTGGGCGGCACGTTGCCGGGTGAAGAAGCGCTGTATGGACAAATGCGCGACGCGGCGGCGTCACGCGCCAATGTGAGCTTTCACGACCGCCAGTCCTACTCGGATGCCAACAACCTGTACGGCCGCGCCAGGCTGTTGCTCAACACTTCCGACGTGGAGGGCTTTCCGAACTCCTACCTGCAAGCCTGGATACGGGGCGTACCTGTCGTGACGCTCATTGATCCGGATCGCGTGATCGAGCGCGAGGGGCTGGGCGTCGCCGCAGGCGCACCGGACCAGCTCGCCGGCGCCATCGCCGCGCTGCTGGGCTCCCGCGAGGCCTGGCAAGCGGCGAGCGATCGCTGCCTGCGCTTCGTGGCCCGCGAGTTCGGCGACGACAGGATTCTGTCCACCTACCTCGACACCTTTCAGCAAGTCATGCATTCCGGCAGGTCCGATGCCAAGGCCATACCGTCGAGCGCAGCCTCCCATGGCTGAGACGCCTTTCATCATCACGGTCGATACGGAGGGCGACAATCTCTGGGGACGGCCGCGCGCCATCACCACGCGCAATGCGGCCTACCTGCCGCGCTTCCAGCGGCTCTGCGAGAAGTTCGGGTTCAAGCCGGTCTACCTCGCGAACTACGAGATGGCGAAGTCGGACGTCTTCGTCGAATTCGGGCGCGACGTCGCAGCCCGCGGCGCCGGCGAAATCGGCATGCACCTGCACGCCTGGAATTCGCCGCCGCTCGAGCCGCTGACCAGCGACGATTTTTTCCACCAGCCTTACCTGATCGAGTACCCGGAACGGGTCATGCGGGAAAAGATCCGCACCATCACCCGTCTGCTGGAGGACAGGTTCGGCCGCAAGATGGTCAGTCATCGTGCCGGGCGGTGGGCGTTCGATGCCCGTTACGCCGCCATGCTGCTCGACGAGGGGTACCTCGTGGACTGCTCAGTGACGCCAGGTGTCGACTGGAGCGGGGCCCCGGGTGACCCGGACGGAAACGGCGGCCCGGACTACACGTCATTTCCGCATCACCCCTACTTTCTCAGCCCCTGCGATATCTCGATCGCCTCATCCGGGGGGCTGCTCGAGGTGCCGATGACCGTCCAGCCAAGCAGACTCTTCCGGCGTTCGGCCTGGGTCTATCGCGCGCCCGGCCTGCGCCGCGTTGCCAGGAAGATGTCGCCGGCTCTACGCTGGCTCTGCCCGGTTGCGCTGTTGGAAAAGCAAAACCTCGATGCGATGCTGGAACTGGCACGCCAGGCGCGGGATGAACGCCCGACCCATATGGAGTTCATGCTGCATTCATCGGAACTCATGGCAGAGGGCAGTCCGAGCTTCCGCAGCGCGTTGGAGATCGACCGCCTTTATGCGCGCCTGGAACTGCTATTCGAGGAACTCTCCGCGTGGTGCCGCGGCATGACGCTCGGGGAATTCCGGGACTGGTGGATAAGATCGCCGAACGAAGCGGGAGCGACACGCTTCGCCGAAAGGCTCCGCGGTCGGGCAATGCCGGACCCGGGCCGGGAATTATCCGCGGAAAACCAGAATTGGATGGCGCCCGGATGATCCGCATCGACGGCAGGGGCGCGAAGTACGGGGACGTGTGGTACGACGAGGAGCCGCCCCGGGACTCCGGCGTGGATATCGTCCGCTATCACTGCAGGCATGCCCCGGTCGCGGATGCCCGCTTCGTTCCATTCTTGTCCATGGTCACCGGCCTTGGCGTCGAGACGGACGCGATCGCCGCCCGCTTCGGTAAGGACTGCCGGTACAAAATCAGGCGCGCCGAGACGAAGGATGAACTGGCGGCGGAGTTCATCATGGAACCCGAGGAGCGCTTGGAGGAGTTCCGCAATTTCTTCGACACCTTCGCGTTGCAGAAGTCGCACGAGCCCTGCGATGGGCAATGGCTGCGTGCCGCCTGCGATGCCCGCCAGCTCGTCCTCACGACGGCCGCCCGGCATGGCGAGGCGCTGGTCTGGCATGCCTACGTCATTGCAGGCGAGTCAACGTGGCTCCAGTACACGGGCTCGTGCTTTCGCGACCGGGAAAGCGATTACCGCGCGCTCGTCGGCCGGGCCAACCGATGGCTGCACTGGAAGGACATGCTGCAGTTCAAGGAGCTGGGAATCACCCGCTACGACTGGGGCGGGCTGTTCCAGGACGAATCCATGCCGGATCGCGCCGGCATCAACGAATTCAAGAAAAGCTTCGGCGGGCAGGTCGAACGCAGCTACGACTGCACGGTCCCTGTGACATTCAGGGGATGGATCTACCTGCCGCTGCGCGACGCCTGGCGCAAAGGGCGCGCGGCTCTAACCGGCGGAGAACTTCAGGGCAAGACTCCTTCCAGCGGGCCCGAAGCAACCGCCCGCGGCGTGGCGCCGCGGATCACGCGGGCGTGAATGACCGAGGTGGGCTTGCCGAAGGCGCTGTGGTAATTGGCGAGCTTGAAATAGCAGCCTTGTCCCGGATACAGCGTGGGCCCGCGGTAAGCCATCTTCTTCACGCCGTTGACCCAGGCATCGAAGAAGCCATCGGCGGCCGAAGACCACTGCACGTGGTAGACGAAGTGATACCACTCTTTCTTCACCAGCGGGCCGATCGGCGCGTAGTAAAGACTCGGGCGACGCTGGTCGCCGTAGGCGATCTGGAAACCGAGGCCGGTGGGGCGGTCCGGCGAGATCGCGGTGGCGGGCATGGCGTTCACCTGGAAGTTGGCCTGCCCGGCGCCGGGCGCGGAATTGTGAAAATCGGCGACCACGCCGAAGTTCCACGTCGTGGCCGTGCTTTCAGGCGGCGCGACATAGTCGTCGGGGAACAGGACCGAATGCGCCCACCAGTGTTCGCGGCCTTCATGACAATCGCTCGCCTGTCGCGTTAACGCCAGATCGTTGCGCTCGGCATTGCGACTTCCAAATACATTGCTGTCTCCTGGTTCGGTGTGCAGGCGAACGCCCCGCATACCAGCGACTTCCAACACGGATGCGCGGCCCGCCACTCTTGCCTGTTCCCTGAATCCGCAGTCTTCCGGCGCGCTCTCGAAGAGGCAGGAGTAAGCGATGCCGTCGGCGGCGGAAACAGCCCAGATGAGCGACAAGCCGAGGACCGCGAGTGCAAACCTGGCCATGGCAGCACTGTCCCCTACCTGAGTATGCCCACGCCGATCCTCAAGGCCTGCCCGCTGGTCGAAGTCAGGATGAATGTGCTGCCGCCAGCAAGCACATTCCCAGCGAGTCCTCCGTCGGTTGTCAGCGTTCCGTCGGCGGCGACGGCGTACGTTCCGTTCCCGGACACGACGCTCGTTACGCCGCCCCGGTTGCGCGTTCCCGACCACGTGTAGCTGCCTGCGCCATTGAATGTCACGCTCCGCCGTTCGGTGCTGAACGCAGCCACGGAGAACGGCACGGGGAATGTGCCGCTGAAGGGCGTGCGGGGAATGCTGATGCTGATCGTGCCGGTCGGCCCGGCTGCCGGGTCGGAATAGTAGAACGTGACGGCGTAGGTGCCGCCCAGACTTGCGGCGCTGAAACTCCCGCCCCTTCTCACGCCTGCGCCAATCTCGATCGGTTGCCCGCTCGCCGCCGTCAGGATGAAGGTGCCGCCGCCGGCGAGCAGGTGCCCGGTGAGTCCGCTATCCAGCGTAAGGGCTCCGTCCCCGGCGACGGCGTAGGTGCCACTGCCCGACACCACGATTACGACGCCGCCCCGGTTGCGCGTTCCCGACCAGCTGTAGCTGCCCGCGCCGTCGAAGGTCGCCGCGCGCAGTTCGGTAGTGAACGCGTAGGCGGGGAAAGGCACATTGAAGGTGTTGCTGTACGGGGTTCTACGTACGTCGAGAGTGATCGTGTTCAGCGGCCCGGCAGTCGCGTCGGAATAGTAGTGCGCGATGCCGTAGCTGCCACTGAGGCTGGCATTGCCGTACGCCCCGCCGATCTTCACGCCCACGCCCATCTCCACGACGGGCCCGCTGCTCGACGTGAGAACGAATGTGCTGCCGCCGGCGAGCACGTTGCCGACGGGCCCGATATCCAGTGCCATGGTTCCATCCGCGCTCACGGAGTAGGTTCCGATGCCCGATACCCCGGTTGGCGTTCCGCCATTGTTGCGGATTCCTGACCACGAATAGTTTCCTGCGCCATTGAACGTGATCGTCCCCAGCTCAGAAGCGAACGCATACCCGGGGAACGGCACCGCGAACGCGCCCTGAAACGGGAGGGTGTCGGGAACATCGATCTCGATCGCGCCCGGCGACCCGAACCGGGAGTCCATGATGGTGAAGTTGAAGGCGTAGGTGCCGGAGAGCGTGGCGTTCGTATAGCCCAGCACGGCGAAGCGGCCGGCGCGCGTGACCTGCGCAGCCACCGTGCTCTGCGCCGCGTTCTGCCAAACCGTGCGCAGCGTATCGCCGCCCGCACCCGCGCCCAGTGCGACCACTTTCAATGTCGTAGGATCGTCGATGCCGTGGTGCGCGAGGTACTGCTGCGAATACTTGATGCTCACGGACACGGGTGCCGAAAAGATCGTGCCAGCCGGGCCCAGTTCGACGACCAGGACATCGCCGGGAATGCCGCCTGCGCCGGTGACCTGGCTGATCGTGATCGTGGTGGCCCCGGACAGCGCGCCCGCCGGGAACACGGCCTGCGTTCCGGCGATCGGCGATGACCCGCTCACCGTGATGGTGCCGCCGCCCGCATCGATGACCTGGCTGGCAACGATGCTCGACACCGGTCCGGCGGGGTTCCCGGCGCCCCCGTCACCCGCACCGCCGCCGCATCCGGCCAGTACCGACAACCCAATGCAGGAGGCAAGGAAACAGAATAGGGTCTTGACGTTATTCCCCGGTTGACTGACTACCGACGGGGCGAGAGCAGGCCTGAGCGCCCGCTTGCCTGCCGTTGTGATGAGCTTGCGCTCCGGAGGCTGTCGTAGGCGGCCAGCAGTTTCGGCGCCTCGTGGCGCCACTCGAGCTCGTCTTCCACGCGCCTGCGCCCGCAGGATCCCATCTCGGCACGGCGCGCCGGATCGTCAATCAGTTCGACGATCTTCGCGGCCAGATCGACGGTGTCGTTCTGTTTCGCGTAAAGCGACGCCGCCCGCGCCGAGGCGCGCCCCTCCGCGAGGTCGAACTGGACGATGGGCTTGCCCAGCGCCATGTACTCCATGATCTTGTTCATGGTCGATTTGTCGTTCATCTCGTTGGCGATGTCCGGATTGACGCAGACGTCGGCGGTGTTGAGCATCGCCAGCATTTCCTCGTCGGGCACGCGTCCGGTGAAGGTCACGAAGCCGGCCACGCCCAGCTCCGCGGCCAGTGCGCGCATCGCTTCGAGAGACGTGCCGCCGCCCACCAGCCCGAATTGGATGTCGCTGCGGCCCATGCCGAACACCACATGCCGGACCGCGCGCAGCAGATAGTCGATGCCCTCCTGCCTGCCCATCACGCCGACGTAGCCGACCAGATGGCGCCGCCCCCGTTTCAGCCGCTCGTCCGGCGGCCGGATCTTCATGCGCTCCAGGCTGGGTCCGCTGCGCACCACGATCACGCGATCCGGCGCCATGCCGCCGCGCTCGATCGCGATGCGCCGGTAAGACTCGTTGGTGGCGATCGAAACATCGGCGGTGCGGAAGGTCCAGCGCTCCAGCCTGAGCATCAGGCGGTAGAAAAAATCCCGCCGCCCGAACTTGGCTTCGTAGAGCTCCGGGCCGAGGTCGTGATGATCGAAGACGAACTTCTTGCCGAACAGCTTGAAGAACCGACCGATGAGGAAGAAAAGGTCGGGCGGATTGCAGGCGTGAATGACATCGAAGCCGCGCGTCAGCAGGACCCGCCAGCACAGCACGAAGCTCTGCAGCAATGCCGCCGAGTATTCCAGCGCGTAGCCGCTCGCCCCCTGGCCCTCGACGGGCAGGCGATAGCGCCAGATGGCGATGCCCTCGATGGTCTCGAACTTCTTCTCACAGCCCTTGCCGGTCGGGCAGACGATCGAAACGACATAGCCGGCGTCGCGCAGTGTCGTGGCTTCCTGCCACACGCGGCGGTCGAACGGGCTGGGCAGATTCTCCACCAGCATCAGGACGCGCCGCCGTAGGCTCACTTGCTTCCCATGAAATAGACGGAAGCAAAAAGGAACCGGCCAAGCCCCATTTTGCCAACCAGGTTTACCCAGAATGCGCAACCCCGGTAAACACGCCGGTAATAGGGCAGCGTGATTTCCTCGGTTTGTGCGAAAGCTTCCGCCAGCCACGATTGCAATTCGCGGGACGAGAATCCAGCATGCGCACCGTACTCGTTCCTGAATCTGCCGAGCAACCGCGCCTTCCAGTCGGCAAGGTTCCACGCAACTTTCTCGCGCCACGTAGCATCCTTGCTTCCCAGGTAACCGACCAGCCGCAAGCGATTCGGTGTGCCGACGCAATACGCCCCGTGGGTTGACAGGACCCTGGCCATCTCCGCGAGCGCCTTGCCGTGTGCCGGGATATGCTCCAAGGCATGATAGGAAAACACGAAATCGAATGATCCGTTCGGGAAATCGAGGCACGTGGCATCGCCGCGCCGAAGATCGACAGCCGCTGCTGCGGCCGCGTCGAACGAGCCGTCCAGATCGACGCCAACCACGTGCGCTCCCAACTCCCGCGCGAGAATTGCCGCCTCCACCCCGGAGCCGCACCCTACCACCAGCAGACTGCGGATCGGGACGCGGGCGCGTTCGCGGATGAGGCCGGCAAGCGCTTCGGTCTTGCCATCGCGGAAGGCCGTGTGCTTGCCGTGAAACTGCGTAAGGGCAACTGCCGTCACCAGCAGATTCCCTCGTAGACACCTGCAACGCTGCGGGAATCCGTGATGCGCACCAGGTCGATGACGCTCTGATGCCCATTGAGGCGTTTGGGCACATCGCGGAACTCCGGCGCCGCGTTGCCGATCACGATCGTGTCGGCGTGGCTCAGCACCTCGTCGATGCTCGAGACCATCAGGCGCGAGATGTGCGGAATGTGGTTCAGGATGTAGTCGCGGTTCGCGCCATGGATGCGCGCGATGCTGACGTTGCTGTCGTAGATCCTGAGGTCGAACCCCTTGCCGAGCAGCCGTTCGGTCAGCTCCACCACCGGGCTCTCGCGCAAATCGTCTGTGCCGGCCTTGAAGCTGAAGCCGAGCACGCCGACTTTCCGGCTGGCCTTCTCCACCACCGCCCGCACCGCGCGCTCGATCTGCTGCTCGTTGCTCGGCAGGATCGCCGCCAGGATGGGCACGGAGACGTCCAGCGTCTTCGCCTTGTACAGGAGCGCGCGCAAATCCTTGGGCAGGCAGGATCCGCCGAAAGCGAAACCGGGCTTGAGGTAATACGGCGAGAGGTTGAGCTTGGTGTCCTTGCAGAAGATGTCCATGACCCGGTGCCCGTCCACGCCGAGCCCCTTGCACACGTTGCCGATCTCGTTGGCGAAGCCCACCTTCAACGCATGCCATGCGTTGTCCGCGTACTTGACCATCTCTGCGGTCTCGATGTCGGTCCGCACGAGCGGCGCCGCCAGATGGCCGTAGAGGCTGGCAAGCAGGTCGCCGCTTGCCGGATTCAGTTCGCCGATCACCGTCTTGGGCGGGTTGAGGTAGTCGTGCACCGCGGTGCCTTCGCGCAGGAATTCCGGATTGATGCACACGCCGAACTCCACACCGGCCCGCTTCCCCGAACGCGCTTCGAGCGTTGGAATGACCACCCCGCGCATCGTGCCGGGCAGCATGGTGCTGCGTATCACCACCGCGGGCGCACCCTGGTGGTAGCGCAGCGCCTCACCGATCTCCTCGGAAACGCGGCGTATGTACTTGAGGTCGATATCGCCGTTGGCGCGGCTTGGCGTGCCAACGCAAACCAGTGTGAGATCACTACGCCGTACCGCAGCGACCACATCGGTGGTTGCCGCCAACCTGCCCGCCGCCACCTGACGCTCGACGATGCCGCCGATGTCCTTCTCGATGATGGGGGACTTGCCGGCGTTGATGAGGTCGACTTTGCGCGGTTCCGGATCGACGCCCAATATGTCGTGGCCGTCCTGTGCCAGGCAGCCGGCCGATACTGTGCCGACGTAACCGAGCCCTAATACGCTGATTTTCATGAATCTCCCAGGTTCTGGCGTCAGCATGACCGGCGCGTTTGACGCCCGCGTTTGGCGCCACTAGTCCGGACGGATCAGCAGGCGATTTCAGTGCGCAGGAGAACCTCGCCCTTGAGCCGGCCCCGCCATGCAATGGTCGGCGCCGGCAGCTTGACGTCGTAGTTCCTCGACACCCAGCCGGCGATGGGCTCGACGCTGCCGACGAGGACTTGCGAGCTCGCCGCCTCCACGCACGGCAGCTTGAGCAGGAGCGTCCTGGTGCCCTGGCGCAACGCGTAGCCGCCAGGAGCAGCCTCGACCTGGCAGCGCTCGCTGCAATGGAACAGCAGCTCTACGTCGTGCTCCGCAGCCATGGCCAGCGCATCTTCGATGACCACCAGCCTTGCCGCCTTGTGCAGCGCGATCCGGCGACGATGCATCACCGGGTCCGCCAGCCGCCGGTACCCGTCCTGCCATCCTTCAAACAGGTCCTCTTCGGGCGTGCTTTTCCACAGGCTGCAGCCTGCCCGCGCCTTTCGCAGCCACATGAAGTTGCCGCCGGGCTCCGACTGGTCCCTGGCGTCCACCACCACGGTGTTGTGCGCGGCCGTGCCGCGAAAGTATCGTCGCCATTCGCCTTGCGTATGGTAGGCATAGGTTCCGGGATCGATGAGGAACTCCAGGCCGTCGACAGACAACGTGAACGACAGGGCATCGGCGTGCCCGTGGGCGGCAATGCCCCGCAAACCCAGCGGCCCCGCGTCGACGACCAGGCGCACCTCGTTCTCCTTCTCGAAGTCGCAGCCCAGGATGTAATAGCCCCCTACGGGAAAAGTCTGGCGCGGAGGCAACCCGGTCGTGGCCGCGCTTTGGGCATCGAACAGGCTGTCGGCCTCCCCGCCCAGCAGCCAGCGCGTCTTGTCGTCCAGCGTGCCCGCCTTGCGCCTGAACTCGCCGCTGCGGAACACGATCGCCCCCGTGGCCAGCAGGGACCGGTAGCCGCAAAAATCTCCGCCCGGCGCCAGGCGCAAGACCTGGCCATCGTCGGCGTCGCCGAACATCGGCACATTGCCCTTCACGTCCATGATCGACGCGAGGTACTCGAGCATCGCCTCGATGCGTGCTTCATAGAGGACCGAGAACCAGATGCCGTTTGCTTTGCCTGTCAGCAGGCATAGCAGCAGAAGGTCCAGTACGAACTGCTGGTACGACACCGCCTGCTCCCGGTTCACGCCATCGGGAGCGTTCTGCCGCTTCGCTTCCGTCTCCAGAATGGACTTCGCGGTCGCCAGCCAGCGCCTGGATTGCGGCCAGTGCGGCCACGTCAAGGCAGTGATGAACAGCCCGGCCGCCTCACCGATGAGATGGTTGTTGGCGGACGAGTGGCGCGAGAAGTAGCCGCGCACGAACGTCGCATGCTGATACACCGATTCAAGCCAGCGCCGCCGCAGGCCGGCGCCCTGGGCGTCGTCGAACAGCGGCGAATGCACGCCACCGAGGAGCTGCCAGGTGGCGGCCCAGTTGATCAGCCGGATCGCCGCTTCGAGGGCGCTCGACCAGTTCGGACCCATGCGGTAGGGACAGGAGGCGAACCAGGATTCCAGGTGCTGCCGGATGACCCGCAGATACCTGGGGTCGCCGCTGAGCGCATGGGCTTGCGCCAGGGTGACGAGATGAAGGTGCCGGTTGGGTTCCCAGAGGTACTTGATGTCTCCGACCAGCCGCGGGTTGCGGTAGTCGAGGCGTTTGCCAAAGCACATCGGCGCCGCGACGCCGGACTTGGGATCCTGGTTCCAGCGCGGCGGCGAACCGAGGTCGGCATCGCGCAGCGCGAACACATCCAGTCTGCCCGCGGCCACGCGGTCGGCGGCGGCGGTATACCGTGCGGCATCCAAGCTTGCCGAAGCGTGAATCCAGGGTCTCGAGCCGTTGGCAAGGTCGGGTGCCGGCACGCTCTCCGGTCCGAAGAGCGACCCGATACTCTGCACATCCGTCGACAGGGCGCGCATCAGGCGATGGGGGATCTCCGCCGGCGTCATGCATCGCAGGCGATTGATGCGCCACCTGAACCATTGCCTGATTCCCGTCACCTCGGCGATCGGATCGCGTCCGACGCTCGGACCCGCGAATTCATGCCTGCGCATATTGCCGGTGCCAGAACATCGGCCACATGATGCAGAAGTCAGTTGACACCCGTAGCGTGTCTTCTCGGGAGGAATTGGTCCAATCAGACCAGCGCACCGATTGGGCTGCGCGCTTCACGCGAGGCAGTCCCGGTATAGCTTGCGCAAATCGCCTGCGAGCCGTACCAACGTGTAGCGTTCCAGCGCCCGTCGCCGGGCTGCCTCAGCCATGCGAAACAAGCCAGCGCGGTCGTCATCGAGAGCAGCAATGGCCATTGCGAGTGCTGGCGCGTCGTTCGCCGGCACGAACAGGCCGTGTTCCCGGTCCCGCATCACATCGGGAATCGCGGCCACGGCCGTGGTTACGGGAACGCAGCCCGCTGCCATCGCCTCCAGCAGAGAATACGGCAGGCCCTCCCTGTATGTCGGAAAGACAAACACGTCTGAATCAAGCCAGAGACGCCATTTTTCCGCGGCGAATACGCTGCCGAGAAACCGGATGCGATCTCCCAAACCTGCCCTTTGCGCAGCGGCCATCAATGCGGCCTGATCCTGACCTTCGCCGGCTATGCAAAGACTGACGTCGCGTCCGGCGCGTTTCAGTTCCGTCATTGCCTCGACGACTTCGAAAAGCCCCTTGGTGCGTACCAGCCGCCCGACATAGACCAGCCGCAGCGGCCTCGCTGTGTTGCAGGAGCGCGTCCGGCCGGCGAGACCCGACGGATCGATGGCATTGGGGACCAGATGAACTCTGATGCGCGGATCAAATTTCCGGTACGCCGCCAGTTCCGCGCTGGAGAGCACCGATACCGCGTTGCTCGACACAAGAAAACGCCGCAGGACCCAGGTCAGGAGCGCATTGCCTCGAAAGAAATCCTGAGGCATCGCCCCACCATGGATCTGACACACCACACGCCGCCCCAGCAGCTTGGCAACGATCGAGTAGACAAGGTCCCGCCAATAGGCTTTCGGCTCAAGTGAAGCGTTGAGGTGCACGACTTCGGCCCCGGTACGCAGCAAGAGCAGCGCCAGATGGAGAGGACTGAAAGCAAACCGCATCAACTTCCGCGGCACCGTCTCCCGGCGCCCCTCGCTGCCAACCTGAAAATGCAGCAATTCGCATTCCTGCGCGAGTTCGGATGCGAAAAGCATCCGCACGTGGGTCGACACCCCGCTCACGGCATCGAGGGAGGGGCCGAGCAGAACGATCTTGACTCTGTTGGCGGCAGCTTGCGCGCGCACGCCGTCCGACTTCGCCTTGGCGACGGCGGCTACCGTCACCGGATCGAGCTGTCCGGGTCCTGCGAATTCATGCCTGGGCATAGTGTCGGTGCCAGATCTCGAGGTTGAGAAGCGTCCACAGGACCTTCTCTCCGTTCTGCCTGCCGCTCAGGTGATCGGCGAGCATTCCATCCAGGACCTTGGGCGCGTAATAGGCCCTGGTCATCGAGGCAGCGCCTTGCAGATGATCCAGCAGGAAATCGCGCATCGGCCCGCGAAACCATTTGTTCACCGGCACTCTGAAGCCAACCTTCGGCCGGGTCAGGATGCGTGCGGGAAGCAGATGCCGTGCCGCCGACCTGAGGATCCACTTTGTATGCCAGCCACGGATGCGAAAGCGGTCCGGCAGCGAGGAAACGAACGCGGCCAGTTCGTGATCCAGGAAAGGAACCCGCGCCTCGATCGAGGCCGCCATGGTCATGCGGTCTGCGCGCTCGAGCAGATTGTCGGGCAGCCAGCTCGCCTGGTCGAAGTAAAGCATGCGCCGCAGGGAACTGTTGCGCGGTCCGGCGTCGAACGGTGCCGCATCGGTTGGCGCGGCACGGGGTGCGCGCAGCACCGCCAGCCGGTCGCGTTCGGCTGCGCTCAGCGCGCCGAACCAGCGCACGTAACGCTCGCGCCAGTCTTCGATATTCAGATTGGCCACGGCCGTCTTGAGCCGGCGAAAGCCGTAGGGCAGCGCGCGCGCCAGCGGTTCGACCAGGCGGTGGCGGATGCTGCCCGGCAGCCACTGGTAAGGCCGCACGAAGCGCTCGGCCACGTGCTTCGGATAGCCGCCGAGAATCTCGTCGCTGCCTTCGCCGGTCAGCACCATCTTCACGCTGCGCGAGGCTTCGCGGGCCAGCAGGTAGATCGGAATGTCGGAAGGCTCCGAAACCGGGGCATCGCGAAAGGCCACCAGCGCCGGGAGCCGGTCGATAAGGTCTCGATCGGTGACCGTGAGCTCGTGGTGTGTCGTGCCGAAGTGCCGCGCCACCTGCGCGGCGTAGCCCAGCTCGCTGTAGCCTGCCTCGCCGAAGCCGACCGAGAACGTGTTGACCTTCGAATTGTGACGGCTCATGAGCGCCACGATCATCGAGGAGTCGAGCCCGCCCGACAGGAACGCGCCGAACGGCACGTCGCTCACCATCTGCAGCCTGACCGCCTCGTCCAGCCGCGACAGGAACGTGTCGACGACCTCTGCCGGCGGCTTCGCGAAGTCGGTCAGGTCGCGATCCGGCGCCGACCAGTAGCGCGCCTCGGTGAGCGTCCCGCGCTCCCAGACCGCTGTCGTCCCGGGCTGCAACTTCCGGATACCGCTGAACAGGGTTTGCGGGCCCGGCACGTAGCGATAGGCGAGATAGTCCCACACCGCCGCCGGATTCACGGCACTCCTGACGCCGGGAACGCGCAGCAGCGCCTTGATCTCCGATGCGAAGCAAAGCCCGTTCGCGTTCTCGTGCACGAACAGCGGCTTCTCGCCGAAGCGGTCCCGCGCCAGCAGCAAGCGTTCCTTGCCGGCATCCCAGATCGCGAATGCGAACATGCCGCGCAGGTGATCGACCACGCCGCACTGCCAGTGCTGGTAGGCGCGCAGCAGCACTTCGGTATCGGAGTCGCGCGCAAAGCGGTAGCCGAACCCGCTCAACTCGTCTCGCAACTGGCGAAAGTTGTAGATCTCCCCGTTGAAGGTCACCGCCAGGCCGGCGGCGGCGTCGCACATGGGCTGACGCGCGCCATCGGGGTCGATGATCGCCAGGCGCCGGTGCCCGAGAAACACGTCGTGGCCCGTGCCATGGCAGCGAAATTGCGCGATGCCCTCGTCGTCCGGTCCGCGATGGGCGATCGCACGCAGCATCGCCCGGAGCGTGCCCTGGTCGAGCGCAGCCTCCGGTTTCGCGATCCATCCCGCAATGCCGCACATGCTGGTCCTTTCGCATACCGCCCGCCGGATCAGCGCGCGGCACCGGCGAACAGTTCCGACACTTCGGCGCCGCATACCTGGCCGAGGACGAGAACCACGCGGCGCTTCATGCCACCTGGCGCGCCGGCGCCCGCTGCGCGCAGGAGCCGGCCGCATACCACTCGATCGCCCGCGCCAGCCCCTCTCGCAAGCGCCACTGCGGCCGGTAGCCAAGCAGGTGCATCGCCTTGCCGATATCGGCCTGCGAGAGCTGCACGTCGCCGGGGCGGAAGTCCCGATGCTCGGGGCGGCTGTCGCGCAGGTGCGGGTAGTGCGGCGCCAGCAACTCGCGCAGCGTGGCGAACAGCTGGCTGAGGGTGGTCTTCTCGCCCAATGCGATGTTGTAGACCTGATTGACCGCTGCCGGATCAGCGACGGTCGCCGCCAGCAGATTCGCCTGCACCACATTGTCGATGTAGCAGAAATCGCGAGCCGTCTGCCCGTCACCGTTGATATGCACGGGAACCTCGCGAATCATGCTCGCCACCCACTGCGGAATCACCGCCGCGTACGCCCCGTTCGGATCCTGCCGCGGGCCGAATACGTTGAAGTAGCGCAGGCCGATCGAGCCGAACCCGTAGCAGCGCGCGAAGATCCCCGCGTACAGCTCGTCCACATACTTGGTCAGGCCGTAGGGCGAGAGCGGACAGCCGACGATCGGTTCGATCTGGGGCAATCGGGGATCGTCGCCGTAGGCCGCGCTCGACCCGGCATAGACGAACCGCGACACGCCGGCATCGCGCGCCGCCACCAGCATGTTGAGGAACCCGGTCACGTTGCTGTCGTGGTAGGCAACCGGGTCTTCGATCGACTGCGGCACGCTTCCCAGCGCCGCCTGGTGCAGGACGTAGCGCGCGGAGCGGCATGCCTCACGGCAATCACCCGGCGAGCGGATGTCCCCCTCGATGAAGCGCAAGTTGTGCCACCTCGTCCGGCCGACGGCCTGTTCGACCTCGGCGAGATTCTCCCATTTGCCGGCGGCGAAGTTGTCCAGCCCGATGACCCGCTGGTCGAGCTCGAGCAGGCTTTGGAGCAGGTTCGAGCCGATAAAGCCCGCGGCGCCCGTCACCAACCAGGTGCTCGGCTGCGTCCTGATGCGCTGCTGCAGCTTCTCGTAGTCCAGCATGTTCGAATTGTGCAGGTCCACTGTGTAGCGCTTGCCCGTGGGCCATGGTCCGTATGGACCTTCAGCCAGTCACCACCTCCCCCGGCCGCAGCGGCTTCGCGCATAGCTCGAGGAGCACCTTCTCATAGCGATTCACCATGGTTCTTTCTGAAAAGAGCGCTTGCACCACCAGGCGGGCGTTCCTGCCCATGCGCTCGGACACCGCGCGGTCCGCCAGGTCCGTCAGTTTGCCGACGTAGGCCCCGGTATCGCCGACCGGAAACAGATAGCCGTTGTGTCCAGGGCAGATCATTTCGGCTGCGCCGCCGACTTCGGCATGCACCACCGGCTTGCCCAGGGCCATCGCCTCGAGCGCCGACAGGGAGAACGACTCCGTCACGCTGCACAGTGTCATGACTTCGCAAGCCGCGACATACGGCCGGACATCGTGCTGAAAACCAGTGATCACGACGTCGTTCGCGACCCTGCGCTCCCGCGCACGCGCTTCGACTGCCGAGCGCATCGGACCGTCGCCGATGAGCAGCGCCTTTGCGGGGACGCCCTTGGCGCGCAGCAGCGCGATCGCGTCCACCAGTTGCAAGTGATTCTTCTCGGGGCGCAGCACCGCCGCGACGCCGACTACGTAGTCCGCGGCTCGAAACCCGAGCGCCGCGCGCATCCTGCCGCCCGCCCCGGCGTTGCGCGCATCGCTGAACTCCTCCGTGTCCACGCCGTTGTAGATCACTTCGTTGCGGCGCGCGAACACGCCGCGCCGCCGCCAGTACCGCCACTGGCTTTCGCAGACGAAGACCGCGCAGTCCGCGCTCCAGAACAGTGGCCGATACGCCGCCATCTGCAGTTGCTCCTTCAATCCGAGGAGCCGGCTCGAATGGAAAGTGACGACCAGGGGCACACGCCTGCGCGACAGGCGCATCGCCAATGCGGCATACATCAGCGCGTACGGATTCGCCGCCACGATCGCGGAGGGTTCGATGCGCAGGAGGTGGCGGGCAAACCGGCGCACCGCGGACACGTCGAAGTAGCGCGCCGCATCGAGGCACTGCGCGGTGGCGCCGCCGCGCAAACGGAGCCGTTCCAGCTGGCCCGCTTCGCTCTTGATGTAGACCGCGTGGCATTCGTGGCGGCGCGCCGCCAGGCGGTTCATCAGCGCAATCGAATGGCGTTCGGCGCCGCCGTGGGCCAAAGACCCTGTCACGAAGATCGTCCGCGTCATGGCGCCCGCTCAGAGTCCTTGCTGCTGGCTGCGCACGGCGGCGAGCCAGATGCGGCCCCGGCCTGACAACATGACCATCGCGACATAGGCGCACGCCAGGGTTGCCCCGCCGACCAGCATGGCGAACAGCGGACCGCTCGCGGCGTGGTAGCGTCCCGCCACGCCCCAGGCGAGCAGCGCCGCCAGAATGGCGAACAGCGCAAGCAGTGTCAGCGTCGTCCAGTCCTGCAGCCGCAGGATGGCGACACCGGTAAGCCGCGCGATGCGCCGCAGGGTGGCCGCGCGGTCGAGGTACATCACGATCACGGTGCCCATCGCGGCACCCGCGAGGCCGATGTGCACGGCCCCGGCCCAGTTGAGCGCCACCGCGACGGGCAGCGCGACCGCGTTCACCGCCACCACGAATACCGACTGGCGCAGCAGCATCGTGATGCCCGAGAGTTCGATGACCAGGGCAGCGATGCCCACGATGTAGATGCGCATGACCGGGGCGGCGTCCAGGTAGGCCGCCGTGTAGACCAGCGTGACCAGGTCCTCCGCGAACACGAAGGCAAACGCAAACAGCGGAAAGACGATCGCGCCAACCATGATGTTGCCGCGGCTGTTGAGCGCGAGCATGCCGGCAACGTCGCCCGCAGCCTGGCGACGGCTCATGACCGGCAGAAAGGCGAAGTTGACGGACTGGCGGCACAGGTTCATCAGCGGCGCGAGCACCGCGGATATCGAGAACGACGCGAACATGGCCAACGGAAACAACGCCGCCACCAACCATTGATCCGCCTGCGTGCGCAGGCCGTACAGCGCCCCCGCTGCGCCGAGCGGTGCGGCATACCGCAGTTGATCCGCCAGTACGCGCCAGCGCAGCACCGGGCCGCGCCAGCCGTGAAACCTGGCGACGTACGCGAGCAGCAGCACGGCCTTGAATGCCACGAAAGCGAGCAGGACCAGCAGTACGGGTCCCAGTTCGCGCGTAAGGACGGCGGCCAGGGACAGCAGCACGGTGCGCAGTACGGCAAGACTGACGGTCGCCTTGGCCTGCCACTTCACCCGCTCCTCGGCCGCGGGCAGCAGATCGAGGAGCGAGGCGACGACCCACAACAGGATGAACGCAGGCACGACGGCTTCATGCCGTGCCAGGCCAGCCAGCTTTTCGGGCAACCACGGATTCCACGCGCTGACCGCCCACCCGGCAACCAACCCGGCAATGACGAGAAACGCCAGCGTCTGGTTCAGGTACAGGCGCTTCGCCCCGGTGTCCGACCGCGGCAGAAAGTAGTAAATGCTCTGCGGCATGCCCAGCGTCGCGACGGCCAGGATCGTCCCCGCCGCCAGCCACAGCAGCCGGTACTCGCCGAACGCTGTGGCGTCCAGGCATCGCACCAGCACCACCGGCAGGAGGAACTGGATGGCGAAGTCGAAAGCGTTCGCCGCGCCCAGTGTCAGGGCGCGCTGGCCGAGTCGCGGCGCGGCCGGCGGCGCCAATACTCCTGCGCCGGAGGAATCCGCGCGGCCGGCGGACCGGACTTGAATGGCCAGGGGGTTCAATGCACCGGCCGCTTGTCCAGCTGACCGTACATCATGCCGATCACGAGCCACAGTAGCGCCTGCTCGGGCCGCGGCGTGAGGCTGCCGTCAGTAAGGTTGGAGGCAAGGAGGGCGAGCAATGCGGCTGCGGCTCCCTGATAGAGGCCGCGCAGGGCGGGACTCAGGTCCGGATCGAGGCGCAATGTCCTGAATCCCCTCCAGACGTGGAAGAAATAAGCGCACAGCAGGATCAGCCCGAGCGCCCCCATGTCGAGCAGGGCTTGCAGATAGGCATTGTGCGGGTGCGTGACCTGCAGGACGTTCGCGCCGCCTCCCGATCGCATGGGCTCGGACCACATGATCGAGCCAAGGCCGCTGCCATAGATCGGGCTGCGCATGACCTCGGGCAGGAGCGGCAGCCACAGGCCCTCGACGCGCCCGGCGCTGATCGAGTTCAGCCCCTCTCCCGCCCCGGTCAACGCGCGGTCGTAAACCACAGCGGGCAGCCAGAGCAGTGCAATCGAGACCAGCAGCCCGAAAAAAACCAGGGTCTTTGCGCTTCGGCGCCACACCAGGAACAACAAGTTGACCACGATGAACCCGACAAAGGCGCCGCGCGAGAATGTCAGGACCAGCGCCGCGACCACCAACCCGATGGATGCGAGCAGCGCAAGCCTGGACCCGGGTTGCTTCGATTCGCTCCAACTGAACAGCAGCAAGGCGTAGGCGGTCGCGAACACCCGCCCCAGGTCGTTGGCGTGCAACCCGAGTGCCGACAGGAACTCGCGCGAATCGCTGCTCGCGAGCTGGCCGAGACCGATCCCGGACTGCAGGACGAACACGATCACGATCAGGCCGATCGCCCAGATCGAGACCACCACCGGCAGGAGAAATTGCTCCGGCTGCGCGGATCTCGACACGGCGGCACCGACCAGCAACGCGAAGACCACCAGCAACAGTGGCTTGCCCACCATGTCGCGGGCATATCCGGCTACATCGACATAGCTGACCATTTCGTAGGCGTAGAACGCAGGTCCGATTTCGCCGACATGCCGGGAGCCGAGCATGCCGGCGCCCAGGATGGGCACGATGTACAGCCACAGCAGCGGGTGCGGCAGAAACCGGCGCAGGCTCCCGTCGGACAGCCCGTGCAGCAGGCAGGAGCCGAGCGTGCCGGCGAGCAGCAGATTGAGTGGATTCAGGCCCGAGACGCCGAACATGGCATGCGGAAACACGGCGCTGGTCGAAATCGGCATCAGCACGATCAGCAGCACCACGCCGATGCGAAAATCGAACAGGATGAAAGCGCAACCGATCAGCGAGATGCACAGGTACAGGGCATTGAGATCGGCAACCGCGACGCCGGCCCCCCAGAGCACCGCGAGCAGAACGATGCACGCCAGGATGGAGGCCTTGTAGCTGGCCAGGCCTGAAAAGTCAGGTCGCTCCAGAGCCTGGGGCATTGCGCTCAGCCCGGCTCACTCAAATGGCATTGATCACTGTGCCGACGACGCGGGTGCCCGTATCGTTCAAAGCCCGGATCGTGCTGGCGGCAGCGGCGATGCCGGTGTGATCTTTTCGCGCCAGCACGATCGCGCTGCCGGCCCGGAAAGCCAGGCTCTGTGCGTCCGCGTAGCGCACGGCCGGCGGCGTATCGAAAAGGATGACGTCGAACTCGTTACGCAGTTCTTCCAGCAGGGTGGTCAGTAACGGCCGCAACAGCAGTTCCTGCGGATTGGGCGGGCACGCGCCGGCCGGCAGCAGCGAAAGCGTGCCGAACTGCGCCAGCGGCACCACTGCGCCGCGGTCGGCGCGGCCCGAAAGCACCGCGGACAGGCCGACCCGGTCGGGAACGTTGAAGATCCGATGCTGTCGCGGCTTGCGCAGGTCGGCGTCAATCAGCAGCGTACGCTGGCCCAGCTGTGAGAATACGACTGCCAGGTTGGCGGCCACGTAGCTGCGCCCTTCCCCGGCACCCGGGCTGACGACGGCCAGCATCCTGTGCCTGACCCTGGCATTGGCCCATCGAATCAGCAATTGCGTGCGCAGTGCACGCAGTTCCTCGGCACGGGGGTGAAACGAATCATAGGCGCCGACCAGTTCGCTGCTGATGCTGCCGCTGCCGCTGCCCGGCAGCAGGTGCACCAGCCCGTATTGCTTGGCGATCGCACCACGCAGGTCGTCTATCGTGATCAGGTGCAGGCGCAGCGCAGCCTCGCCGAACCTGATCCCGCGCGCGCGCTGCACCTCCAGTATGCGCTCGATGTCGCCGGAGCCGATCTTGCCGCCTTCGGCGAGGATGCTGCCCATCCTGCCGTCCTGGCGCGCCACGACACGGCCGGAGACTTCTGTCGATGGTACGTTCTCGCTGACGCTCATGGGCAATCCTCAACCGGGACTCGGCAATGCACGGCTTTCCTTGCCCGATGGGCCGGGCAGTTGACCTGCCGGCTTCCACGCCTTGAGCTCGCCCAGCATCGGCACGTTCCATTCGTTCTCCAGGTCCTCGAAGGAACGCACCCGCCGGTCGGACATCTCCAGCAGCATCACGATGCCGACGCCGAGCATGACACCGACCACCACCGACAAGGCGATGTTGAGGGCTACTTTCGGGCTGGAGGGCACGCTCGCCACCAATGCCGGATTGAGCACCGTGACATTGGTCTGGTTTGTACGGCTATCCACCAGGCTGGTCACAGAGCGCTGCATCGCCGTGTCGTAGGCCCGTTCCGCCGATTCCACGTTGCGCCTGAGGACCGTGAACTCGTTGCGGTTCTGCTTCAGACCGAGCATCCGCGCACGCTGTTCCGCCATCGCCTTCACGGCCGCTGCCTCCCGTTGCCGGCTCTGGCGCCCCGAACTCTCGATTCCCGACACGACTTTGCGCATTTCGGCCGTGAGCTTCAAGCGCAGGCTCTGGTTCTCGGAAGCCTGCCGCTGGTATTGCGGGTGATTGGGTCCGTACTGCGTCGATAGCTCCTGCAGCTTGGTTTCCCCGTGCAGCAGGTCGCCCTTGAGCCTCTGTATGAACAGGTTGTCGAGTACCTCGGGCAGCTCTTCCAGCGAGCCGCTCCGTTCGAGGAACTTGTGAGCCTGCTGCTCCCGGCTGCTCCATTGCGAGGTCTGCCCCTGCGCCCGCACCACTTCTTCCGACAAGGCGGCCAATCGGGCATTGTCGACGTCGACTCGCTCGTCCGCCGAGACGATGTTTTCGCGCTGGTGAAGGCTGGTGAGCTTGGCCTGCGCATCCTCGAGGTTGGCGCGCAGTCCCTTCACTTGTTCGTCGAACCATGCCGCCGTCTCCCGCGCCGGCGCCACGCGCAGCTCGAGCAGCGTGGCGATGTAGGCGTGGGCGAAGGCATTGGCGACCCGCGCCGACAAGTCGGGGTCGGGCGATGCGTAGCTCGCTTCGATGACATTGCTCTGCGAGGTCTCCACCTTGAGCTTCTTCAGCGTGTTCTCGACCACGCGATCCTCGAGCGACGCCCCGCTCAGGCCTTCCTCCTCCAGGATCGCGCGCGTCGCAGGATCCTGCGCAAGCTTGAGTTCCTGCACCACCTTGCGCGCCACCTTCTTGCTGCTGAGGATGTCCTTTTGCGTCTGCAGATAGCTGAGCCGCTCCTGCGGAAGAATGAGCGGACGCTGCGCATTGCTGAGCGACTGCTCGTCCCTCGCGTCCACCAGCAACGACACCGTCGCCTTGTAGGACTTGGGCAGGATCAGGCTGACCGCCGCCGCGGACAGCACGGTGGCGGCCAAGATCAGCAGGAACACGCCGAAGCGCGCGCGCAATGCGAGCAGGACCTGTTGCAGGCCCATGGCTAGAACAGGCTCTCGCGGACGAACACGATGTCGTCGGCCTGGACCGTGTCGGTAAGCTTGGCGTCAAGCTTGGTGAACTGGCCGTTGGGCTGGCGTCGATGAATGCCGATTCCGCGCTCGGTGCCGCGCGCGGTCAGGCCGCCGCCCATCGACAAGGCATGCATCACGATCGTGTGCGGCTCCAGCCGATAGGCGCCGGCGCGCTGCACCTCGCCGTAGATGTAGAACACCGGCGCGCGCTCCACGAAAATGGTGTCGCCACTCTCGATCTCGATGTTGGTCGCCGGGTCGCCGCCGCGGAATATCGCCGGGACGTTGATCTCGCGCTTTTCAGGCTTGCCGCCGTTGCGCCTGAGGACCGTCACCGTGTCGGCGCCGGTGGGGCTGATGCCGCCCGCCAGCGTCAGTATGTCGGTGAGGCGCGAGCTGGTGTCCTCCAGCACATAGTTGCCCGGCCGCATGAGTTGTCCGAGCACGGACACCTGCCGGCTGCGCACCTGGACGATCGCCACCGCCACCTGCGGGTTGACAATGAATCGTCCGCGCTTCAACTGATCGGCGATCCGGCTTCCCGCCTGGGCCGGCGTCAGGCCGTCCATGGCGACTTCGCCGATCAGCGGAAACACGATGGAGCCCTTGGGAGAAATGCGGGTTTCGGTCGTCATGTCCGGGTTCTGAAACACCGTGATGCGTATGCTGTCGCCCGCGCCGAGGGTTTCCTTCGTCTGGCGCGTATCGAGCGACTGCGGCTGGGCAGCAACCGGCGCCGCGACCGCCGCGGCGGCGAGCAGGAGCCACGCCAGGGTGCGCAATCCCTTGGCCGGCGTGTGACGGCATTCACGCATGTGTTCCATGGCAAACCTCGTTTCCAAGATCCCAGTCGATCGGGCGGGTGCAATAGGATCGATCCGGCAATGGCAGCAGCGGACCGAGACGGTAAGCAGGATAGTCCCGGGACATTTTTTGGATAATTCCGGTCTTGATCCGATCGGACTATCCGCGGCCCGGCGTGCGGCCGCGGGCGCGAGACGGCGCGGCGCCTCCTAGAATGCCAGCCGCGCGCTCAGGTCGACAATGTTGGCCTTGTAGTCGCCGAAGTCTGCCGTCGAGGTGCGCGTTTCGCGCCGCAGCCCCAGCCCCAGCCGCACGGCCCGAATGGGCTCATAGGCAATCGCCAGTGCCACTGTGCTCACCCGGTCGCTGCGTGGCGGCACTGTGCCAAGGACCATGCCGGGATCGCCGAGGTATTCCCAATCGCCGTAACGCAGCAGGCCCGACAAGCTGACCTTCTCGGTCATGCGGTACGCCGGGCGCAGCGCGATGTCCTTCACGAGCACGAAGCCGATGTTGACGCCTGCGTTGATTTCGTCGGGCGCGCCGATGTCTTTGCGCGCGGCGACGACCAGCGTGAACTTGCCGGTAGGTTTCCAATCGTAGTCGGCATGGAAGATCCCGGTCGCAAAGTCGCGCTCCGGCAATTGCGCGAAGCTGCGCTGGACACTGCCGGCGCTCGCGCGCAGCCGTGAGGCGCCCGAAATGGTCCAGTCGGCGACGATGGCGAGCCGGTCCTGCCGGTAGGAGTTGTCGACCAGGGTGCCGTTGACCAGCTGCTCGTTGGGAAGCTTGGCGTCCTGCCTCTGCATGTGGAGGCCGATCCGGGTGTCGGCGGGCGTGACGTAACTCAAGCCGAGGCCGCCGCTGTTGTTGGTCATGTCATTCACCAACTGCTGGGGGATGCCGTTGGCTTGCGTGAGCCTGCTCGCTTCGCCCCGCAGTTGCCAGCGTGGTGTCAGCAGGTAGGTGGCGTCCCCGAAGGCCTTCTTCGTCTCGAGCGGGTTGGGCGTGCCGCTCTGGAACCCGCCCTCCTGCACGTTGGCGAGCGATGCCAGGGCGCGATCCATCGTATATCCCAGTTGGCCGCTGAACTCGCTGCCCGCTTGCCATTGCCAGATCGCCCGACCGTGGCGCTCGGTAAAATTGAGAACGGTAAACTGGTCGTAGCGGTTCTGGTTGAACGACAGGCCTCCCAGAATGCGCTGCCTGCTCAGCGGCAAGTCGAGATTCAGCCCGATCGAAGTGGTGCTGAACGTATCCGCCTTCGATGGCGTGCCCAGCACGGTCATCGGATCGCTCTGCCCGGAAATGCGGAATACGTTGTCGTCACGGGTGACGCCGTACGCAACGAACGGCTCGAGCCGGTCGCCCCACAATGCGTGGGCATCCTTCACCCAGCACACGGGCGCGGTGGCAAGGGTCAGCATGGCCAGCGCGGGCAGGCAAAGACCCGCGCCGGTCCGCGACCGGGCGCGCGCCGCGCGGTCGCCGCCTACCTCGCTGCTATGTTCGTTGGAGGACATATGCCAGAACCCCATAACTACTCTTTCTGGCGGGAAAAGCAAACTTCAGGAAGAGAAGATGCGTGGCCTCGCCACTGCGCAAATGCCGAGAAAACCCGCGAGCAGCAGGGCCCAGATGCCCGGCTCGGAAGAGGAATTGCCGTCGGCGAGACGCACCCATTGCTCCTTCTGCCCATCGTTGCCGGACTGGGCTGCAACCGGCAGGGAACGCGGCACGTCCTGCCGCAGGGCAACGCTGTCGAGAACTCTCGGCGTCTCTCCGACCTTGCGCACTGCCGGCATCGGCCACACCAAAAGGCCGCTGGGCGCGCCGGCATCCGCAACCAGCAGCATCCGGTAACCCGTGTCATCGCCGACGGTGCAAGAGCCTCCTGCAGCGGTGCGCGCCACTTGCGCGGCCAACGCGGGCGCGCAACAGATCGACGCAGCAACGATCAAGGTGAAGATGGCGGTGGTGATTCGGTACATGGTGCAACGACCCTTGATGACATCATAGTTTCAGGATGCGCAGTTCCAGCGCCTTGCCAACCGCCTGTGCGCGATTGACCACGTCCAGCTTGCGCAGAATCTTCTGCACGTGGTTCTTCACGGTCAGCGGGCTTCTGTCGAGGATAGTCCCGATCTCGGCGTTGCTCTTGCCGAGAGAGACCCATCTCAGGATCTCCTGTTCGCGCGCCGTTATCCTTCTCGGTTCTTCGGCCCCCGTGTCGTCGTCGCCTTTCGCGCGCCCGTTGACTTCGGTACGCACCCAGGCGGAGTGCACGAACGGCGTCAGCAGCCGCGCAAGGTACGCGTGCCTCGGGCCGAGCGTGCCCGGGGCGCAGATGAACGCATAGAAGCCGGTAGTCTGCCCTTGCGCATCGTGCGTCCCGTGCGCCAGGATCTGCGTCGCCCTGACGCGCTGGAGTTCCTGTGCGAACGGACCCCTGGCAAACGGACCATCGCCCGCATCGCAGATCACGGGCCGGAACCCGCGGTCTTCCCAGGCCTTGACCAGGTATCGCGCAAACGACGCGTCGCGCTCGAACATTTCGCCAAATACCGCCTGTTGCGGGGCGATCATCGAGAAGCTGTCGGCGCGCAGGCACGGCGGCTCGGCGCTGCGCGACGCGCAGATCAGGACGTCGTGCCGGATCAGGCCTTGCAGCAGTCCCTGCGTCCAACTGAAGAAATGCGCGCGCTGATACACCCGGAGGGATGCATCCAGGTTGAGGATCAGGGTTTCGACCTCGACATCGCTCAAGCCCTGCACGCCCGCGATTGCGCCAGCCGCCTCCTGCGCAAGACCCGGCGGGGATTCAGCCTCGACCTGCGGCATTTCAATCGCCCGAATGTCGCGCGGTTGCAGTGATTTCGCGGAGCTGAGTTGCACGGCTGCCTTCTCGAAGGAAATGGGTGTCGAAACCACGAGGCGTTCCGACAGGAAGACAGACTAGGCCGCGGCGCAGATGAAGTATGTACGCTATCGCACGCAATCGGCACTGGCGGGCGGGTAGTCCGATGGGGCTAGTGTGACGGGAGGGCGGCCCCCTCATTCCCGCGCATCGCTTGAACTAAGGTGCAGCTGCGGGGAGGCGCTCTTGTGCCTCCTCCTTCAACCCGGCGCAGCCGATACCCGAACTTGCTCGAAATCCTCAACAGCCAGCCACGCCTGCTCCCGAGCCAGCCGCGCCCGGCGGCACTGTTTCGCGCTGCGGTCGACCCGGCGGTGGCCATCGGCTGCCTGGTGGCCTCGGCCCTGTGGTTCGAGGGACGCTTCGGCGGGTCCCACCTGATCCTGGCCCTGCTCGTGTTTGCAATGACATTCCCGGGCAACCTCGCGCGGGATACGGCAAGCGCGGGCAATCTGGTCCAGGGCATCGTCACCGGATGGTTGGCGATGGTCGCGCTGCTGCTGTTGCTGGGCTGGGCCTCGGGAACTCTGGGAAACTTCGATCCGCGTGCCCTCCTCGCCTGGGCCATCGCCACGCCGCCGGCCCTGTTCGCCGCGCACCGGCTGGTGCCGCTGATCCTGCCCCGGCTGCTGGCGGCCGAAGGCCTGCAACGCACGGCCGTCATCGCCGGCGCGAACGAGCTTGGCCGCAAGCTCGGCGCGCATCTGGGCTCCAGCAAGTTCCTGGGAATCCGCTTCGCGGGCTACTTCGACGATCGCGGGGCGCCCCGTGGCAGCGGTCTCGAGCCGCACGAGAATCTCGGCGACCTGAGCCAGCTGGCGGAGTACGTCAGGCAGCGGCGCATCGACATGATCTACATCGCGCTGCCCATGACCTCGCAGCCGCGCATCCTCAGGCTGCTCGAGGAACTGCACGATACGACCGCCTCGGTGTATTTCGCACCGGACATCTTTCTGTACGACCTGATCCAGGCGCGCGTCGAGACGATAGGCGGGATTCCGGTCCTTGCGGTGTGCGAATCGCCGTTCTACGGCGCCGATGGCCTGATCAAGCGCGTCAGCGACATCGTTCTCGCGTCGGCGATACTGATGCTGATCTCGCCGCTGCTGCTGGGCGTCGCCATCGCGGTGAAGCTGAGCTCGCCCGGACCCGTGCTGTTCAGGCAGCGGCGCTACGGTCTGGACGGCAGGGAAATCACGGTCTACAAGTTCCGCTCCATGGCCGTGCTCGAGGATGGCGTCGTGGTCACGCAGGCCACGCGCGGCGATCTTCGCGTGACCCCGCTGGGCGCCTTCCTGCGCCGGTCCTCGCTCGACGAGCTGCCGCAGTTCATCAATGTCCTGCAGGGCCGCATGAGCGTGGTCGGACCCCGGCCCCATGCCGTCGCCCACAACGAGATGTACCGCAAGCTCATTCGCAGCTACATGATCCGGCACAAGGTCCGCCCCGGCATCACCGGTCTGGCGCAAGTCAACGGCCTGCGCGGCGAGACCGATACGCTGGACAAGATGCGCGCGCGCATCGAGTGCGACCTCGCCTACCTGCGCAACTGGTCGCTGCTCCTCGATCTGAAGATCGTGCTCATGACCATCGTTATCGTGCTGAAGAAGCAGAAGAACGCCTACTGAGCGGGCGGCGCGTCAGCCCGGTCCGGCGTGAAAGCGGTAGCCGAGGCCGCGCACCGTCTCGATCGGCGCGTCGTGACCGGCCGGCGCCAGCCCCTGGCGCAGCCTGCGGATGTGGACATCCACGGTGCGCTCCTCGACATAGGCATCGTGGCCCCAGATCTCGTCGAGGAGCCTGGCGCGGCTGAAAATCCTGCCCGGATGGGTCATGAAGAAATGCAGCAAGCGGAATTCAGTCGTCCAGAGCTGGATGTCCAGATCTCCGGCGCTGACGCGGTGCGCCGCGGGGTCCAGGTGCAGCCCGGCGATCTCGATCGCGTCGTCGGCGAGTTGCGGCGTGCGCCGCCGCATGACCGCCTTGATGCGGGCAAGCAGCTCCCGTGCCGAATACGGCTTGGTAACGTAGTCGTCCGCCCCTCCCTCGAGCGCGGCGACCTTGTCGTGCTCGTCCGCCCGATCGCTGATCAGCACGATCGAGATGTCCTTGGTGCGCCGGTCGTTGCGCAGCCGCCGTGCGAACGGGAGCCCGGGAACTCCGGGCAGGATCCAGTTGAGCACCACCAGATCGGGCCGCGTCACGCGCATCAGCGCCTCGGCTTGAGGAATGTCGCCGGCGCATTCAACCTTGTATCCGGCATGCTGCAGATTGCCGGCAAGCAGTTGGCGCGCCGGTTCTTCGTTCTCGATTACCAGGACAGAGCCTTGCATACGCGCAGGTTGCGCCGTTGCGCGCGGCCAATCTGTTCGCTGTCGCACACAGCGCCGGCTACTCCTGCGCCACAGGCAGCGCTATGCAAAGAGCCAATCTGTTCGCTGCCGCACATAGCGGCGGCTATTCCTGCGCCACAGGCAGCGGTATGCAAAGCGCCATCGTGGTGCCCCGGCCGGGGCCGGGGCGGATGCTGAGCTCGCCGCCGAACTGCTGCGCGCGCTCCTGCATTCCCAGCAGGCCGAGCGACTCGCGCGCGTGCACCGCGCTTTCGGCAATGCCGATGCCGTCATCCGTTACCTCGAGCGCAAGCCGCACATCGGAAATCTGCAGCTGCACGCTGACGCTGCCGGCCTCGGCGTGGCGGGCGATGTTGGTCAGGATCTCCTGGAAGATGCGGAACACCGCGGTCGCAAGCGCGCCGTCAAGTTCGGGATTCCCGGCCGGCAACTCGACGCGGCAGCGTATTCCCAGCCGCTTCTGGAACTCCTTCGCCTGCCAGCCGATCGCCGCCACGAGGCCCATGTGGTCGAGAACTTCGGGCCGCATGCCGGTGGAGATCCTGCGCACGACCTGCATCGTCGAGTCGATGAGCCCGCGCATGGTCTCGGCCTTCTCCAGCAGCGGCCCCTGGTCCTTGCGCAGGTGCTTGCGCAGCCACATCACGTCCATCTTCAGGCCGGTGAGGACCTGCCCAAGCTCGTCGTGCACTTCGCGCGCGATCCGGCCACGCTCTTCCTCCCGGATCGAAATCAGGCGCGCTGCGAGCGCGCGCAGTTGCACTTCGGACTCCCGCAGCCGTTCTTGCGCCGTTTTCCTCTCTGCAATTTCATCGACGAGTGCCGCGCTCCTTCTTTGCAGCTCGACGAACACGGACACCTTCGAGCGCAGCACCTCGGGCACGACGGGCTTCACCAGGTAGTCCACCGCCCCGGTTTCGTAGGCGCGAAACACCGACGCCATCTCCGTGGATACGCCGGTCAGGAAAATGATCGGGATGTGCCGGGAGCGCTCGCGTCCCCGGATCAGGCGTGCGGTTTCAAACCCGTCCATGCCCGCCATGCGCACGTCGAGCACGATGACCGCGGGGTCGCGATCGAGCACCAGGCGCAAGGCCTGCTCCCCGGTTTGCGCGCTGAGCAGGTTCTGTCCCAGCGGCTCGAGCAGCGCTTGCAGCGCCAGCAGGTTCTTGGGGTCGTCGTCCACCAGGAGGACGTCTGCTTTCCAGTCATTCATGTCGACGGATACTAGCGAATTACCAGCCAAAAAAAAGGACCCGGGGGATCCGGGTCCTTCTTGCTTGCCGCGGGAACCTTCCCGCTCCTGTTAACTGAACTCCGGGGTCGTGCTTCGGCCCCGGATACCGCATGCCTTACGGGGCAGGCCGCGTAACCGTATTGGCAATGAGAGTTACATTGGTCGATGCAATCAGTCTGCCGTTCACCGATGCGCCGTTCGCCAGGGTGATCCCCGAACCAGACAGCACGATTCCCTTCAGGTTCGACGTCGTGTCAAGCGTCGCCACGCCCGCGGTCCGCCAGAAGACGTTCTGGGGCAGGGCGCCCGTCAGTGTCACGGTCGCACCCGGGTTCATCGTGATTCCGCCCGAGATCTTGAAGACCCAGACATCCGTTGCGGTGCCCGCGAGTGTGACAGTGCCTCCGCTAGCTACTGAAACTCCGGTACTCCACTCGTAGACGCCAGGGGCGAGCGTCAGCCCGGTAAGAATTCCGGCACCCACATTGGTGAAAGCGGGACCGCTGAGCACCTTGCTATCGGCGTTGGCGAACGCGGCTGTTGCGTCGGTTGCTGTAGCCGTCGTAAGTTCAGTAGGCGTAGGCGCCGCGTAATTGAATGCGTACATCCTGCCGGTGACTTGTGCGGATGTCGCAAACGTGCCGGAGGTGTCCAGAGTTTCCGAAAACCCCGTCGTGTTGCCTGAGGAGGAAGCCGATCCGATATGGCCGGTGATTGCGGAGGTCCCGGTTGTGGTGACGCCGGTCATGGCCAGAATCACATACTTGCCGGCCGTTCCAAGGGGCACGCAGTCCGCGGGCGCGCCCGTGCAGGCAATAGCGCCTAACGGGTCTACCGGGGTTGGCGTTGCGGCGGCCGCATCATCGTCACTGCCGCATCCCGCCACGACAAAAGCGGCCAGGGCAAATGCCACCGGCAACGTAGCTTTCCTGAAATAACTCTCGATTCTGTTCATCTGTTTTCCTTTCCTCACTTGAGAGGCGTCCGATTCACTGCGGTTGTGGGCGCGCTGTCGCCGATCAACGACAAAAAAGTAACGCGGTCTTCACACCCGCAGTCTTCGCGGTTGGCGGCAATGCTTCTGTTCGCTAGCGCACGAAGCGCAGATTATTTTGTCCGCTACCGAACGCATCTCAAGAAAAGGCCCGGTAACGAAAATGCCGTGACCGGGCCCTTGCTGTGGGTGCCCACTTATGGGGGAGGAAAAGAGAGGATGAGCACCTATGCGAATGATTCTTCTGCGACGATTTACGACTCAGGACTTTCCGTGCCGCGCTTTCGCGCTGGTGACGCAACTGGTCTTGGCTTCGCCCGCAAAGGCGTCGCATTTCTCCAATGCCACCGCGTAGGCGGCGTCACGCTTGTCCGCCGCCGCGTCCTTGCGCGCATCGGCGGATTTGTCATCGGCAGTCGCTCTCGCATCCGTGGTTTTCATCTGCGCCTTGGCGTCCGCCTTGGCGCTGGTCTGCGCGGCTTTCGCTTGCGCGACGCAGACGTCCTTGGCATTGCCTGCCTGGTCATCGCACTTCTGCTTGGCCAGCGCGTAAGCGGCTTCCGCGCGGGCGACGCGCGCCTGGTAATGGTTTTTCCGGGTGGGCTTGTACAGGGCCTCGAGGTCGGCCTTGGCGACATTCTCCTTGCCCTTGGCTTCGGCCATGCAGATGTCCTTGGCGTTGCCGGCCGACGAGTCGCAGCCGGACTTGGCGGATTTGTACTCGGCGGCAATTGCGTCCTTCTTCGCTTTGTTTTCGTCCGTCGACATGCGTTGCCCCATCGCGCCGGTGCTGAACGCGAGAGCCATCGCCAGTGCGATCGAGCTGATGCTGAGTCTATTCATCGTCATTCCTCTGCTACTGAGTATTTACGCCGTGAGCACGACCCGCCCTTCGTCCTCCCACGCCTGCTCCGCGCTCTGATCCGACTGCTCGAAGCGCCGCGCTGCCTCTTCCCAGTTCGCGACCGCCCACCAACCTTTCAGAAAGTCGGCCCGCCGGTTTGCATACTTGAGGTAGTAGGCGTGCTCCCAGACATCGTTCACCAGCAACGGGAAATGGCCCTGCATCAACGGATTGTCGTGGCCTGAGGTGGTGTACACCTCGAGCTTGCCGCCGTCCTGCTGCGCCCGCGCTAGCCAGACCCAGCCGGATCCGAACACCTTGGCGCCAGCCTCCTCGAAGCGCATCTGGAACTGCGCGAATCCGCCGAAATCCCGCTTGATCGCATCCGCGAGCAGCCCGCCCGGCGCCTTGCCGCCCCCGGGTGACATGCAGCGCCAGTACAGGCTGTGATTGACGTGGCCGCCGGCGTTATTGCGCACCTCCGTGCGCACCGCCACCGGCAGCTTGTCCAGGTTCTGCAGCAGCCAGGCCGCTGGGTGATCCTGCAGCTCGGGAAGCTTTTCGAGCGCGGTGTTCAGCTTCGCCACGTAGGACGCGTGGTGCTTGTCATGATGCAGCGCCATGGTGCGCGCGTCGATGTGCGGCTCCAGCGCCGCGTAGTCGTAGGGCAGTGCTGGAAGCAAATGCTTTTTCATGGGTTGTCCTCTTCGGCTATTTTCCGCTCGCCGCTGCGTAAAGCGGCATCACTGTCGGCAGCAGCGACTGGATCGTCTGCACGCGGCTTGCGTCCGTCGGATGGCTGCTGAGGAACTCGGGCGGCTGCGAGCCGCTCTTTGCCTGGATCATCTTTTGCCACAGGGTGACCCCGGCGCGCGGGTCATAGCCGCCGCGCGCCATGAGCTCCAGGCCCATGCGATCTGCTTCGTTCTCGTCCGTGCGGCTGAATCGCGTGGCGATGAGCGCCTGGTAGCCAACCGCAGCGATATCGGCCGAGCCCTGCCCGAGGCCGAGAAGTGCGCTGCCAATGCCGATCGCCGACTGCGCGGCGATCGCCTGGGAAACCTGTTCGCGCGAATGCTCGCGCAGGGCATGCGACATTTCATGCCCGATGACAGCTGCGAGTTCGTCATCGCTCAGCTTGAGTTTCCCGGGCAGCCCCGTGTAGACCATGATCTTGCCGCCGGGCATGCAGAACGCATTGACCTGCTCGCTGGTGATGACGTTGACTTCCCATTTCCAGCCCGGGGCGTCGGGACGGAAGATTCTGGTCTGCGGCACCAGGCGCCCGGTAATCGCATTCACCCGTTGCAGCAGGGCCTTGTCCTGGTTGAGCGCACCCTTCGCGCCGGCGTCCGCCTTCAGCTTGGCGTAGGCCTGCGCGGACATCTGCTCCAGTTCCTGCGAGGACACCAGCAGCAGTTGCTTGCGATCGCCGCCGACCGCGCCGCCCGAGGTCGTGGTCTCGCACCCGCCGAGCATTGCCAGCGACCAGACGCACAGCAATGCAGTTGCAAGCGCGGAGATGCGATTGGCTTGTTTCATGAATTATTTCTCCAGTTGGATGTGTGCACATTACGTTTCGAGTTACAGGACGTCCGTGCGTTGGCGTACGCGATCGCGGAAAGCTGCGGCGGCGCACTGCGCCATGTTTCGTCCTCGGTGCGCTGGTGCACAGACCTGCCCGACGTGAAGCGGACAATCTGCAGTTCAACCACAGGAGCCCGGACGATGGAAAATCAAATGAATGCAAGCGCGAAGCTGGCCGAAGGCAGGGACAAGTTGTCGAGGGACATCGGCGGCGTGGTCGACGAGGCGACCGACCTGTTGAAGGAATTCGGCACGCGCAAGCTGCAGGCCGCCAAGCACACGCTGGCGCATGCGCAGACTGTCGTGACCGACGGCGCGAAGCACTACGCCAGCACGACCGACGGGTACGTGCGCGCCAATCCATGGACGGCGCTGGGCGTTGCCGCAGGGGCAGGCCTGCTGATGGGCATCCTGCTGGCACGGCGTTGATAGGGGTGGCATGGCTCTCGCCACCAGCAGCGAGAGCCACGCCGCCGGCCCATTCGAGTCCCTGAAAGAACTCGGCGCCGATCTGGAACTATTGAAATGAATTGCGGGCTGGCGGTTCTTGCGCCGCTCGCGATTGAGCGTCGCGGCGTCGGGCGCTACGCCGCGAATGCGGCAGGTGCTGCCGAGCTAGCCGCACGTGCCGCCGCGAAAATGGCAGGTGTCGCTGCGGTAGTGCCGTAGCATGAGCAGGCGGCCGCTTCGAGGCCGGCGTGATCGAGTACTCTGATCTTGCCGCGCGTGTATTCGATCAGGCCATGCTGCTGGAGGGTGGAAGCCGCTTCCGTCACGCCCACCCTGCGCACGCCGAGCATGCTGGAGAGAAACTCCTGGGTCATCTGGAATTCCCCGGACCCGACACGGTCGCGCGTCATGAGCAGCCACTTGGCCAGTCGTGCCTCCACGAAGTGGAAGCGGTTGCACGCCGCCGTTTGGGTGATCTGGCCCATCAACCTGTGGATGTAACCGTGTAACCCACGCTGCAAGGCCGGACTGCCCCGAAATGCGCTCATAAACCGGGCCGCGCTCATCTGCAGGGCCGGGCCGGCCCCCTGCACGAGTGCACGCACCGGTGACGCCGCGATGCCCAGGGCCAGCGATACTCCGACCATGCCTTCGCGACCCACCATGCCGACCTCGAGTGCGAGGTGGTTCTCCACCACGGTGAGCAGGGACACGAGGCAGTTGAGCGGAAAATAGACGTGATGGATGGGCTCTCCCGGCTCCTGCAGCACAACGCCGAACACCAGGGTCACGGGAAGCAAGTCCGGGCGCAGCAACTGCTGGACCTTGCGCGGCAGGGCTGCAAGCAGCGTGTTCATCTCAGTGGCAGCCAAGGTGTCATGCATGGCGCATGCTGCGCGCCGCATATTGACTTGTATGTTCGTTCTCACACATTGTTCCGCCGCGAACCCGCGCTATGTGCGCTAGCGAACGGAAGGCCGGCAGGCAAGGTGCAAAATCCCCGGCCAGTGGCGATAGTCCATTCGGAGTTCACCATGTCCTCCCAGGGGAACGAAAAAGCAAGCGGCGTGCCCATCCGGTCTCATCGGGCCGGGGCGTGGACGCGGCAGGTCGCGGCCGAGCTGGGAGCGGTACTCATCGATACGCTGGGGCTCGCCGCGACGGTCGAATGGCACGTGCACCAGTTCCAGAAGTGCACCGGTATCCTCTACGATCTGACGGTGGAGGAAACGACCGGCGTCAAGGTGCCGGAGGAGCACGCGGGGAGCATCTTCGACATGCTGCACGCGGCCCTGAACGACGTCGCGCGACGCGCGCGCGCCAGCCGCGTGAGCATCGCCCTCACCATCGCGCCGCGGGAAGTCACCATGGTCATGCAGCACGACGGCAGCGGCATCAGCCGGGAACTTCCCCGGATTCGCACGCGCGCGCAGGCCCACCATGGCATCTGCGAGGTGGCCGGCACGCCCAACAACGGCACCAGGGTCACCGTCATCTTGCCGCTGACAGCATGACCCTGGCGCTTCGCCGCAGACCACGGCCGATCGCCACCAGACCCGGGCCGCCCGCTACATGCCTAGCTTCTTCACGACGACGCGCCCCGCGTCACTGACATACACCCGGTAGCGATTGCCGTCCTTGCAGGTGGCGACGAAGTCGTTCTTGCCCTGCTCCTCGTAACTCAGCACTTCAGCGCACGCCTGCCCGTTGAGCGCGATGACCGCGGCAAGGTCCTTGCGCTGCGCGGGATCGTCCGCGGCAGGCGCCGGTATGGCCAGGAACGCCACCGTCATGGCCAGCGCGCTGCGCGCGGCGTCACGTGCTTTCATGGAATGTCCTCAGGCCAGCTTCTGGAAACTTTCGCGGTCGGCGAGGATGCCCCAGAGCGCCTCGCGCGACGCATGGATTGACCTGGCGAGCACCGGGTCCCCGTCCTGCAGGAGCGAAAGCACCTTCATGAGCAGCATGTCGAAGGGCCCGCGCAGCTCCGTCAGGCTGGGCGGCAGGCGCCCCGCGTAGAAACTGCGGAATTTCTCGAGCAGGTCGTCGACCTGGTTCTTGAGCGAGAGCTTCGTCAACACGCCGATGGCCTTCGTCGCCTTGAGCTGTTGCTCGAGCGACTTCAGGTCGAGCATCGGCGCGACAGCCTGCGCGGCCGGCGTGGGGGCCGGAGCCGGGGCCTTCGCGAGAGCCGGCTTGGCGGCGGGCTTCTTAGGCGCGGTGGCGGCCGGAGCCGTGGCGGCCGGAGCCGTGGCGGCCTGAGCCTGCGGCTCGGGGACCCCGGGCGCCTCCGGCACGGAGTGCGGTGGGGCCGGCGGCGTGGCGCAAGCGCCCAGCAGGAGTGCAAACAGTATGCCGACGCCGCGAGCCATGACGGTCGATCCTCCGATCTTCTCCAATGCAGCGCTTGCGCGCCGGGGATGTCGGAACAATGCCCGCATACGGGTGCAGCGTATGTTCGCCTGCGCACGGAAAGACCTCGGCCAGTGGGCCAAGCTCCCCCGCGGCAGGCAGACAGCAGAGGGCCTCGTTGCATGAAACCGCAAAGATCACCTTTCCGGGACAACTGGAACGAGGAAGTTTCCACGTTGATCGAGGGGCTGCGCGCAACCGGAAGACACCAGGAGGAACTCATGGCAGGCGAGGTGGAAACGGTGGCGGACCGCCAAGGGCGCACGTTCATGCTGCGGCGCGCCCAGGACCGGCTGCGTCACAGCGAGTCTGCCATGCAGGCCGCCACCCTCAATGCGCTGCCCGCGCATATCGCCGTGCTGGATGCCCAAGGCTGCATCGTCCTGGTGAACGAAGCGTGGCGGCAATTCGCCGCCTCGAACGTGTTGCAGGCGCCGGGATACGCCGTCGGCGTCAACTACCTCGCAGTTTGCGAGCGTGCTCCCGGAGATGGCGCAGACGAGGCTCTAAAGGTCGGCGCAGGGATTCGTTCGGTGCTGGAGGGCAACGCACAGGCCTTTGCCATCGAATACGCCTGTGACTTGCCCGCGGAACAACGCTGGTTCCTGCTGACGGCGACTCCACTGAGCGACGCGCCTGCGTGTGGCGTCGTCGTCGTGCACGCGAACATCACGCAACGAAAACTGGGTGAAGAGGCGCGGCTGCTCGAGAAGGCGATGGCAGGAGTTCAGGAGCAACCGTTGCGCCTGAATGACGGCGTTCTCCGCATCGCCTCCAGGGCCGGCAAGCTCACTTTGGAAACGCAACTGCGCCAGGCGCTCGACAACGAAGAGTTCGTGCTCCACTACCAGCCCAAGGTGAACCTCGCCAGCGGCAAGCTCACCGGCGTCGAGGCGCTGATCCGCTGGAACGACCCGCGCACCGGCCTGGTGCCGCCGGCCCGCTTCATCCCGATCATGGAGGAAACCGGCCTGATCCACGAAGTCGGGCGCTGGGCGATGCGCAAAGCCATCGCAGACCACCAGCGCTGGCGCACAGCGGGCCTTGCCGCCATGCGCATCGGGGTGAACGTGTCGGCGCTGCAGATGCGCCATCCCGGCTTCCTCGCCGAGATCAGCCAGGCCATCGGCATCGACGCGCACGCGCCAGCCGGGCTGGAGCTGGAAATCACCGAAAGCCTGATCATGCGGGACGTCAAGCACAGCATCGCGAGCCTGCAGGCGATCCGCGCGATGGGCGTGCACATCGCCATCGACGACTTCGGCACGGGCTTCTCTTCGCTCAGCTACCTCGCCAGGCTGCCGGTGGACACGCTGAAGATCGACCGCTCGTTCGTGATCGACATGACCGCGGGCATGACCGCCGGCGCGCGAGGCATGGCGCTCGCGTCCGGCATCGTCACCCTCGCGCACGCGCTGAGGCTGAACGTCGTGGCCGAAGGCGTCGAGACCGAGGAGCAATCGCGCCTGCTGCGGACGCTGAGTTGCGACGAGATCCAGGGGTACCTGATCGGCAAGCCGGTGCCAGCTGATGTCTTCGAAACGCGTTTCCTCGCCAGAAAGGAAGCGCCGGCCCGCTGACGCGGACCGGCACCCCTCACATGCAAATCAATGTACTGCTGGTCACCGCCACTCCCGGCGACGCGCGCACGGTCGGCGAGGCGCTCCACAGCGAGCGCAGCGCCGCGTTTCACGTTCAATGCATCAATGCGCTGCCAGATGACCTCGGCTGGCTTCGCGAGAGCGCAATCACAGTGGTCCTGCTCGATCTCCTGCTGCCCGACGTCCAGGGCATCGGCGCGCTGAACCGCCTGCTCGCGACCGTCCCGCAGGTTCCGATCCTGGTCTTCGGCGACGCGGGCGACGAGGATCTGGCGAGCCAGGCCTTGCAGCGGGGAGCGCTGGACTTCCTGCCGAGGAGCCACCTGGACAGCTACTCGTTGCCGCGCGCGCTGCGCAACGTCATCGAGCGCAAGGCGGCCGAGGAAGCGCTGTTCCTGGAAAGGGAACGCGCCCAGGTCACGCTCGACTCCATCGCCGACGCCGTGCTGAGCACCGACGTTGCGGGCAAGGTCACGTACCTGAACTCAGTCGCGGAGAAACTGATCGGATGGTCGCTCGAGGAGGCAAGCGGCCAGCCGCTCAACGAAGTATTCCGTGTCGTGGACGGTGCGACGCGCAAACCGTCTGCGCGCAATCCGCTGGACCTCGCCATCGAGCAGAACAAGGCCGTCGGCCTTGCAGCGAACAGCGTCCTCGTCCGGCGTGACGGGAAGGAGACCGCCATCGAGGATTCCGCCGCCCCCATTCATAGCCGCAGCGGGGGCGTCATCGGCGCAGTGATGGTGTTCCGTGACGTCAGCGCATCGCGCAAAGTCATCGCCAAGATGTCGCATCTGGCGCAGCACGACTTTCTCACCGATCTGCCGAATCCCGTTCTGCTCGACGACCGCATCGCCCAGGCGATCGCGCTGGCGCGCCGTCACGACAAGCAGTTCGCCGTGATGTTCATGGACCTGGACCACTTCAAGGAAATCAACGATTCCCTGGGACACGACACCGGCGACAAGCTGCTGCAATCGGTGGCGCTGCGCCTGAAGGCCTGCGTGCGCGGCTCGGATTCGGTCAGCCGCAAGGGAGGCGACGAATTCGTGGTGCTGCTCTCGGAAATCGCGCACGCGCAGCATGCGGTGCGCAGCGTGGAAAAGATCATTGCCGCCGTGACGGCGACGCACCTGATCGCCGGGCACGAGCTGCGGGTAACGGCGAGCATCGGCATCAGCATCTACCCGCTCGACGGCAAGGATGCGCAAACCCTGCTCAAGGCCGCGGACGCAGCGATGTACCAGGCCAAGGCAGGCGGGCGCAACCAGTACCGGTTCTGCAGACAGGAGTCGAAGCGTGGCGCCGTGGTGGAACTGTCGGCGCTGGGCTAGCCATGCAACTATGTTCGGCAGCGAACATACATGCCAGGCGCGCAAGGGCATGCTTGCAGGTTCTCCAGCTCAACACCGGCATTCCGGACCCCCCCTGATTACCACGCCCCACAGCCCGACGCAGAACCACCTTCTCGGCGCCTTGCCCGCTGCCGAGTTCGAGCGCCTGTCTCCGGATCTGGAACTGGTGCCGATGCCGCTCGGGCAGGCCCTGTACGAGTCGGGCGGTCGCCTGCAGCACGTTTATTTCCCCACCACCTCCATCGTGTCGCTGCTCTACGTTCTGGAGAACGGCGCCTCGGCCGAGATCGCGGTGGTCGGCAATGAGGGGATACTCGGCATTTCGCTGTTCATGGGCGGGGAAACCACGCCCAGCCGGGCCATCGTGCAGAGTGCGGGCTTCGGCTATCGCCTGAAGTCGCAGCTGCTGAAGAATGAGTTCAATCGAGGCGGCCCGGTGCTGCGCCTGCTGCTGCGGTACACACAGGCGCTGATCACCCAGATGACGCAGACCGCGGTGTGCAACCGGCACCATTCGCTCGAGCAGCAATTGTGCCGCTGGCTGCTGTTGAGCCTCGACCGCCTGGCCACGGATGAGGTGCTCATGACGCAGGAACTGATCGCGAACATGCTCGGCGTGCGCCGCGAAGGGGTGACCGGCGCCGCAGGGGAACTGCAGCGCGCCGGACTCATCCGCTACAGCCGCGGCCGCATCGAGGTGCTGGACCGGCCCGGGCTGGAGAAGGCCGTATGCGAGTGCTACTCGGTGGTCAAGATCGAATTCGATCGCCTGCTCGCGGACATTCCCCGCGGCGATCCTTACCACGCCCTGGGGCAACCCGCCGCCTGAATCGATTTGTCGCGGATCCGCGCAGGTGCCAGGGCCTGGAGCGGGTGAAGGGAATCGAACCCTCGTATGCAGCTTGGGAAGCTGCCGTTCTGCCATTGAACTACACCCGCGGGTTGCTCGCGAGTGTATCATTACTCCTTATGATTCAAGTGATTGTGAATGGCGCGGCGCACCGCCTGGAGCACGCGCTCGACCTTGCCGCATTGCTCGCGCGCCTGGAACTGCAAGGCAAGCGAATCGCAGTGGAAAGAAACGGCGAGATCGTGCCGAAGAGCGTGCACGCCTCGACCCTGGTCGCCGACGGCGATCGGCTGGAAATCGTGGCCGCGGTGGGGGGCGGATGAGCGACAAACTCATCGTCGCGGGCCAAGCGTATGCCTCCCGCCTGCTGATCGGCACCGGCAAGTACAAGGATTTCGCGCAGACGCGCGCCGCGGTGGAAGCCTCGGGCGCGGAGATCGTCACGGTGGCGATCCGCCGCACCAACATCGGCCAGAACGCCAACGAGCCGAGCCTGCTCGAGGCGCTGCCGCCTGCCAAGTTCACCTACCTGCCGAACACCGCTGGCTGCTACAGCGCGGAGGACGCGGTGCGCACGCTGCGCCTTGCGCGCGAGCTGCTCGACGGCCACGACCTGGTGAAGCTCGAAGTGCTGGGCGACCCGCACACGCTCTACCCGAACATGCCGGAGACGCTGAAGGCCACCGAGCAGCTGGTGAAGGATGGTTTCAAGGTGATGGTGTACTGCTCCGACGACCCGATCCAGGCGAAGATGCTGCAGGACCTCGGGTGCGTCGCCATCATGCCGCTCGCCTCCCTCATCGGCTCGGGCATGGGAATCCTCAATCCGTGGAACGTGCAACTGGTGATCGACGCGGTGGAACTGCCGGTGATCGTGGACGCGGGCGTGGGCACGGCCTCGGACGCCGCCATCGCCATGGAGCTGGGCTGCGACGGCGTGCTGATGAACACGGCGGTCGCCGCGGCAAGAGACCCGGTGCTGATGGCGCGCGCGATGAAAAAAGCGGTGGAAGCGGGCCGCGAGGCCTTCCTCGCCGGCCGCATGCCGAGAAAACTATACAGCGCCGCGCCCTCCTCTCCTGCCGACGGCAAGATCGCACCTTCCCGAACCAAAGCCGCGTGAGGCGCACGGTTCGCAGTTACGTGCTCCGCCAGGGGCGCGTGACCGCCGGGCAGACACGCGCCCTCGCGCAGCTGATGCCGGCCTACGGCATCGAGTTCAGGGATGAATTGCTGCAGCCCGCTGCGATCTTCGGCCGCGACGCGCCCCTGGTGCTTGAAATCGGCTCCGGCATGGGCGAGACCACGGCGCGCATCGCCGGGGAACGGCCCGACACCGACTTCATCGCGGCGGAAGTCCATTCCCCCGGCGTCGGCAGCCTGCTGCAGTTGATCGAAAAGCACCAATTGAAGAACATTCGCGTCATCCGGCACGACGCCCTCGAAGTGCTGGAGCACATGATCCCCGACGGCGCGCTCGCCGGCATAAACCTTTTCTTCCCCGACCCCTGGCCGAAGAAGCGCCACCACAAGCGGCGCCTGGTGCAACCGGCCTTCGCCGCGCTGGTGGTGCGCAAGCTCGCCCCCGGCGGCTATCTCCATGCGGCGACGGATTGGGAAGACTATGCCTCGCAGATGGCAGAGGTCCTCGCGGCGGAGCCCGGCATGCGCCGGGCGGAAGACTCCGCCGCGCGCCCTGCAACGAAGTTTGAACTTCGCGGCCTGAAACTTGGTCACAAGGTGCACGACTTTCTCTTTCGCAGGCGCGCCTAGAATGTTTCGCTGGATCCTGTTTGCCACTGCACTGCTCCTTGCGGGGCTCGCCCGTGCCGAGCCGGCCACCCGCGAGCTCGACTGGTTCGACCAAACGCGCCAGCGCGCCGTGCCGGTGCGCCTGTACTGGCCGGATAGCGCCAAGGCGGTGCCGCTGGTCGTGTTCTCGCACGGCATCGGCGGTTCGCGACGCGGCTACAGCTACCTGGGCGAGTACTTCGCCGACAACGGCATCGCCAGCCTGCACCTGCAGCACGTGGGCAGCGACCGCTCGCTGTGGACCGGCAGCATGCTCGACCTGCTGGCCCGGCTGCAGGACGCGGCGCGGGAGCGCGAGGCTCTCGAGCGGGTGCGGGACCTGTCATTCGCCCTCGACAAGCTCCTTGCCCACTCGCAGTACGGCAGGCTCATCGACCGAAACCGCATCGCTGCCGCCGGCCATTCCTACGGCGCCAATACGGCGATGCTGGCCGCGGGCGCGAGCGTGCTGCGCGAAGGTCGCCGCCTCGAGGTGCGCGACCCGCGCATCAAGGCCGCGCTCCTGCTCTCGGCGCCGCCGTTCTACGGCGAGGCCGACCTCAAGGCGATCCTGCAGTCGGTGACGCTGCCGACGTTGCACGTCACCGCCACCGAAGACGTGATCCGCATCCCCGGTTACTACTCTCCCGCCAGCGACCGCATCGCGGTATTCGATGCGGTCGGCAGCCCGCTCAAGGCGCTCGCCGTGTTCGAGGGCGGCTCGCACAGCATCTTCACCAACCGCGGCGGCACCGGCGGGGTGGAGCTCAATCCGAAGGTCAAGGCGGCGACGAAGGAGCTCGCGCTCGCCTTCCTGCAACGCGTATTCGAAGGCAAGGGCGAGGCCCTGCAGCTCTGGCCGGAAACCTACCGCCCGCTGCTCGCGCGCTGGGCTAGTCCAGGAACAGCTGCAGCAGTTCGTTGAGAAACAGCCGCCCGCGGCGCGTCGGGCGGATGCGCAGGGTGTCCTCCTCGAGCAAGCCCTTCTCCCGCGCCATTTGCAGCTTGCGCAGGATCACCGCGCCCGGCAACCCGGTGCGCTCGGCGAACAGGCCCGCCGGCACTCCCTCCACCAGCCGCAGCGCGTTCAGCATGAACTCGAACGGCAGCTCGCGCGGCGCGATTACCTTCTCCTGCAGCGTGCCCGCCGACGCCATGTACTCGCGCGGCTGCTTCGAGCGCTCGTGGCGCGTGACGCGGTCGGCGAAGGAGAGCTTGCCGTGCGCGCCCGCGCCGATGCCCAGGTAATCCCCGAACTCCCAGTAGTTCATGTTGTGGCGGCAGCGCCGGCCCGGTCGTGCGAACGCCGATGTCTCGTAGTGCTCGAACCCGGCCGCGCAGGCCAGCTCTTCGACCGCGAACTGCATGTCGGCGCAGGCGTCGTGCTCCGGCAGTTGCGGCGGCTTGCTGTAGAACACGGTGTTCGGCTCGAGTGTGAGCTGGTACGCGGAGAAGTGCGTGGTGCCGAAGCGCAGCGCCTCGGCAGCGTCGGCGCGCGCCTGCTCGATCGTCTGTCCGGGTAGTCCGTACATGAGGTCAAGGTTGACGTTGTCGAAGGCGGCCAGCGCCATCTCGATCGCCCGCCGTGCCTCGTCCGCAGAGTGAATCCTGCCGAGTACATTCAGCTTCGCATCGTCGAGGCTCTGGATGCCGAGCGAGAGCCGGTTTACTCCGGCGCCGCGGTAGCCGCGGAACCGCCCCGCCTCCGCGGTGCCGGGATTGGCTTCCAGCGTTACCTCCGCGTCCGGCTCGAGCGGCAGGCGCGCTCGGATCGCGGCGAGCAGCCGGTCGATGGACTCGGGCGAGAACAGGCTCGGCGTGCCCCCGCCGATGAAGATCGAGCGCAGCCTCCTGCCCCACACCGAAGGCAGCAGGCCTTCGATATCCGCCACCAGCGCGTCGACGTACTCGCGCTCTGGCAGCGCATCAGCTCTCTCGTGCGAATTGAAATCGCAGTAGGGGCACTTGCGCACGCACCAAGGCAGGTGCGCGTAGAGCGCGAGCGGCGGCAGCGTCGCCAGCCGCACGCTACCCGGAAGGCTGATCTGAGCCTGCAGCACGGATTATTTTACAGTCCTCCGGCAATGGACTATGGTGGGTAAGTCCTCAAGGCCGGTAACGAAGGGAAGAGCGGGGAATGGCGCTGGAAGCGCTCTTGTGGTGCGTCGCGGCGCTGCTGGGTACGAGCGTGGCGGCGGTCGCGGCGGCACGCCACCGCGCAGCAAGCGCGCCGGTCTATGGTGTCGCCCTCTGCGCCTCGTCGGCCGCGATGCTCGTCGCCGGCTGGTCCCTCGTCACCGCTGGTCCGCTCGCCAGCGCATTGCTGCTGCCTGTCGGCTTGCCATGGCTGGGCGCGCATTTCCGGCTCGACGCACTGGCGGCATTCTTCCTGCTGGTGGTGAATCTCGGCGGCGCGACTGCAAGCCTGTATGGCCTCGGTTACGGCAGGCACGAAGAGGCGCCCGCGCGGGTATTGCCCTTCTTTCCGGCGTTCCTGGCGGGAATGAACCTCGTGGTGCTGGCCGACGATGCGTTCACGTTCCTGTTCACCTGGGAATTCATGTCGTTGTCCTCCTGGGCACTGGTCATGGCGCACCATCGCCGGCCCGGCAACGCCGCGGCCGGATACATCTACCTGCTCATGGCGAGCTTCGGCACGCTGGCGCTGCTGCTCGCTTTCGGCCTCCTCGCCGGGCCGGCCGGCGGCTATGCGTTCGACGCGATTCGAGACTCAGCGCCGTCGGCCAGCGTGTCCGGCACCGTTCTCGCGCTGGCGCTGGTCGGGGCCGGCTCCAAGGCGGGGCTCGTGCCGCTGCATGTCTGGCTGCCGCTCGCCCATCCTGCTGCGCCCAGCCACGTCTCCGCCCTGATGAGCGGTGTCATGACCAAGGTGGCGGTGTACGGCTTCGTGCGCGTCGTGTTCGACCTGCTCGGCGAGCCGAGCTGGTGGTGGGGTGCGCTGGTTCCGTTTCTGGGCGGGGTGACGGCGGTCATGGGGGTGCTCTATGCGTTGATGGAGCACGACCTGAAGCGTCTGCTGGCCTACCACACGGTGGAGAACATAGGCATTATCTTCATCGGTCTGGGTCTCGCGCTCGCTTTCCAGGCAAACGACATGCAAGGCGCCGCCGCACTGGCGTTGACCGCGGCGCTGTTTCACGTCTTCAACCACTCGGTGTTCAAGAGCCTGCTGTTCTTCGGCGCGGGCGCGGTACTCGTGCGCACCGGGGAGCGCGACATGGA
>Ga0137437_1000008_pt1 | contig 59024 bp, 57 predicted proteins | sample EasRivERMGT138_2_FD_102332 | JGI IMG/M metagenome (GOLD analysis project Ga0137437, IMG submission 102332) | Soil microbial communities from meander-bound floodplain in the East River, Colorado, USA - East River MetaG ERMGT138_2 | ecosystem: Environmental > Terrestrial > Soil > Floodplain ...
CGCGCCGGCGCGCCGCAATGCCGCCATTTCCTCGGCCAGCAGGATCGGATGCTCGATGCGCAGCAGGGTCCGGCCGCCGGGTCGCTGCGCGAGCAACGAGCCGCGGCGGCCCAAATACATCACCAGCGACATGACGAGCTCCTCACGCAGCGGATCGATGGCCGGATTGGTCACCTGCGCGAAGCGCTGGCGCAGATAGGCGTACAGGTTCTGCGGCACCCGCGAGAGCGGCGCGATCGGCGTGTCGTCGCCCATGCTCCAGATCGCGTCCTTCCCCTCCGCCGCCATCGGCGTAATGACGAACTTCAGATCCTCGTGGCTGTACCCGAAGGCGTGCTGGCGGGCGGCCAGCTCCTCCGCGGGGAGGGCGGGCCCGCGCGCGGGGACTTCGCTCGGCAGCCGCCGGACGACCCGCGCGGTCCAACGTCGATAGGGGCAGCGTTGGGCGACTTCCAGCTTGGCGTCCACGCTGCGCAGCACGACGTTGCGCAGCGTATCCACCACCAGCAGGTCGCCCGGTCCGAGACGTCCCGACTCCACGACGGATGCAGGGTCGAGGTCCACCACCCCGACCTCCGACGCCGCGACGACGAGGTTGTCGCTCGTCACCTTGTAGCGGCAGGGACGCAGGCCGTTGCGGTCCAGGGCCGAGCCCGCGAGGATGCCGTCCGTGAAGGCGAGCGCGGCGGGGCCGTCCCACGGCTCCATCAAGCCGGCGTGGTACTCGTAGAAGCTCCGCAGCGCGGGATGCAGGTCGGCGACGCGCTCCCACGCTTCCGGCAGCAGCATCATGAGCGCGTGCACCGGATCGCGGCCTGAGCGGACGAGCAGCTCGAGCGCGTTATCGAGACTCGCGGAATCGCTGCCGTCGGCCCAGATAACCGGCTTCAGCAGCTCGACGTCCCGCTCCCAGGCGGGGGCCGCGAGTGCGGGTTCGCGCGCCAGCATCGCGTTGCGATTGCCCCAGAGCGTGTTGATCTCGCCGTTGTGGGCGAGGAGGCGAAACGGCTGCGCCAGCGGCCAGCTCGGCAAAGTGTTGGTAGAGTAGCGCTGATGGAACACGGCGATGCCGGTCTCGAACAGGGGGGAGCGCAGGTCGGCGTAGAAGCCGGGCAGCTCGGTTCCGACGAGCAGGGCCTTGTAGACCACGGTGCGGCACGAGAGCGAGCAGCAGAACAGCTCGATGGCGCCGCTCGCCGCGCGGCGCTCGATGACGCGGCGGGCGAGGTACAGCCGCCGCTCCCACGCCTGGGCGTTGGCGGGACCTTGGGGCGGACCCACGAACACCTGCCGGATCACGGGCCGACTCGCGGCGGCGAGTGGGCCGAGGACGCCGGCGTCGACGGGCACCACGCGCCATCCCAGCACCGACATGCCGAGACTCACGAGCGCGCTCTCGATCACGTCGATCGCTTCGTCGGTCCGCTGCGCCGGGAGAAAGAACATGCCGAGGGCGACGCGCTCGACCGGTCCCACGCCGAGCAGGCGGTGCGGGATGTGCGTCAGGACACCGGCGCCGTCGCCGGAGCGGTCGTTGGACGCGGCGCCGCGGTGCGCGAGGCGCGTGACCGCCGTCAGCGCCTTCGCGAGGATATCGTGATCGCGGATCCCGTCGGCGCGCGCGACAAAGCCGACGCCGCAGGCGTCGCGCTCGCGCCAGGGATCGAGCAAACGAAAAGCCCGCTCCGTTGCGGGAGCGGGCGGTTTGGGTTCTGGGCTTGGTTGCACTATCGGGCCCCGCCGCTCCCTGGAGAAGGTGTGTGCGGATTATTAATCGGCAGCAGGACCATCGTATGTTTATGCATTGTTAGACATAAATATGCGAAACCGTTCGAAACCCCGCAAGGGGTTCAGCCGACGAGGATGGGCTCCAGGGGCTGGGTATAGCGATAGGTTTTCCCGGCGTAGTTTCGCAGAATGATTTCCTTGTCGGTCAGCTTGACGACGTATTCCGGCAGGAGCGGGATCTTGCCGCCGCCGCCCGGCGCGTCGATCACGAAGTGCGGCACCGCCAGGCCGGAGGTCCAGCCCCGCAGCGCCTGAATGATCTCGAGCCCCTTCTCGACCGTGGTGCGGAAGTGCTCGGCGCCCGCCACCTGATCGCACATATAGATGTAGTAGGGGCGTACCCGGGCGGCGAGCAGGCGCTGCATCAACAGTTTCATCACCTCCGCATCGTCGTTCACACCCTTCAGCAACACCGTTTGGCAGCCCAGCGGGATCCCGGCGTCGGCGAGCATGCCGAGCGCCCGCACCGCGGCGGGGGTCAGCTCGTCGGGATGGTTGAAGTGCGTGTTGAGATAGAGGGGGTGGTACTTCTTGAGGATGGCGCACAGCTCCGGGGTGATTCGCTCCGGGAGGTGACAGGGGATCCGGCTGCCGATGCGCAGTACCTCGAGATGCGGAATCGACCGTAACCGCTTGCAGATCTCGTCGATACGACGGTCGGACAGGAGCAGGGGATCGCCGCCCGACATGATCACGTCCCGGATCTCCTTGTGCTCCTCGAGGTAGCGGAACGCCGACTCGAGCTGCGCCAGGGGGATCTTCTCGGGGTCGCCGACCTTACGGCGGCGCGTGCAGAAGCGGCAGTAGGAGGCGCAGACCGGGGAGATGAGAAACAGGGCGCGATCGGGATAGCGGTGCGTGATGTTCGGAACCGGGGAATTAGCGTCCTCGGCCAGCGAGTCCACGATGCCGTCGTGGATTTCGAGCTCCTGAACCGTGGGCACGTACTGGCGCCAGATCGGATCGCCAGGCGACTGAATCAGGTCCACCATGGCTGGGGAGATGCGGAATTCGAAGTTCTCGGCGGCCTGGCGGAGCCGCGCGATGTCCCCGACGTGCTCGGGGCCGAAGCGCGCGACCAGCGCCTCGAGGGATGCGATGCTCTTCTTGCGGAGCAGCTCCTGCCAGGTCTCCGTCAGGTCAGATCCTTGGTAAAGACCACCAGATCGTCACCGGGCGCGTAATAGCCGGGAACAGTCGCGGTTCTGGTGTAGCCGCGTGCCTCGTAGAAGCCTCTCGTCGGCTGGTAATCGGCTCGCGAGGAGGTCTCCACGACGACGAGCCGTCGGCCGTCAGCGATCAGCCGGCGCTCGACTTCGTGCAGCAACCGGGACCCGATGCCCACTCCCTGGCGGTCGCGATCGACGACAATCCAATAGAGGTCGCTCGTCGCAATCGTGCCGGGGGTCGGGCCCCAACACGCGTACCCCACCAGCTGATCGCCATCGAACGCGCCGACGAAGCGATAGTCCTCGTCGCCGGCCAGGCTTTCGTCCAGCAGCTCGACCGCGGTCGCGACCTCTTCCGCGCGGAAGAGACCCGTGCCGCGGGTCAGCTGCTCAAGCGGTGCGCGGTGCGCGCGCGCGACGGGGCGCAGCGAGCAGCTCACGCGCGGCCTTCGTGCCTTGAGCTTCACGCAGTGCGACCTCGGCGATGCGGCGGATCAGTTCGGCGTAATCCCAGCCCGCCGCCTTCGCCATGCGGGAGAGGCCGGCGTCATCGGTCAGGTCGGGATTGGGATTGACCTCGAGAATCCAGGGCTTCCCGGCGTCGTCCACGCGGATGTCCACCCGCCCGTAACTCTTGCCGTGCATCGCGCGCCACGCCGTCTCAGCCAGGCGGCACAACCGGTCGGCAAAGCGCTGCGAGATCTGCGCCGGGCACACGGGGCGGCTGCCGAGGTCCTCGGGGGAGCCCACGTGCCATTTGGCCGCGTAGGTGAGAATGGGCCAGGAGCCTTCCGGCATCGTGGTGAAGTCGATCTCAGCGACGGGCAATGTCCGATCGCCGACGATCCCCACGTTGAACTCGCGGCCGGGGATGTACTGCTGGACGAGCACTTCGTCGAACTGTTCCGTCATGGCCGCGATCCGCGCCTTGAGGCTCTTGCGATCGGTCACGACCGACTGACGATCGAGCCCGGCGCTCGCGTCTTCGGCCGCGGGTTTCACGATCGCGGGGAGCGGGAATTCTTCGTCGATCCTGCCCTGCGCGATCGTCCAGCGCGGCACGGGGAGCCCGGCGCGCTCCAGGAGCGTGTTCGTGACCGGTTTGCGGCGGCACGCGGCGGTGGTCCACGGTCCGCAACCGGTGAAGGCGATCCCGGCGAGCTCCAGCATCGCGACGACGTGGTCCTCCCACTGCGCCACGCCCCGCACGCCTTCACACAGGTTGAAGACGAGATCGGCGCGGCGGCACGCGTTGAACCACCGCATGTCGTGGCGGACGGGAACGCGTTGGATCTGATGATTGAGCGAGACGAAGATCGCCGCGATGTCGTCGACGGCCTCCATCACCCCCGCAACGTCCTCGGCGGTCCAGTCATCGGCGCCGGGATCATAGAGGATGACGACCTTCACGCAGAAATCGCGGTCGGGGCGTCGAGGGATGCGGCATGCACCCCCAGCTCACAACCTGAAATGCGTCTCCACGCTATGCGCACGACTTCCTGGATCAGCTCGTCGTAGGTGAAACCGGCGACGCGCGCCGCTTTGGGGAAGCAGGAGTTCATCAGCGGATCGGGAATGATACCCGGGAGCGGGTTGAGCTCGACGACATTGGGCACGCCGAAACGGTCCACGCGGATGTCGATGCGGCACCAATCGCGGCAGCCGAGCGCGCGGTAGGCGTCGAGCGCCACCCGTTCGGCTTCTCGGCAGAGCGACTCGGGCACGCCGGACGGTGGGCACTGGAAAATCTCCAGCGGATGCTCAGGCGTGTCCCAGATCCATTTGGCTTCGTAGCCGTACACCGGGGGCGCGCCGGCGGGCAGCGTCGCGAAATCGAATGCGACGATCGGGAGACAGCGCACGTCGCCGTTGTTGCCGAGAATCGCGACGGTGAACTCCGGTCCGGGCAGGTACGTCTCGACCAGGACCGCTTGATCGTAGCGCTCGAGGAGAAACGGCACGCGCTCCGCGAGCTGTGCGGGCGTGCGGCATAAGTTATTGACAAATATGCCCTTACCAGATCCCTCCGCGACCGGTTTCACGAACAACGGAAACGGCAACGGCATCCGATCCACATCGCTCGCGCGCTCGATCACGCGGAACGGCGCCGTCGGCACGCCGCGATACGCGAGGATCTCCTTGGTCCGGCCCTTGTGCAGGGTCAGCGCCAGCGTGAGCGGGTCGGAACCGGTGTAGGGAATGTTCAGGTATTCGCACAGCGCCGGGACGTGCGACTCGCGACACGGTCCGTGCAGACCCTCGGCCATGTTGAAGACGATGTCGGGACGGGCGAGCGACAGTTTTTGCGGGAAGAATTCGTCGGCTTCGAGACGGACGACGCTGCCGAAGAGACTCAGAGCCTGATCGACCGCGTCGATGGTAGACGGGTCATCCCATTCTGCGTAGGCGTCCGACGCCGCGATCGCGTCGGGTTTCTCGTTGTATGCGAGACCTATGCGCATGCTGAAACCAGAATACGAAATGATATCGGGATGCGCAAGACTCTACGCGAGTCGAGAAAATAATTCTTGCGTCAAACCTTGTGGTAGGTGACGCGGGCCGCTTCCTGTCTGTCGTCGGCCGTGTAGATCTCGAAGTCGGAGAACAGCGCGCCCGCTTCGTTCTGCAGGAGTCGCAGGATGGCGATCGCCATCCGACGAATCTCCAGCTCCGCCCCCTCGCCGCACCGCAACTCGAGCATCGTGCGCCACGCGCGCGCGTTACCGGAGACCACGATCTTCACTTCCGTCCCGTTCGGCAGGACGCTGCGCGCGGCCTCGCGGGCTAGTTTGCGCCGGTGGACCTTGTCGTCGACCCACTCGTAGCGCTGCATCAGTCCTTCGACCGCGCGCACATACGCCGCCTGCGCTTCAGTGACCTGCTGCTGCCACTCGGCTTCGAGCTTCGCGTCACCGGCGATCGCCGGAGGCATGACGAAGGCGGCGTGCGACTCGTCCACGTACCGCTGCGAAATCTGCGAGTAGCCGAATCCAGCGCGGTGCCGCACCAGCTCGTGCGAGCAGGAGCGCGAGATGCCTTCGACCAGCAGTACGTAGACCGCGTGCTCCAGGACCGAGCCGTGTCCCTGCTTCTTGATGTTCTCGAGGTACTCCGCGGTCGAGCGATTGATGGGATTGTGCTGACTCATGTAGCAGAGCCGGCCGGCGTACTCCGCCAGGCGCTCGCCGTCGCTCGCGTCACCGCGCCATTTGACGGGCAGGTGCTCGGGTTCGATGAATTGGGGACGGGCCAGCAACGAGATGTGAGGGGCGCGGAAGACGTCCACGGGGGTCAGCGAGCCAACTGAAGTTTCGGTGTAGCCCATGCGGCGTTGCGCTCCAGGTCACGGAGTCGGATGGCGATGTCGTCCGGAATGACTGCCGCTCCCTCGCCCACCTTCAGCGCGGCGAGCGGAGACCAGCCGGTCGCGGGAATGATAACACCGGGATTCAGGATGGTCAGTGGGTCGTACGCCCGTTTCACCGCGCGGAACAGCTCCATCACCTCGCCGCCGTAGAAACGCTCCAGCACTCCCGCGCGCAGCCGCCCAACGCCGTGCTCACCCGACGGCACACCGCCGAGGCGTAGCAGCAGGCCGGTGACGTCGTCGAACAACGCGACGAGAGATTCGCGCCAACCGGCCCGCGTCGTGTCGGGCAGCGCGTTGACGTGTACGTGACCATCGCCCGCGTGCCCGAAGATCGCGACCGGGATGCCGGCGCGCTCCGCGGCCTGTCGCACGCCCGCCACATAGTCGCCGAGATGCTCGAGCGGGACGCAGCCGTCTTCGATGACCTGGAGGGAGCGCTGCGACACAGGAAGGCGGGCCAGGGCGGGAGAGGCGAGGCGGCGCACGTTCCAGAGACGCTCCAGGCCGGCGCGGTCCAATGCGGTCTCGACGTGCGCGACGGACTGTTTGAGCCCGCGGACCGCATCGCCGACCACGCCGCGCGCAGCCGCCGCGGTCTCCCGCTCGAACTCCACCAGCAGCAGGCAGGCGACTTTCGGTGCGTGCTCCACGAACCGCAGCAGCGTGCTGTCGAGCAGCTCGACGGCCGACGGCTTCAGGGAGACGAGGTAGGGCACGGCCGCCGTCATCGCGTCGAGATCGTCGAAGCCGAGTGCCGCGCCGGCGATATCGACCGGGATCGGATCGAGCCGCCACTCGACGGCGGTGATAATCGCGAGCGTGCCCTCGGAGCCGACGAGCAGGTCAACTTCGTCACCCGTTTGCGCGAAGCGATCGAGGGCGTAGCCGCTGGAGTTCTTCCGGGTCCGGGGGAAACGCTCGGCTATCAGTCGTCGGTTTTCGGTCGTCAGTGAAAACCGCAGGTCAGCGTTCTGTCCACGTTTCACCGTTCTGGCCGTGCCATCGGCTTCGACGATCTCGAGTCCCTCGACCCACGGCCTCACGCTTCCGTACCGGACGGTCCGCGGTCCGGCGGCGTTCGTCGCGACCATCCCGCCGACCGTCGCGAAGAGTCCCGACGATGGATCGGGGGGAAGGCGCAGGCCGTACGGCTTTGCGGCTTCGTTGAGCCCGCTCCAGGTCACGGAGGCGCCGGCGCGGGCGGTGCGGCGGTGCGGATCGATCAGGAGATCCGAGAAGCCTGTACTCAAGTCCAGGATGGTCCCGGTCCCGACGTTGCCGCCCGGCATCCCGCTGCCGGCTCCCCGGGGAATGAGCGGCGTGCGCGATTCGCCCGCGTGGCGCACGAGCTCGACGACGTCAGCCGTGTTCTGGGGGAGCGCCACCGCGGCGGGTACTATGCGATAGATCCCAGCGCCTTCGGCGTATGCCGCGCGGACGCGCGGGTCGGTGTTCACCACGCCCGAAACTTGACACCAGCGAACCCCTACGTGAAGCTTCGTTTCCCGTGGCAGCCCCTCAGACCGCTCCTCCGCAGCCTCGCGCGCAGCTGATCCACATCGAAGTGGATCGGCGCCTGGGGCACGAGTGGGATGAATGGAACGGTCGCCCGTTGCCCAATCGGGGCGACTTCTCGGCGGCACCGGGCCTGTTCTTCCGGTTCGCGGCGATCACCATCGCCGCGGCCACGGCCGCGGTCGCCCTTCTTCTTTATCTGGTCGGCCCGCGCCTCGGAGCGCTGTGGGCGCCGCTGCCCCGCGCGCTGTGGATCACGCTCGTGGTCCTTGCAGGACTCAAAACGCTGTATCTGAGCGTGCTCGTGGCGTCCTACTACGGCGGGCGCAACCTCCTGCCCGAGCGCCTGATGGAGCGCGGCCCCTACCTGCAGCTCATGAACTACGCGTCCCTTATCGCGCGCGCGTTCGGAAACCGCGACTGGGTCGAGCACGCCGCGATCGACATCTACAACACGCTCGCCGAGCGGCGCGGGCGTCGGGTGGGGAAGGGCGAGCTGCTCGTGCTCATTCCGCGCTGTCTCTCCAAGCAGGCGCTCGACGGCGTGTTGGAGATCGCCGGACGCTATGACGTGCCCGTGTTCGTCGCCACGCGCGGACAGCTGGCGCGCCGGGTGATTCGCGAGCGGCGGCCGCGAGCCGTCGTCGCCGTGGCCTGCGAGCGGGACATGATGACCGGGTTACGCGACGTCGCCGGCAAGCTCCCCGTGCTCGGCCTGACCATGCAGCTCCCCAACGGCCCGTGCCGCGATGCCGCGATCGATCTCGAGCAGATGGAGAAGTGGGTCCAGGGCCTCGTCGGGCGCGCCTCGCGTTCCTAACCCCACTCCCGATCCCGAATCCCTAGTAGATCGTCACTCCAAGCTTGTCTTTCAACGCTTCGAGCAGCTGCGCGGCGCGCAGCTGACCCGGCGACCCGGGCTCGGCGGCGCGCTCGAGGTCGCGCGGCTGGCGGGATGGATCCTCAATGGGGCGGTACACCGCCTCGATCGTAACGCGCGACTTGCCCGGGACGTCCGGGTCCGCCCACAACCGCAGCCGGTGCGTTCCGGCAAACTCGCTCGTCTCGAGCCACGCGTCGCGCTCGCTACTGAAACGCACCCGAATGGTGTCGGCGGCGAGCAGCGCCTGTGCTTCTCGCGTGACGACCGCCGGTGTCGCGTTGATGACCGCGTGCAGCGCCTCGGGAATGGGCAGGAACGACGGGCGCGTCGAGCTCGGCGTGCACGCCGCGAGTACGAACGTGCCGATTGCCCAACCCACCGCTCGCGGCATTAGTGCGTGTGCGGTGGCGTGCCGGGCGGATGTGTGTGTGAGGCTTTCGCCGTATCGCCGGCGGCTTTGGCGCTGTCCGCGGCCATCGGCTCGTCGTGCTCTTCGCCCGGAGCATGCTGGTGTCCGGCGGTGCGGTTCTGGATTTCCGCCTGCAGGGTGGGCGTGGGAATTCCGGCCGCGTGTTCGAAGACCAACCGTCCGCCGAGGACGCCGGTCCAGGCCAGCCCGACGAGGCCCAGCACGCTCAAGAATCGCGTCAGCGCCAGCTCCTGGGACGGCATCTGGAAACGCCGCGCCATTTTCCAAATCAGCACGATGGTGAACAGGCTCATGGTGATGAGCGCGATGTTCTCGTGCTTCTCCATTATTTCGTGAATCGCTTCGCCGTGCTCGAGCGAGTCTTCGGCCAGCTCACCGGCGATGACCGCGGCCCATCCCCCGATGACGCCCGCCCACAGCGTCCAGATCGCCGCCCACGACAGCGATTCGCGTTTGCGAGCCGCGGCCGCGAGGTCGAAGAGCACCGCCACGACCAGCAGCGCGGCGGGCAGGTCGTTGAGCAGCGCGTGCCAGCGAGGAGCATCGTAGCCGAGCATTAGAGTCCCAGGTTGGTGACGACCGGTGGGTTTGCCGAGTAATCGTAGAAGCCCTTACCGCTCTTCTTTCCGTACATCCCCGCGAGCACCATGCGCTTGAGCAGCGGCGGCGGGGCGTAGCGCGCCTCGCGGTACTCCTTGAACATGATCTCGGCGATGTGGTGGGTCGTATCGAGACCCACGAAATCGAGCAGGGTGAGCGGGCCCATCTTATAGCCGCAGCCGAGCTGCATGGCCTTGTCGATGTCCGTCACGCTGCCGACGCCGCGCTCCACGGCGCGGATCGCGTCGAGCAGGTACGGCACGAGCAGCAGATTCACGATGAAGCCGGAATTGTCCTTCGCGGCCACCGGCTCCTTGCCCAGCGAGGCGGCGAACGAAAACGCGCGCTTGAACGTCTCTTCCGAGGTCGTGACCGTCCGGACCACTTCCACCAACGCCATGAGCGGGACCGGATTGAAGAAGTGCAGCCCGACGAACCGGTCGGCCCGCTGTGTGGCGGCGGCCATCTCCGCGATCGTGAGGCTCGACGTGTTGGACGCGAAGATCGTCCCCGCGCCACACAGGCCGTCGAGCTGCTTGAACAGCGCGTTCTTCAGCTCGAGATCTTCGGTGATCGCTTCGATCACGATATCCACGGGCTTCAAGTCCGATACGTTCGTCGTGTAGGTGAGCCGCTTGAGCGTGGCATCGCGGTCCGGCGCGGGCAGTTTTCCCTTTTCGACGAACTTCGCGAGCGATTGCTCGATCCCGGCACGGCCGCGATCGAGCAGCTCCTTGGAGACGTCGCGCACGATCGTCTCGTATCCCGCCGTGGCGGCAACCTGCGCGATGCCGCTGCCCATGAGGCCGCAGCCCAAAACCCCAACGCGTTTGATCTCGCTCATCGCTCCCTGGTCCCCAGTCCCTAGCCCTAGCCCCGAGTTTTCGGCTTGGGATTCTCGAACACCTTGCGAACCTCTTCGGCGATCCGGGCGAACGGCAGCGCAGGCTGGCCCGGCGACGCGCGAATCTCGCCCCGCTCCAGCCGGTCCAGCGCCTGCTCGAGTCCGATCTTGATCCGCTCGTTGGCGGCGCGGTGCGTGCGGGCAACCATCGCGCCGCCCATCGTCAAACCGACACCCGGCACGAGCATGAGGATCTGAGCGAGCGCGAGCGGGGGGGCGATGAGCGCGGTAGCGGCCGTCAGTCCCCACCCGATCGTGGCCATCACGGTGGCCCCCGAGATGCGGTTGCGGCGCTGTTGGCTGACGTCGGCTTCGAGCCGCACGACGCAGAACCCGGGCTCGAGTTGCACCACCTGCGATGAAATCTCCGCGGCGCCGGCGAGGGAATAGCGGCGTCGTCCCGACAGCGCGCGCTGAATCGAGGCGAACGCACCTGCTTTGGGTTCCCAGGTCGTGCGATCGGCGTACTGCCGCTTGGGCTGGAGCAGCTCTTCATCCGTCATCCAGCGACTGAGGGCGCGCTCGACCGTCGCGCGGTCACCCGGCACGACGCGATGCGCCGCGACGGTGCGCGGCCCGGTCAGCCACGCCCACGTGCCGGCCGAATCCTCCGGCGCGGTGCGGGTCTGCTCCTCGAGCATCGCCTGACGCAGGTAGCCTTCGGGGATGCCGACGTCCTTGCCGAGTGCCAGCACCTCCTGGCTCGTCAGCCCGTCACCGATCTCCTGCGACCCCGCCTGCAGCTCGGCGGCTCGGCGGACGATCCGCTCCAGAGCCTTCCGGTCGATCAGGTCGCTCACGCCTTGGCTTTCGACTTGCGCGGGGCGTCAGGCAGGCGCTCGCCGGATGTGCGCTCGGGAAGGGCGCGGCTCCCGGCATCTCCGCTGGATTGCGGAGCGATGCGCTCCATGAAGCCCCTGAACAGGTCGATCGGAATGGGAAAAATCGTCGTCGAGTTGTTCTCCGACGCGATCTCGTTCACGGTCTGGAGGTAGCGCAGCTGGATCGCCGCAGGCTCCTTGCCGATGATGTGCGCCGCTTGCGCCAGCTTCTCCGATGCCTGCAGCTCGCCCTCCGCATTGATGACCTTGGCGCGCCGCTCGCGCTCGGCCTCGGCCTGGCGCGCCATCGCGCGCTTCATCTCGGGCGGCAGATCGACGTCCTTCACCTCCACGGCCGAGACCTCGATCCCCCAGTCTTCGGTGCGCGTATCGATCGTCTGGCGCAGGATCGCGTTGATCTTGTCGCGGTTGGCGAGCAGCTCGTCCATTTCCGTCTCGCCCAGCACCGACCGCAACGTCGTCTGCGCGAGCTGGCTCGTGGCGTAGAGATAGTTCTCCACGGCAACGACGGCCTTGTCGGGCGTTTTCACGCGCATGTACAACACCGCGTTGACCTTGATCGAGATGTTGTCGCGTGTGATCACGTCCTGGGGTGGGACATCGATCGCCATCACCCGCAGGGAGACCTTCTGCATCTTGGCGAGCACCGGCGGCAGAAAGATCAGGCCCGGCCCTTTTGTGGGTCGCAGGTGGCCGAGCAGGAAGTAGACGCCGCGCTCGTATTCGCGCAGCACGCGGAGCCCTGCGAACAAATAGAGAGCGATGGCTCCGATTGCCATCAGAATGATATTGGTCACAATGCCTCGACGATGACTGCCGCTCCTTGACCGCCGCCGATGCACGCAGAGCCGAGGCCGAACCGCTTCTTCTCCCGGCGCAGCGCGTGCAGCAAATGGATCGTGATGCGCGTTCCGCTCGCCGCCAGCGGGTGGCCGATCGCGATGGCGCCGCCGCACGTGTTGGTGCGCGTGCGATCGAGACCCAGTTCACGCTCGACCGCCAGATACTGGGGCGCGAATGCTTCGTTCACTTCGACGAGATCCATCTGCTCGAGTTTCATCCCGGCCTTCTGGAGCGCCTTGCGCGCGGCAGGTGCCGGGCCGATCCCCATGTGCTTCGGCTCGACGCCGGCGACCGCCCACGCCACCAGCCGGCCGAGCGGCTTCAGGCCATGCGCTTTCGCGTACGCTTCGCTGGCGATGACGGTCGCGGCACCGCCGTCAGAGATGCCCGATGCGTTGCCCGCGGTGACGAGGCCATCCTTCTTGAAGTACGGCTTCAGATTGCTGAGGATCTCGAGCGTCGTTTCCGGCCGCATGTGCTCGTCCGCGCGGAACTCGACTTCCTTTCCTTTGACCTTGATCGTCACCGGCACGACTTCGTCCTGGAAGGCGCAGGCGTCCCACGCCTGCTTGGCCCGCTGCTGCGACGCCACGGCGACCTCGTCCACTTCCTTGCGCGTGAGCTTGTACTGCTCGGCCAGACTCTCGGCGGTTTCGGCCATCGACAGGCCGCACTGCGGATCCTTCAGCGACTCCCACAGCAAGTCCTCGAGTGGGGCGGGTCCCAGCCGCAACCCCCAGCGCGCGCCCCGCACCACGTGTGGGGCCTGGCTCATCGATTCCGCGCCGCCCGCGAGGACGGCCTCCGCCTCGCCGAGCAGGATGAGTTGGGCGCCCTGCGTGATCGCTTCGAAGCCCGAACCGCACAGCCGGTTCACGGTGACGGCCGGTGTCTCGATCGGCAGCCCGGCCTTGAGCCCGACGTGCCGGGCCATGTAGATCGCGTCCGCCGACGTCTGGAGCGCGTTGCCGAAGACGACGTGCCCAAAGTCGCGCGCCGGTACGCCCGCGCGTTCGATGGCATGACGTGACGCCGAGGCGCCCAAGTCGATGGCTGACAAGTCTTTCAAAGAGCCGCCGAACGCGCCAAACCCCGTCCGCACACCGGATAGGAAGACGACGTCCTTGCTGGCGCCCTGGGTTTTCATGGGGATGACTCCACAATGAGACTGGTGGGAATATAGCCCCTACAAACGGTCGACGATGGCGGCCGCCACCTCGCGTGTCGTGGACCTGCCGCCGAGATCCGGGGTTCGCGCGCCGTCGCTAAGCGCTTGTTTGACGGCGCGTTCGAGATCACGCGCAGCGCCGGGATAACCCAGTTGTTCGACCATCAGCGCACCGGTCAGCACCGCGGCGACGGGATTCGCAACGCCTTTCCCGGCGAGCGGCGGCGCCGAGCCGTGCACCGGCTCGAACAGCCCGCCGCGGCGGCCGGGATGCAGGTTGGCGCTCGCCGCAACGCCGAGCCCACCCACGAGTCCCGCGCCGAGGTCCGAGAGGATGTCGCCGTAGAGGTTGTTGGTCACGATCACTTCAAAGCGGGACGGCTCGCGCACGAGTTCCAGTGCCAGCGCGTCCACATACCGGTGCTCGGCCTGAATGCCGGGATACTCCGCGGCGATCGCTTTGAACTTTTCTTGCCAGATCCGGTGCGTCGGAATCGCGTTCGACTTGTCGCTCATCGTGACGCGCTGCTTGCCGTGCTGCTGCGCCCAGTTGAACGCGGCGCGAATGATGCGCTCGACCCCTTTGCCGGTATTCACCTCTTCGGCTATGTGCTCGTCACCGCTCGAGCGACCGCGGCCCGTGTACTGGCCTTCGGTGTTCTCGCGGAAGATGGCGAAATCGATCAGCGGTTGAGCGGTTGGGCGGTTAGGCGGTTGGACCAGGCGAAGGGGCGTGAGATCCGGGTGCAGCAGCACAACGGGTCGAAAGTTGACGTACAGGTCGAGCCGAAATCGCAAACCCAACAGAATGTCGCGAGCATGCTCATTGCCAGGGACGCGTGGGTCACCCAAGGCACCCAAGAAGATTGCATCGACGTCGTCGCGCACGTGCTGGAAGGCCGAATCAGGGAGTGTCTCTTTGGTCTGGAGGTAATGATCGGCAGAGTAGGGAAGATGTTCCCAGTTTAGCGAGAAGTGGTGCTTCGCAGCCGCGCGCTGGAGGATAGGGATAGCTGCGTCGACCACCTCAGGACCAATTCCGTCACCTGCGATTACGGCGACTTGATGGGTCTTCACGAACCGCCCAACCGCCTAACCGCCCAACCGCCGATCATTCAAACCCCGTCGCTCTGCCGCAGGCCAGGCAGTACGCCCAGCCGACATCCAGCTCACCGCCGCAGCCCTGACACTTGAGCTCCCCCTCCTGAGGCTGGCCGCAATGCGGGCAGAAGCGCGCCTCGCGATTTGCGGGCAGCACGCCGCCGCAGTACTCGCACTGATTTCCGGACGCGTGCGCATGATCGGCCCGAGCGGGCGCGGTGAACGCGGGCGGAATGAACGGCACCGGGTTCTCGCCGGTCGTGTCAAGGAGCGCTTCATCGTCCGCGTCCGGGCTCGCGGGCGCGTAGGCGCGATCGGCCATCAGAACGCGCTCGGCCGCGCGTCCGTTCACCATGACCTGCGCGTCCGGGAAACTGCGAAAGTAGGCGGGATCGGGGTTGATCGTCGCGATCTCGCGCTGCATCGCCTCGCGCACGTTCTCCGGCTCGAGCTGCACGTAGTTGCGCTCGCCCGCGAGCAGCCGCAGCACGGCGATCTCGTAGTCCTGATGCGTGGCGACGTTCAGCCGCGAGCGGTTGGAGCGATACGGCACCAGCCGCTCGTAGACCTCGGACGCGGGGAAGGGGACCGCCACGCGCGTTTCGCGCGCGAGCGCCGCCACCAGCAAGCCGAACAACCGGTCTAGCTCATCCACCGTTGCGCCAGGCCGTCATCCACTTGTCATACAACACGGGAACCACACCGCCTTGCTGAAGCACTTCGACTCCCGAGGGATCGCGATAGGCTCTGCGATAGAACACATGAGTGACGCCGGAGTTGATGATCAGCTTGGCGCACATGACGCACGGCGAGGCGCTGACGAACACGACCTTGTCGCGCACGTTGCCCGGTGCCTTGACCAGCGCGTTCATTTCGGAATGAATGCAGCCGCAGTTGCCCGGCACCGCCGAATCGCACTTGTTCGGCAACCCGCGCGCGTTGCCGTTGTAGCCGATCGCCAGGACGTTTTCGAGCCGCTGGTCGGTGACGACCGTCCCGACCTGCAGACGCAGGCAGGTCGAGCGCTTGGCCAACTCTTCGGCCATCCGCATATAGACCTCGTAGAGCGGAATGCGGTCAACGGAAACTGATTGATCGGACGCAACGACATGGTCCTTACTTGATCCGCTCATGCAGCTCCTTGTCGGGATCGAAGTCCAGATACTTGCCGCGCGCGCGCTGCTGCGCGAGCCAGGTATCGAAGCCGGACGGGATCAGGCCGTTGGAGCGCTCCTGGCGCTCGGCGGCACGAATCGCCATCACGTTGGCGTACTCGTTCTTCACGTGCTCGTTGTGGCCCCGGACCCAGCGCCAGTCCATCGTATGATGGGCGGCGACCTGGGCGAGCGCCTGCCACAGCTCGAGGTTCTCGAGCGTTCCCGTTTTCCGGCGCCAGCCGCGCGCCTGCCAGCCAGGCAGCCACTCGTTCATGCCCTTGACCAGATACTCCGAATCGGAAATGAACCGCACGTGCGCATTGCGCCACTGGCGCCGGATCCACTCGATCGACGCGATCGCACCCGCCAACGCCATGCGGTTGTTCGTGGTCTGCGCCGAACAGTCGTGGAAGTCCCACCGGGCGACGCTGTCGCCCGCGGGCGCTTCGATCAGCGCGGCGTTGCCACCCCGGCTCGCTTTGCTGGAGTCGTTCCCGAGGCAGCTTTCGTCGGCATGGACCAGGACGAACGGGGGACTGGAGCTCATGGTTGAATCGCCACCGGAATATCCGTATGCAACAGAATCTCCTCGGCATGCGAAACCGTCACGGCCGCCCGTTTGCCCACGTGCGCGCCGGCGAACAGCGCGTCGCATTGCGTCAGCCGAATCACCCGCTCCACCACCTCGCCGGGCGTCCCGTGCTCGAGGTGCGTGACGAAGGCGATTCCCTGCAGGGACAGAAGTGCTTCCGCTTCCCCGACGACCATGGTGCCGATCGCGGGATCGACGGTCGCGTGGATCACGTGCACCGTGCTTTGTGTGACACTCGCGAATCGAGCCACCAGCTCGAGCGCCCGCTGCGCCGTTTCACGGCCGTCGTACGCCACCGCGCAGCGCTGCATCGGCGAAGGCTTGCTGGCACACACAATGACGCTGCGCTCGGCGATGCGGATCAGCGATGCGACCGTCCCGCCGACGGCACTGGCACCGCGTCCGCTCGACGAGCGTCCGCGCCGGCCGACCAGCACGGTGTCGACGTCGCGCGCGAGGTCGGCGAGCTCGCGGTCGGGGCTACCCTGCCGGAGCACGGTTTCCACCGCCAGCCCGGCGTCCTTCACGCGTTCGTGAGCGCGCTCCAGCAGCTCGGCCGAGTCCACTGCCCGTCGCCCCGCGTCTGTTTCCCGCACGTGCGCGACGACCAGCTTGGCCTTGAACCGCGCGCCCAGGATCACGGCCTGCTCCAACGCTTCATCGGCGTTGGGACTGCCGTCCAGGCCGATCAGCAGTCGCGTGAACACGGGCGCGGGCGGTGCTAGGGCAGCACCGCGAACGTCTCCAGGTCGTGGAGGTGGAACGTCAACAACTCGCCGGTCATCGGCAGCCGTCCTGTCAACACGTCGTCGCGTCCGCTCGTTTCGAGGCGCTCGGCCACCACGACATATTCGGTGCCGCGACGCCGCAGCGCTACCCGCCGATGCTCGCGCACGGCGTGTTCGAGCGCGTCCAGCGCCGCGGGCGTCAGCGAGTGGTATTCAGGAATCGGCGGAGCACGCATTCAGGACACCGCAATCGTTCCGGGCGTTCCCCGTGTGAGGCGGCCGATACGGACCGCCGCTGGCGTCGCCTCACGCTCCAGCGCCGCGAGCAGGCTGTCGACGCGGCCCGCTGCCACCGCGATCAGCAGCCCACCCGACGTCTGGGCATCGAAGAGCAGCACGCGCAATGGCTCCGGAATCTCCGCACCGAGTTTCACGTGCTCAGCGAGCGCCTCGCGGTTCCGCTTGGTGCCGCCCGGGATGGCGCCGCTCCCGGCGAGCTCGAGAGCCATGGGGAGGAGCGGGACCGACGCCGCGTCGAGCTCCGCGGCCAGGCCGCTGGCGACGAGCATGTTGTGCAGGTGGCCCAGCAAGCCGAACCCTGTGACGTCGGTCGCGGCATGCACGTCGTCCCCGATCGCGCGCATGGCGCGCGCCGCACCGGCGTTCAACGTGGTCATCGATTGCACCGCCGGGGCGAGATCCTGCGCGGTCGCGAGATCGCGCTTCAGCGCGGTCGACAGCACGCCCGTGCCGATCGGCTTGGTCAACACGAGTGCGTCGCCGGCGCGCGCCCGCGCCAGGGTCACGATGCGGCTCGGGTGCGCCTCGCCGATCGCGACCATGCCGTATTTCGGCTCCGGATCGTCCACCGAGTGGCCGCCCAGCACGAACGCTCCCGCTTCCTGTGCGATGTCGGCGCCGCCCCGTAGAACCTCACCGAGCAGATCGTACGGGAGCTTGTCGCGCGGCCAGCCGACGAGGTTGAGCGCGAGCAACGGTGTGGCTCCCATCGCATAGAGGTCGGAGAACGCGTTCGCCGCGGCAATCCGGCCGAAATCGTACGGGTCATCGACGATCGGCGTGAAAAAATCGACGGTGGCGACGATGGCGCGGTCCGGCGTCAACTGGTACACGGCGGCGTCGTCCCGCGTCGAGGCATCGACCAGGATGCGGGGATCCTTGATAGCAGGCACGTGGCGCAAGACCTGCGCCAGCTCGGCGGGGCCGAGCTTGCAGGCTCAGCCGGCGCCGTGCGAGAGCGCGGTCAGTCGAATCGTGCTCATGGGTCTTGCGAAGATAGCTACGAAAGGAGCCAGGCGAGCAGGCCGCCCGCAACGATGTAGCGCGCGACGTCGGCCAGCGCATGGATCAGCAAATGGCGTCGCCGCATCGCGTCGACGTGCTGCCACATCACGAGTCGGCGCGGGAACGCGACGAGCAATCCCACCAGCGTGAACAGCAGCCACCATCCGCCCGAGCCGAGCGAGTCGAACCACAGCGACGCGAATAGCGTGAGGACGCCGGCTTCGCCGAACCGCCACCCGCACTCCCAGCCGTTCGGGTGCAGCGGGAGCGGCCGCTGTTGTTCGGGCGCTTCATTCCAGCGGTAGCCGATGGGTGGCGCGAGACAAAAAAGTGCCGCGACCGGCAGCCACGCGACGATCAGCCGGCCGAAGGTCACCCTAGTTGCGCCGGTATCCCGGACCCCTGAGGCCGCGGCCCGGGCGCGCGCTGGTGAGCTGGCCCTTTCGCAGCACGAGCTGTCCGTTGACGAGCACGTACTCGATCCCGACCGAGGGTTGGTGCGGATTCTCGAACGTGGCGCGGTCGGCGACCGTCGCAGGATTGAAGATGGTGATGTCGGCGAACATGCCGGGGCGAATGAGCCCGCGCTCGCTCAGCCCGACGCGCTGCGCAGCGAGCGACGTCATCTTCCGCACCGCGTACTCGAGCGGCATCAGCTTCAGTTCGCGCACGTAGCGGCCGAGGATGCGCGTGAACGAGCCGTACGTGCGCGGATGCGGGCGAATGTCCCCGAACGGGCCGTCGGGGGCGACGCCGCCGTAATCGGTGTTGACCGCGACCCACCACGTTTGCATCGCGGCCTGAAGGTCCTGCTCGTTCATCGAGAAGTAGATCGCGCCGGTGCGGCTGTGATCGGCCAGCAGAACATCGAAGAGGGTCTCCACCGGATCCCGGCCACGCGCCCGAGCGATCTCCCCGATGCGCTTGCCCTGGAGATGCTTGAGCGAGTCCTCGAACGTGCTCGCGATCAGAATGCCGTTGGCCCCATCCGCCCCACGCCACATGTTCTCGCCGCGTCGTGCCGCGGCCGTGCCCACCATTTCCTCGCGGATGCGCGCCCGTGTGTTCGGATCGCGCAGCCGGATCAGCAGGGAATCACGGCCACCGGACAGCGCCCACACCGGGATGGTGGCATCGAGGGAGGTGGCCGAGGCGATGTAGGAGTACTGATCGGCGGTGACGTCGATGCCCGCGGCCCGCGCGGAGTCGATGCGCGCGAGGACATGCGGCATGCGGCCCCAGTTGGGCCGCCCCGAGACCTTGAGGTGCCAGATCTCGACGGGAATATCGGCCTCCCGCGCGATCTGGAACGTCTCGTTCAACGCGACGTCGATGCCCGCGCCTTCATTGCGCATGTGCGTGGCGTAGACGCCGCCGTAGCGGCGGGCGACGCGGGCCAGCGCGATCAGCTCGCTCGTCGGCGCGTAAATCGCCGGCGCGTAAATGAGCGACGTCGACACGCCGAGCGCGCCCTGGCGCATTGCCGTGTCGACGAGCGCTTCCATGCGGGTCAACTCCTCGGGCGTCGCTGTGCGGTCCGCCTCCCCCACCACCGCGCGCCGCACCTGGGTCGCGCCGACGAACGTCGCGATGTTGATCGTGGGCGGCGTGCGCGCCAGGCGACGGAAGTAGCCCTCGAGGTCCCGCCAATCGACGTCCAGCCGGTAGCGCTTGAGATAGGCCGAATCGAGCGCGACCATCTGATCGGTCAACGGCGCCGCCGACTCGCCTTCACCCGTCACCTCCGTCGTGATTCCCTGGGTCACCTTGCTGAGCACCCGGCCGTCGATGAGCGCGTTGGTCTCCGACTGCCCGAGCATGTCGATGAATCCCGGCGCGACGACCAGGCCGGTCACGTTGATCGTGTCACGCGCCTCCGCGCCGCGCAGATAGCCGACCGCGACGATGCGATCGCCGCTGATGGCGACGTCCCCGGCGAAGCGCGGGTTGCCGCTGCCATCCACGATCCAGCCGCCGCGGAGGATGAGGTCGTACGGTCCGCCTGTGGGCGAGCGGATCTCGTTTGCACATGCGGTAAGGAGGAAGAGGAGCACCACGACTGCTGACCGTCTTTTCATTTCCATGTGGCTCTCAGAGAATCGGGCCGGATCATCCGACCGCGGATCATGACCATCGCGATGTTGCGCGTGGCGATGATGTTGCTCAGGGGGTTGCCGTTCAGCACGACGAGGTCCGCGACCTTGCCGGCCGCGACGAGGCCGAGCGAATCGGCTCGGAGCAGCTGCGCTCCCCGCCGCGTCGCTGCGGTGATCGCTTCGAGCGGCGTCAGACCTGCGTCGACCAGCAGGGCCAGCTCCTCATGCAACGAGTAGCCCGGAATCAGCAGCTGATTCGCGGCGTCCGAGCCGGCGGCAATCGCGCCGCCCGCGCGCTCGTACTCGCGGACGAACTGATCGATCCGCCGGCGCGACCGGCGGAATGCCTCGAAGTCGCTCGACCGCCATCCGGTGCGGCGCAGCAGGCTCGGCACGCTGCGCACACTCTCGGCGTTGTTGGGGACATCCTCCATCCCCGGACGACTCAGCAGAATCGGGTTGTCGAGCCGCGACAGCATGTCGTGGACCACCAGCGTCGGGACGATCGTGACTCGGGTCTGCGCCAGCGACCGCGCGGTGCGGGCGACCGTTCCCGAATCGAGACCGGCCCAGCCCTTCTCTTCGGTCGTCCACCCCGACAGGAACGAGTCGTGCGCCGTGGCATACGTCGGATCCCCGGTCGCCGCCTGGACGACGCCGGCGAGATGCTCGATGGACACGACCCCGGCCCGCGCCGCGGCCAACGCATCGGTCTTGCCGAGGTGCGCGGCCACCGGGAGGCGCAACTTCTCGGCCTCGTCCAGCAACGGGCGCAGCAGGGCGGGTGTGATCTTCGTGTAGATCTTGAGGTAGTCGACACCGGCGACGGCATGCAGATCCACCGCGCGCCGCGCCTGATCGGCGTTCGCCACGCCGGTCGCGTTGGGATACGTCGGGGGCACGCCGTCGATCATCGCGCCCGCGACGAACATCCGCGGCCCCAACACCGACCCGAGATTGAACGCATGCTTGAGCCCGACCACGTCATCGGTGCCGCCGTGCAGGTCGCGCACGGTGGTCACGCCCCAGGCGACGTAGCGTCCCGCCGCCCAGCGTTCGACGTGCGCGTGCGCATCGATCAGTCCCGGGATGACGGTCTTCCCCGCGAGATTGACCCGCTCCGCGCCTCTCGGGATCGGGATCTGATTGACCCGTGCGATGGCTTCGATGTGGCCGTTGCGGATGATGATGAGCGCGTCTCGTTTCGGCTCCCCGCCCGCGCCATCGATGAGCGTCGCGCCCTCGAGCGCGATCACCGCGTCGCCGCCGCCCGGTTTGAGCTGGCCGCAGCCCGCGATCAGCAACAGGAACGCGAGGTATCTCACGGTTTCGGATCGGCGGACGTATGGTCGTGCAGGATCTGCCAGCGCTCGCCGCGCTTTTGCAGGACCAGCGTGAACGGTCCGCTCGCGACCACGGAGTCGCCCCGCGACAGCTTGAAGCGCGCCGTGGCGTAGGCCAGATCAGGGGTCAGCACGCGCACTCGCAGCTCGTCGAACGAGAGCGAATCACGGGATTTCCCCGCTGCGAAGTAGTTCTTCTGATAGCGGTCGTACAGCGGCTGCCAGCCGTACTGCACATGCGCGCCCGCCATGTAGCTCGTCAGCGAATCCCGCGCATAGTCGCTCATGAAGGCGTCGAGATCGCCGCGGTTCCAGTCCGCAGCCGAGCGCTGCAACATCGCACCGATTTCCTGCTGCGGATCGCCGAGCCGAATCCTGGGGGCGGAGCAGGCGGCGATTGCCGCGAGCACAACGCACGACGCACGACGCACGCGATGTCTCCTTAACGTGACGCGCGGGAGCGCCTCGTCGAGACGCTCCCGCGGTGTCGGTGTGAAATGGCCTAGCGCCGACGTTTCTTCTTGGAGGCCTTCTTCTTCTTTTTCTTCGCCGCTTTCTTCCGCGCTTTAGGCCGCGCCTTCTTGGCAGCTTTCTTTTTCTTCTTCTTGGCCTTGGGCTTGGAAGAAGCACGCGCGGGTCGCGAGTCTTCGTCCGGCATCGAGGACGGTGTAGGAGCTGGCGCCGGTGCCGACGGGAACATCGGCTCCATGAACCCGGGTCCGGGCCAACTACTCTCCGTTGAATCCATCTGCTCAAGCATCGGAGTCTCTCCTATGCGTTTGGTGCGAGGGCGGCTGGGTGGCCTATAGCTTACCGCCGGATTTGCACCTCGCAAGTGACAGGCGCTACGGCCTTTTCGGGAGCGTGCGGTCCGGGGCGTTGTGACAAGTTGGCTTGACAACGGCATTTAGCCGGACACACATTCGCCAGCCATGATCAGACTCGGACGCCTCGCTGCACTCGCGCTCGCGATTCCGGCTGGTGCCGCGGCGCAAAACGTTTCTGAAGTCCAGGTCGCCCCTCCTTCCGTCAACATTCGCGTCGGGGAGCGTACCAGCCTCCTAGCCACGGCGTTCGACCGCATCGGGAACGTGATCCCTACCGTGCGGATCATCTGGTCCTCGAACAACGTCACCATCGCCAAAGTCGACAACAACGGCACCGTCACCGGGGTCGCGAACGGCGTCGCGATCATCGAAGGGCGCGTGGGCACGAGGCGGGGACAGGCGGCCATCCAGGTGACGGGGGGCAATGTCGCAGCGCCGCCTGCAGCGCCTCCTCCCCCCGCGGCGCCGCCGGCCGCCGCCGCCGGTCTTGACCCCCTCGCTGGCCAGCCGGCGGGCTCGGGCCCGGCCGCTGCCCTGCGGCTTGAACCGGGCGTGGTCTACCTGCTGCCCTCCGAGAATACGCGTGTGTCCCCGCGAGCCCTGCGGGACGACGGCTCTCCGGCCGCGCCCGTGCTCGTCACCTGGACGTCGCTGCGCCCAGACGTCGCGAGCGTCGATCAGAATGGCAACATCGTGGCGCTCGCCCCCGGCCAGGGGACGATCCAGGCCACGGCGGCAGGCGGACTTACCGCGACCGCGCCCGTCGTGGTACAGCAGGCTGAATTCTCCGTGCGCGAAGGGCTGCAGGTCGGCATGTCGCCCGGTCAGGTGGACACGCTCCATGTGATCGTCGCGACGCAGAACGGCAGGACCGTCAATCCGCTCGTGCTGCAGTGGGGCTCGACCGACCAGAGCGTCGCGCGCGTGAGCCTGGGCGGCGTGGTCACCGCGGTCGGGCCGGGCAAAGCGACGCTCGCAGTGTCGGGCCTGCTGCAGAATAAGAACGTCGAGGTGTCGGTCCACCAGGTCGTGGACAAGCTATCGGTGCGGCCGAGACTGTCTGCCGAGGTCCAGGTGCCGCTGACCAGCACGGCAAAGTTCGAGGCGCAGGCGCTCACTGCCACGAACGTGCCTGTTCCAGAAGCGCCGCTGCGCTGGAGCGTCGCGGATACCGCCATCGCGACGTTCAACCCGCTGACCGGAACACTGACCGGGCGCGCGCTCGGCAAGACGCAGCTCACGGCTCGCGGACCTAGCGCTGGTCTCGCCGTGACCTGGAACATCGCCGTGATTGCGGGCTCGCCGAAGTTCACGCAACCGCGTGTGGGCATAGGCCTGAATCAGCGGCACACGCTGCGCGCGAATTACGCCGATAGTCTGGGCAACGTCCTCGGTCCCGCGAGCAACCTCACGTGGAGCAGTGACCATCCCCAGGTTGTGGCGGTTGGTGAGGACGGCACGGTTTCGGGGACCGCGTATGGCCACGCGCGCGTGACGGCGACCGCTCCCGGCGGCAAGAGCGCCACTGCCGACATCTATGTCGTCGGTGAAATCGTCGTCGCCAGCTCGCGCGCTGGTCCCGGGAAATTCCAGCTCTATACCGCCGAGCGCTCGAATCTCGCGCAATTCACCAAACTCTCGCCCGACACCGGATCGGCCAGCGACCCGGCGTTTTCGCCGGACGGCTCGCGCATCGCCTTCGTGTCGCAGCGCGACGGCAACGCCGAGATCTATGTGATCAACGCGGATGGTACCGGCGCTGCGCGCGTCACGAATGATCCGCTCAGCGATGGCCGGCCGTCCTTCGCGCCCGACGGTCAGGCGATCGTCTTTCACTCCTCACGCACCGCCGGCAAGCAGCAGATCTGGTCGGTCAACGTCGATGGCACGGGACTCACGCAGCTCACGCGCGACTCGGTCAATGCGGCACCGAGCGTCTCCCCCGACGGGCAGACGATCGCCTACGTCTCCACGCGCAACAAGGACAACGACATCTGGCTGATGGCAAAGGACGGGTCCAACCAGCGCCAGTTCACCCGCTCACCGCAGCAGCGCGAATCCGAGCCGCGGTTCTTGCGCGACGGGACTCTCGCCTATCTGGTCGAGCGGCGCGAAGGCAACCGCACGGTCCAGCAGGTGATGCGCGCTGATCTCGTCACGGGAAGCGTGACGGCGCTGACGGGGATCGATCTCGCGATTTCGTCGTTCGCCGTCTCGCCGGCGGGGGACGTCGTGGCTCTGGTGGTGAACGCCGAGCCGCAGAATCGCCGCAATCCAGCGTTCAAGGTCTACATCCAGCCGGTCGGCTCGGGGACGCCGGTGCCGTTACCCGCCACCGGCACGGAGCAAATGATCACGCCGGCGTTCCGGCCCTAGATTCAGGGCCGCCCCGCCCCCTTGCGAGCCTGCGTTCTCACCGCCACCGGCGGCATCGACAAGCTCCAAATCACCGAAGTTCCCGACGCGCCGCCTCCAGGTCCTGGGGAGGTGCGCGTCGCACTGAGGGCAGCGGCCTTGAACCACCTCGATCTCTTCGTGGCGGAAGGATTGCCCGGCACCGCGGATCGATTCCCATGGGTGGTCGGGGCGGACGGAGCCGGCACCGTCGAATCGGTCGGGCCCGGTGTGTCATCGGTGTCCCCCGGTGATCGTGTCATGCTCAACCCGGGGGTCTCCGATTACAGCTGCGAGTTCTGCCGGGCGGGCGAGCATTCCCTCTGCGTCAACTACCGCCTGCTCGGCGAGCATCTTCCCGGGACCATGGCCGAGCTGGTCACGGTGCCGGTTCACAACGCGACGCGCGTGCCGCATCTGTCTCCGCCCCTGACCTGGGGAGAAGCGGCCGCCTTCTCACTCGTGACGCTCACGGCGTGGCGGATGGTCGTGACCCGCGCGGCGGTGAGCGCGGGCGAGTCGGTGCTGATCTGGGGCGTCGGGGGCGGGGTGTCGCTCACGGCGCTGCGCATTGCCAAGCTGTTCGGCGCGCGCGTGATCGTCACGTCGTCCGACGACGCCAAGCTCGCCGCCGCGAAGCAGCTCGGTGCCGACGTCACGCTCAATCACAGGACGCAGAAAGTCGCGCTGGAAGTGCGGGCGCTCACGAACAAGCGGGGCGTGGACGTGGTGGTCGAGAACGTCGGCGCGGCTACCTGGGACGACTCGCTCCGGTGCTTGAGGCGGGGCGGACGTCTCGTGACGTGCGGCGCGACATCAGGATCGCAGGTCGGCATCGATCTGCGCCGCGTCTTCTGGCATCACTGGAGCATTCTCGGATCGACGATGGGGAACGCCGCAGAGTACGCGGAGGTCGTGCGTCGACTGGGAAATGGTGAGCTCAGGCCGATTGTGGATCGCCTGTATCCGTTCAACCAGGCGCGCGCGGCGTACGAGCGCCTGAAAAAGGGGGAACAGCTAGGAAAGATCGTCGTCGAGATTTCCTGAGCCTGTAACCTGTTGACCGCTGTGCGTCTGTGCGTCTAGCTTTGCATGTCCGCGCCGTTGCATTCACCCACCTAAGTATTTAATTTTAATCATCTTACACCTCTCCCTAACACAGAAAACTGATGACCGGTCCTAACGTCCGCGAGCGTATCCTCCCGCGGCTCATTGAAGAAGAGCTGAAGGAATCGTTCCTCGACTATTCGATGAGCGTCATCGTGTCGCGCGCGCTGCCCGATGTGCGCGACGGCCTGAAGCCCGTCCACCGCCGGATTCTGTACGCGATGAACGAGCTGGGTCTCGTTCCCGGCCGGCCCTACAAAAAGAGCGCGACGGTCGTGGGCGACGTGCTCGGCAAGTACCACCCCCATGGCGACGTGGCCCTGTACGACACCCTGGTGCGCATGGTCCAGGACTTCTCCTTGCGCTACCCACTGGTGGATGGGCAGGGGAATTTCGGCTCGGTCGATGGCGACTCGGCTGCCGCGTACCGCTACACCGAAGCCCGCCTCACCCGCGTCGCGATGACGATGCTGGAGGACATCGACAAGAACACCGTCGCGTTCGTCCCCAATTTCGACGATCGGCTTCAGGAGCCGACCGTGCTGCCCGCGCGGCTGCCCAACCTGATCGTGAACGGGTCCTCGGGCATCGCCGTCGGCATGACGACGAACATCCCCCCGCACAACCTGGGTGAAGTCGTGCAGGCGGTGGTGCACCTGGTCGACCATCCGGACGCCACCCTCAAAGACATCAGGAAATTCATCAAGGGTCCCGATTTCCCGACCGGGGCGATCATTTACGGCCGCGACGGCATCAAGGAGTGCTACGAGAAGGGGCGCGGCCGCATCGTCATCCGGGCGCGCGCCATCGCAGAAGAGAAGGAATCGACCGGCAAGCAGCAGATCGTCGTGACGGAGTTTCCCTATCAGGTGAGCCCCGAGCGCGTGCACGAGCAGATCCGCGATCTGGCGCTCGCCAAGAAGCTCGAGGGGATCAGCGACGTCCGCAACGAGTCGGACAAGGAAGGGATCAGGCTCGTCATCGAATTGAAGCGCGACGTCATTCCGATGGTCGTGCTCAATCAGCTCTACAAGCACACGCAGATGCAGCAGACCTTCGGCGCCATCATGCTCGCGCTGGTGGACGGCACGCCGAAGGAGCTGACGCTCGTCGAGCTGCTGCTGCACTTCATCGAGCACCGCCACACGGTCATCACGCGCCGCACCGCGTTCGAGCTGCAGCGCGCGCAGGACCGCGAGCACATCCTCGAAGGTTTGAAGATCGCCGTCGACAACATCGACGAAGTGATCAAGATCATCAAGAAATCGAAGGACACGCCGAGCGCGGACGCGGCGCTGCGGAAACGCTTCAAGCTCTCGGAGAAGCAGTCGGCCGAAATCCTCAACATGCGCCTGGCGCGGCTCACGGCCCTCGAGATCACCAAGCTCGAGGAGGAGCTGAAGGACGTCCGCAAGTTCATCAAAGAGTGCAAGGAGATCCTCGCCTCCAAGCCGCGGCGCATGAAGATCCTGAAGGAAGAGCTGACCGAGCTCGCGCAGGGCTTCGGCGACGAGCGGCGCACCGAGATCGTCGCCGACCAGGGCGAGTTCTCGATCGAGGACCTGATCGCCGAAGAAGACATGGTGATCACCGTCTCCCACGCCGGCTACATCAAGCGCCTGCCCGTCTCGGCCTACCGCCGGCAGCGGCGCGGCGGCAAGGGCGTCATCGCCGCCCATCAAAAGGAAGACGACTGGGTCGAGCACCTCTTCATCGCCTCGACCCACGATTACGTCATGTTCTTCACCGAGCAGGGGCAGTGTTACTGGCTCAAGGTGCACGAGATTGGGCAGGCGGCGCGCTCCGCGCGCGGCAAGCCGATCCTGTCCTGCGTCGCGATGAAGCCCGACGAGCGCCTCGCCGCGCTCGTGCCGGTGCGCGAGTTCTCCCAAGATCAATTCCTCTTCTTCGCCACCAAGCAGGGCGTCGTGAAGAAGACCGTGCTCTCCGAGTTCGGGAATCCGCGCTCGGTCGGCATTCGCGCCATCAACATCGAGAAGGGTGACGAGCTGATCGACGTGCAGGTGACTGACGGCAAGAATGATATTGTCCTCGCCACCGCGCAGGGCATGAGCATCCGGTTCCACGAGAAGGACGTGCGGGACATGGGCCGCACGGCGACCGGAGTGAAGGGAATCGAGCTCGACAAGAAGGACACGATCATCGACATGGTCATCGTGCGCCGCAAGTCCACCCTGCTCACGGTCACCGAGAAGGGCATGGGCAAACGCTCCGAGCTGGACGAATACCGGGTGCAGCACCGCGGCGGACGCGGCATCATCACGCTGAAGCGCAGCGACAAGACCGGTGCCGTCATCGCGCTCAAAGAGGTCCTGCCCGATGACGAGCTGATGATGATCACCAAGAAGGGCATCATGATCCGCGTCCCGGTCGAAGGCATTCGCATCTCCGGCCGCAATACGCAGGGCGTGAAGGTCATGAACCTGACGCCCGGCGACCTGGTCGTGGACGTGGCGCGGGTCGTGAAGGAAGACGAAGAAGAGGTGGAGGAGGACGACGACGAGACGCCGCCGCCTGCTCCGAAGTCCAAGTCGAAGGCTCCCGCCAAAGCCAAGAAGTAGCGTGGTCACTGCCCGGGATATCCAGGACGCCGCGGCAGGCCTGCGGGGTGTGGCGCGCCGCACCTCGCTCGTCTATGTCGAGGCGCTGGGGGCGCATCTCAAGCTCGAGAACGAGCAGCCGATCGGTGCCTTCAAGATCCGCGGCGCCTACAACGCCATCCGGAAGCTGCCCGACGCCGCGCGGAAACGTGGCGTCATCACCTACTCGTCGGGCAATCACGGGCAGGCGGTGGCGTACGCCGCCAAGCAATTCGGCGTACGCGCGGTCGTCACGATGCCCGAGACGGCTCCCGCCGTGAAGGTCGCCGGCGTCAAGAAGTGGGGCGGTGAAGTCGTCTTCGCGGGCCGCACGTCCGAGGATCGGCGCGTCAAGGCCGAAGCGCTGGCCGCGCAGGAAGGACTGGCGATCGTGCCGCCGTTCGATCATCCCGACATCGTGGCGGGTCAGGCCACCGTCGCGCTCGAAATCGTCGAGCAGCTGCCGGCGGTCGAAACCGTGGTCGTGCCCGTGGGCGGCGGCGGGTTGATCTCGGGCATCGTCGCGGGACTGGCTGCCGTTCAGAGCACGGCGGTCGTCTGGGGCGTCGAGCCGATCGGGGCGCCCAAACTGCACCGCTCGCTCGCCGCGGGGGAAGTCGTCCGGCTCGACCAGACCGGGAGCATCGCCGACGGATTGATCACGCTCAACGTCGGGACCATTCCGTTCGCCGAGCTCACCAGACAGCGGGACCGGATTCGCGGCGTCGCGCTGGTCGAGGATGACAGTATCCGCGCCGCCGTGCAGTTTCTCTGGCGCACCTGCCGGCTCGCCGTCGAGCCGTCCGGTGCCGCGACCACGGCCGCGCTGCTCGACGGCCTCGTGCCGCGCGCCAGGACCACGGTGCTCGTGGTCAGCGGCGGCAACGTCGATCCTTCGCTCCTCGAGGCGACGGACTGATGGCCGCCACCGCACCCGCGCCCCGCATCCTGGTCGCCGACGACGACGAGTCGCTGGTCCGCACGCTTACGTGGATCCTCAAGGAAAACGGCTACGAGGTCGCGGTGTGCCCGGGCGGCGACTCGCTGTTCGCCAAGCTCGACGAGATCAAGCCGGCGCTGCTCCTGCTCGACATCATGATGCCGAAGGTAGACGGGCTGCAGCTGCTCGAGCGGCTGAAGCAGGACGAGCGCTACCGGGATCTGCCGGTGCTCATGGTCTCGTCGATGCCGCCGGAAGAAGCCACGGTGCGCGCGCTCGGGCTCGGCGCCGCCGATTTCATCTCCAAGCCGTTCCGCGTGCGCGAGCTGCTGGCGCGCGTCGAAGCGCATATTCGCGTGGGCCGCGCGCTCGCGACGGCGCGCGAGGAAGCCCGCAGCCGTGCCGCCATGGTGGACATTCTCCACGAGGTCACGGACTCCCTCAAGCCCGACGAGATGTATCACATCCTGGCGCGGCGCGTCGCGCGGGCGCTGAACATCTCCAAGTGCTCGATGGTGCTGGCCAAACCCGGCGATCAGCAGGGCGTGGTGGTGGCGGCGTACGAGAATCCCATGCTGCGCAATCTGCAGATCGAGCTGAGCCGCTACCCCGAGATCCGCAAGGCCGTGTCCACCGGGCGACTGGTGCTGGTCGAAGAAGTCGCGACCGATCCGCTCTACGAAGACGAGCGGCGTCGCTGGGAGCGCGAAGACATCAAGGTGCCGACGCGGTCCGCGGTGGCATTGCCGTTCTGGATGAAAGACCAGCAGATCGGCGTGTTTTTCCTGCGCACGACGGGCGACGATCCACCCCTCACCCGCGCGGACGCCTCGTTTGCCGAGACCGTCATCAAGACGGCGGTGTCGGCGATCGAAAAGGCCTACGACTTCGAGACCGCCGTCTCCGACAAGCAGCGGCTCGAAAAGCTCGCGCTCACCGACGCGCTCACCGGGTGCATGAACCGCCGCGCCCTGGCCGAGGCGCTCGCCGCGGAGCTGGACCGCGCCCGGCGCTACAACCTCGCGCTCACCATCCTGCTCGCGGACATTGATCGTTTCAAATCGATCAACGACACGCGCGGGCACATTGCCGGCGACTCCGTGCTCCGCCAGATCGGCGAGCTGCTGCGCCGGGAAGCACGGTCGGTGGACATCGTCGCGCGCTACGGCGGCGAGGAATTCGTGATCGTGATGCCGGAGACGGCGCCGCACGGCGCGCAGATCTTTGCCGAGCGGCTCCGCCGTCGCGTCATGGCGCGGGACTTCGGCGATCCAGGCGAGGATCCGTTGCACATGACCGTCAGCATCGGGCTCGCCTCTTTTCCCGACGACCGCATTCAGAGCGCGGACAGCTTCGTGTCTCTTGCCGATCAGGCCCTCTATCGCGCCAAGAACGAAGGGCGCAATTTGGTTCGACAATGAGCGAGCGCCGGTGCCCCAAGTGCGGGTCCGTCTACACGGACACGGGGGCACGGTTCTGTCCGAAAGACGGCAGCATGCTCGTGGAAATCCAGTCCAAGAAGGGGTCGCCACCCACGCCGCCCGGCGGCAGCGGCACCGGTGTGCGCACGCCGCTGCCACCGGGGAAGGCGGGCCTCGATCGGGCCTCGACGCTGTCGAATCAGATCCTCGACGCCCGCTATCAAGTCATGAAAAAGCTGGGCGAGGGCGGGATGTCGTACGTCTACCTCGCCAAGGAGATTCCGTCGGGTGAGACCGTGGCGATCAAGGTGCTCTCGCCGCGGCTCGCGACCGACAGGAGCTCGGTCGAGCGGCTGCGGCGCGAAGCGGGCCTCGCGATGCGGCTGGAACACGCCAACGTGTGCCGCATCCTGCGTCTGGGTGAATCGGAAGACGGCCTGATCTATCTGGTGATGCCGTTCCTCAAGGGCGAGCTGCTCTCGGATCGTGAGGTCCGCGGTGGTCCCATGGACATCGCGTTCGGGGTGACGCTGCTCCAACAGATGTGCGCGGGACTGCACCATGCGCACGAGCTGCAAATCATTCATCGCGACCTGAAGCCCGAAAACGTGATGCTCGTCCCCGATGAGGGGGACGGCCAGGAGCGCGCGGTCATCATGGACTTCGGGCTCGCGAAGGAGCGCCGCGCCGATCCCGCCATCGCCAAATTGACGGCGACCGGGATCATCCTCGGCACGCCGGAGTTCATGAGTCCCGAGCAGATTCGCGGCAGGCCGCTGGATGCGCGCAGCGACATCTATGCCCTCGGCATCGTGGCGTTCGAGATGTTCACCGGCAAGCTGCCGTTCCAGGGACGGAACGCGCAGGAGATGATGATCGCGCGGCTGCGCAGCCAGCCGCAGTCGGTGCGGACGCTGCGACCCGACGTGCCGGAGCCGGTGGAGAAAGCGCTGACGAAAGCGCTGCAGACCAATCCCGACGACCGCTTCGCCACGGCGATCGAGTTTGGGGAGGCGCTGTCGGGGAAGAGCGGCGGCCCCGGCCCGTCCGCTTCCTCGGGCGGTGGGTTCTTCGGGAAACTCAAGGAGAAGTTCTCTTGATTCGATTCGCCGTTTTTGCTCTCCTGACGCTGCAGCAACCCACACAATCAACCACGGCCATTCGCGCGGGGACGCTCATCGACGGATCGGGAGCGGCGCCGGTGCGCAACGCCGTGATTCTCGTGCAGGGCGATCGCATAACGGCGGTCGGGGCGAACGTGCAGATCCCCACCGGCGCCACCGTGATCGATCTCTCGGGCGCGACGGTGTTGCCGGGATTCGTCGACGCGCACGTGCATCTCGTGGGACATACCATCGGCGACGGCGACTGGCAGCACGCGGGCCTGACGGAGATGCCCAGCCAGCTGGCGCTGCTCGGCGCGGCGCACGCGCACCAGACGCTCGAGGCGGGCTTCACGACCGTGCGCGTCGTGGGCACCGGCGAGTTCGGCGACATCGCGCTGCGCAACGCGATCAACGCCGGGTGGATGCCGGGGCCGCGCATCCTCGGCGCCGGCGTGTCGTTCGGCATTCGCGGCGGCCACTGCGACGGCACCAACGGTCTCCGGCCCGACGCGCTCGGTCGCGAAGCGGGCGTGGAAGACGGCGTCGCAGATGGCGTCGAGGAGGTCCGCAATGCGGTGCGCTATGCGGTCAAATACGGCGCCGACGTCATCAAGATCTGCGCGACCGGCGGCGTGCTGTCGCTCACCGACTCGGTCGGCGTGCAGCAGTACACCGAAGAGGAGATGCGCGCGATCGTCGAGACGGCGACGCAGCTGGATCGCCGCGTCGCGGCGCACGCGCACGGCACGGCCGGGATCAAGGCCGCCGTGCGGGCCGGCGTCACGTCGATCGAGCACGGCTCGATCCTCGACGCCGAAGCCGTCGCCCTCATGAAGCAGCGCGGCACGTGGCTCGTGCCGACGCTGCTCGCCGGCTTCACGGTGGAGTCGCTGGCGACGGCGGGCCGGTTGCCACCGCCCATCGCGGCCAAGGCGCTCGCCATCGCGCCGCGCATGCACAATTCGTTCAAGCTCGCCGTCGACGGCGGTGTGCGCATCGCACTCGGCACCGACGCGGGGGTCAGTAAGCACGGCACGAACGCGCGCGAGTTCGCGCTCATGGTACGCTACGGCATGACGCCCATGCAGGCGATCGTGGCCGGCACGTCCGGCGGCGCGACGCTGCTCGGGCTCGAACGCGAGATCGGCACGATCGCGGTGGGGAAGCGCGCCGATATCGTGGCCGTCATCGGCAACCCCCTCGACAACATCCAGATCCTCCAAAACCCGCAGTTTGTCATGAAAGATGGGCGCGTGTTCAAGCGCGACGGACAGGTCCAGGGCCGGAGCGCCGCCGGAGTGCCGTGAAGCGGTTTCCCGCGTTCGATCCACCCGAATACGTCGACTGGAAGCCGGACCCCGCGCTGGTTCGGGCCTTCCGCGCGACCATCGAAGGCGACGCCGAGCGGGCCGCGGTCGTGCGGGCGCTGTCGCGTGACGCGAAGCTCGAGCTGTATCGTGGGCTGTTGCGCGCGCGCTTGCACGACATCGAGCTGAAACGGTGGGTCCGCACCGGCGTCATTTCGAAGGCGTGGCTCGGGACCGGTGAAGAGGCAACCACGGTCGGTCCCGTCCACGCGCTCGAGCGTGGCACAGACATCGTCGCCCCGATGATCCGCAACGCGGCGGCGTGCTGCGAGATGGGGATGCCGATCGCCGATATGCTGCGCGCCTATCTCGCCACCGCCGATTCGCCGAGCCGGGGGCGCGACCTCCACGTCGGATCGATGCGATACGGGGTCTTGCAGCCTATCTCGCACGTCGGCGACATGGTGCCGGTGATCGCCGGCATCGCGCTGACATTCAAGATCAAACGCGAGCCGCGCGTGGCGCTCACCTGGGTCGGCGACGGCTCCACCAAGACCGCCGCGGCTCACGAAGGGACCAATTTCGCCGCGGTGCAGCGCGTCCCCGCCGTCTTCATCATCGAAAACAACCGGGTCGCACTCGGCACGCGCCTCGAGCAGCACCATCTTCCGGCCGACTTCACGGACTGGCCGGGGAGCTATGGGGTGTGGGGGGCCGTGTTCGACGGCAACAACGTGCTCGACGCCTACGCGACGACACGAATCGCCGCCGAGCGGTGTCGCACCGGGAACGGACCGGCGCTGTTAATTGCCGAAACGTTCCGTATGGGCGGTCACGCGACGCATGACGAGCGCGAAGCCCGCGAAACGTTTTCCCCCGAGCTGTTTACCAAGTGGGGCCAGCGCGATCCGGTCGGCCTCTATGAGGAGTACTTGAAGGAAGAAGGGATCTCGGCGAAGGTTCTCGACGAGCAGGAGCGGGACGTCACGGAGCAGGTGGAGCGTGCGGCGGCCGACGCGTTGGCGAGCCGCGACAACATGCCTGATGGTGCCACAGCCCTCGAGGGAGTCTATGCGAGCCGCAATTAGCGTCGTGTTGGCCTTCATCGCCTGCCGCAGCCCCCAACCGGCCGCCGGGCAGGCCGCAGACGGCACGCTGCGCGTGCCGGACGGGTTCAAGGTTTCGATCTTCGCGCAGAACCTGCGGGGCGTGCGCTATCTCGCGCTCGGACCGGACAAGGCCATCTACGCGTCGCAGCCGGCGTCGGGCCTGATCGTCAAACTCACGGATCGGAACAACGACGGCGTCGCCGATACCACGATCACCGTCGCCGACGGATTACACGGACCGTTCGGGATCGCGTTCCGGGGCGACACGATGTACGTCGCCGAAGAGCGCGATGTAGTGCGGCTGAGCTCCAGTGGTGACGCGCCGGTCACTGTCGTCCCGCGGCTTCCTGGCGGCACCGGACACTCCACCCGCACGTTGCTCTTTGGTCCCGACGGCAAGATGTACGTGAGCGTTGGATCATCGTGCAATCTCTGCGATGAGCGGGACTCGATGCGGGCCGCGGTCGTGCAGTTCAATCCGGACGGATCGGGCGGCCGCATTTTCGCGAAGGGCCTGCGCAACACCGTCGGCATGGCGTTCAACCCGACGACCGGCGAGCTGTGGGGCAACAACAACGACCGCGACAATCTGGGCGACGACATTCCGCCCGAGCACGTGAACATCATCAAGGACGGCCGCAATTACGGCTGGCCGCAATGCTATCTCCCGGGCAAGCCGAATCCGGAATACGGCTCGGCGGACTGCTCACAGGTCGAGCCGCCGGCGATCACCGTGCAGGCGCATTCCGCGCCGCTCGGGCTCGCGTTCTACACGGGCACGCAGTTTCCGCGCGACTATCGCGGCGATGCGTTCATGACGCTCCACGGCTCCTGGAATCGCTCCGTGCCGACGGGGGCGAAGGTCGTGCGCGTTCAGGTCGACAGCGGTGGCCGGCGCGCCACGGGTGTCGATGACTTCATCACCGGGTGGCAGCGGCCGGACGGCTCGCGCTGGGGCCGGCCAGTAGGACTCCTCGTGCTTCCCGACGGATCGCTGTTGGTGAGTGACGACTCGGGCGGAAAAATCTGGAGGGTGACCTATGGACGGTGAACTGAAGGGCGGTAACGGGCGGTATAAGGCGGTAACAGGCGGGATAATCATCGGTGCGTTAGCGGTCACTGTCGCGCTGTCCCGCCCGTTCCCGCCCGTTACCGCCCTCTACCGCTCTGACATCCACTCCGAGTACGTCAAGTTCCTGAGCGGCACTGACACCATCACCGCCTATCTCGCGTACCCCGAGCGCCGCGATCCCGCGCCCGCGGTCATCGTGATTCACGAAATCTTCGGCATGTCGGACTTCATCAAACAGACGACGGAGCAGCTCGCCAAGGACGGCTTCGTCGCGATCGCGCCCGATCTGTTGTCGCGCCGAGGCGGCACGCCGGCCACGCAGGATTCCGCCCGCAAACTGATCGCGACGCTGAATCCCGACACCGTCACGATGGATCTCGACGCCACGCGCGCCTATCTCAACAAGACGAAGGCGGTGCGCAGCGGCCAGATCGGCATCATCGGATTCTGTTGGGGCGGCGGGCAGAGCTTCCGCTACGCGACCAACGCGCCCGAGCTCAAGGCCTTCGTGGTGTGCTACGGTCCGAGTCCCAATCCCGCCGACATGGCGAAGATCCGCGCCAAGGGGCTCGGGGTGTACGGCGAGAACGACGCGCGCATCAATGCGGGGTTGAACGACGCCGCCGCGGCAATGAAAGCTGCCGGGAAGGACTACCCGTACATGGTCTACCCGGGCGTGGGACACGGTTTCCTGCGCAGTCGCGAAAAGCCCGACGTCGCCGACAGCGCGTGGGCCAACGTGATTCGCTTTTTCCGCCAGCAGCTGAAGAGCTAACGGCGCGCCCGCTCCGTTAGATACACACGGGCGCGCTCGAGCACCGCGTCGCGCCCCGCGAGCACGTCGTCGACCCGCACCTCGACCTGGAAGTCGGGTGCGATCCCCGTCCGGACAACCTCGCGGCCGTCGGGGAAGGCGTCGCGCGTCACGGTCACGCGCAGCTGCCAGGTTGCGGGAAGTGGCACGACGGTCGTCTGGCCCGTACTGCCCGCGGACGTCTCCCCGATGATCACGCCGCGGTTGCCGGCGCGAAATGCGACGAGAAAATCCTCGGCTCGTCCCGCGGTGCGCGCCGACACGAGCACGGCCACGGGGCCGGTGTAGGGAATTCCTTCGCGCCGGGCCAGTGGCCAGATCGTATCGGACGGCGCCTGAAACCACGCCCCCGACGAGTCGGGTGAATCGGCGCCGCGATATGCCGGCCGGTACAGGGGCGTGCGCCAGCGCGAGGTGAGGAACGGCCGCTCGATAAGCCGCGCGAGGATCGCGTAGCCGTTCTCCCGCCCTCCCGCCGTCCATGTCGTCTCGCGCAGGTCGAGAATCAGACCCCGGTGCCGCGGTCCTTCGCGGGCGGCCGCGCCGAGCGCGCGTGCAAACCGCTCCGGAACGTCGGCATCCGCAAACGAGCTGATCCGAATCCAGATCGCGCCGTCGGGCAGCGTGTCGGCTTCGAACGCGGGAGGTTCGAGCGGCCAGCGCGCGTTGATGGGAACGCTCCGCGTCACGCTGGCCCCGCGCTCCTCACCGCCGGGCAGCCTCAGCAGGAGATGCAAGGCCGTGCCGCGCTCGCCCTCGAGCATGCGCGCCACGGCGCGCTCCCAGCGCGTCAGCTCGGTGCTCGCCGAGATCTCGGGCAGCACGGAGTCGCGGATCCAGTCGGCGGCGGGAATTCCCTGGACCGCCACGATCTCGGCGAGGCGCGCGGGTCGAGCCACGCGCATCTCGTTGTCGGTCGCATAGTCCATGATGAAGGGCCGCCGCTCGATACTTTTCAGCGCGAGCGGCGGGCGTGCCACGCGGCTTGCAATGGACGGGGGCGGCAGGAGCTCGAATTGTCCGTCGCTGAGGAGTGCGCCCCAGCGGCGCAGGCGGCGCACGAACTGGGCATCCGTGGGCACCGGCCGCTCGCCGACATACGAGAGCGTTGCGGCGAACGCCGAGTCCCAATTCGCGCGCACGGCGTCCCAGTAGGCATAGTTGTAGCGTGCTTCGGCCCAGAATCCCGCGGTCACGAGCTGCCGGTCGAGGGGGGGGGGGGGCGCCCGCTGCGCGGCGGGCAACACCGGGAACCACAGCAGTAGCCACGGCGTACGGGACAATGGCATGGCCCTAATCTATCTGTTGCTGTTCGCATCGCCCCAATTGCTGCTGTACCTCTATCTGCGCGAACGCTTACCGCTGTCCGCGCGGCGCTGGCTCGCGTTGGTCTTCACGATCTTCAACATCCCGTGGTTCATCGTGGCCGCGCGCATGTTCTCCGGCAGCTTGTGGGGCATCAGCCGGATTCCGTACATCGCGCCGTTCATCGCCTGGCAGTTTTTGGGTTGGATATTCTGCGGGCTCGTCTGCCTCTATTTGCTTGGCAAGGGAGTGTGGTGGCTGGTTGGTAAACTGCGTGGGATGTGGGGTGTGGGACGTGATGCGTCGGGGAGCGTGCCTTCCCACACCCCACCCCCCACACCCCACGCAGTTTCGAGACGTCAGTTTCTCGCCCGTGCCACCTATGCCTACGCCGCCTCGGGGCTCGGGTTGTCCGCCTACGGGATCTGGTCCGCGGAGCGCCTGCCGGTCGTCACCCGTCGCACCTTGTTCTTTCCCGATCTGCCGCTGCCCCTGAATGGCCTGCGGATCGCGCACGTGTCCGACGTGCACGCAGGCGTCAACATGTCGGGGGAGAAGATGCAGGAGCTCGTGCGCCAGACGAACGCGCTTGGCGCCGACTTGATCGTCCAGACGGGCGACATGATCGACATCTCGCAGGCGTTCATCCCCGAGTACGTGCGCGCCTTTCGCGATCTTCACGCGCCGCTCGGCGTGGTGACGGTGCTCGGCAACCACGACCGCTACACGGGGCAGGATGCCGTGATTCGCGGCGTGCGGGACGCGGGGCAGGTGTTCGTGCGCAACGAATCGCACATCATCGAGCGCGGCGGCGCGGCGCTCGCGCTCGTCGGCATCGACGACCCGCGCAACTGGCGCGCGGATGATCCGCAGGACGACGATCTGGACCTCGCGCTGCGCCGCACGCCACCGGCGCAGGACGCGTTCCGGATCCTGCTCGCCCATCGTCCCGGAGCGTTCGACGGCGCCGTCCCGCGCGCGATTCCCCTCACCCTCGCCGGGCACATCCACGGTGGGCAATTCTACCTGCCCGTGATCGGATGGTCGCCGGGGCGGCTGATCACCAAGTACGTGATGGGCCATTTCCAACATGGCGCGAGCCAGCTGTACGTGAGCCGGGGGATTGGTGTCGTCGGGATTCCGCTGCGCGTCTTCGCCCCGCCGGAGATCGCGCTGTTCGAATTACGACGATCGGACGGCCAGACGGCCTGACGGCCGGAGGTCACGCACTGATCGATCGCCAGGCGGCGTCGATCACGAGGCGGACACTGGTGTCGCCCGGTTTCCATTCTGCGGCGACGATTTTTCGCAGGGCATGACTGATCACCGAGAGCCAGACACCCGCCCAGACGTCGACGGCTCCCGCGCGCACCGTACCCTGCGCCTTGCCTTCCGCGACGATGCGTTCGAGCGCCATGCGAAAGTCGCGCTCGGTCTTGCGGCTTTCGTCATCGAGCACGGACAGCGGCTCCAGCAGTCCCAGCTTCACGATCGCGGTCTCCTGGGTGGCGCCCTCCACCAGCCCGAGCGCCACGGTGGTGAGCTGCGCACGCGCCGTTCCCGCCTCGGGATCGCGCGCCGTTTCCTGGACGACCCGGGCCGCCCAGCGCTGCGCCGCTCGGTACAGCTCGTTCACCAGGTGCTGCTTGCTCGCGAAATGCCGGTAGATCGTCCCCTCGGCGATTCCGGCTTTCTTCGCGATCTGCGCGGTCGTCGTGTCGTGATAGCCCCGCGTGGTGAACAACTCGAGCGCCGCTCGGATCAGGCGCTGCCTCGTCAAATCGGCCGAGCCGGCCCAGGGTGGTGAGGAAGGATGCGTCACGGTGGCGAATCTACTAGCTTTCCGGCCGTTTCATCCCCCATCAGATCAGCTGGAGGCGTCGTCGCAATGCGCATGCTCGTCCTGGGCGCGGGGCTGCAGGGTTCCGCCTGTGCTTATGACCTGTTACAGCGTCCCGAAGTGGAGCGCGTCACGCTGGCCGACCTTCACTCGGATCGCCTGCCCGCATTCTTGAAGCGGAAAAAGAGCAAGCGCCTCGCCCCGACTCGGCTCGACGCGAAGCAGGCCGGCGCCCTGCGCAAGCTCATGCGCAATCACGACGCGGTGATGAATGCGCTGCCGTACTACTTCAATTATCCCGTTGCCAAGGCCGCCGTGACGAGCGGCCTCCACTGCGCGGACTTGGGGGGCAACACCGAAATTGTTCAGAAGCAGAAGACCCTGCACAAGGCCGCGCAGCGCAAGCGTGTGTCCGTCATTCCCGACTGCGGCCTCGCACCCGGGATGGTCAACATCATCGCGGCCGAGGGCATTCGCCGGGTCGGGGACGCCGAAAGCGTGAAGATCTACGTCGGTGGGTTGCCACAGAAACCGGAGCCGCCGCTCAACTATCAGATCGTGTATTCGCTCGAGGGCGCGCTCGACTATTACACGACGCCGTCCTGGGTGCTGCGCGAGGGCCGTCCCGAGCGCGTGGACGCGTTGTCGGAGCTTGAGGACGTTCCGTTCCCGAGTCCCGTCGGCACACTCGAGGCGTTCCATACCGGCGGTGGCATCTCGACTATGCCGTGGGTGTACAGCGGTAAAGTGCGAACGATGGAATACAAGACGCTCCGCTATCCCGGCCATGCGGCGATCATGCGCCCGATCCGGGAGATGGGACTGCTGTCGCTCGACCCCGTCAAGGTACGGGGTACGGACGTCGTGCCGCGGGATGCGTTCATCGCGGCGGTCTCGCCGCAGCTGTCCAAGCCCAATGGCCGTGACCTGGTGGCGCTTCGCGTGGAAGTCACCGGCAAGGACGGGCGTCGCGTGGCCTGGCAGCTGCTCGACTATTACGACGAGGCGACGGGTATCAGCGCGATGATGCGTACGACCGGCTTTTCGCTCGCGATCACCGGCGTGATGCAGGTGGATGGACGGATCAGCTCAGCGGGGGTGTACACGCCCGACGAAGCGGTGCCGTTTCAGGCCTACGTCGATGAGCTGCGGCAGCGGGGCGTGCGGATCGAGGAGGTTCAGTAACTCCAGGCGGTCCCGAAGGTGACTTCCGATCCTTCCGTACCCCAGCCGGCATGCAGCGTGATGACCGTGTTTCGGAGCATGCCCAGCGCGACCCCGCCCCCCCAGGCGGAGTGCAGGCCTTGCTTGGTCAGCTGGATCGGCTCGCCCGGACCGAAGACGCGGCCCGCGTCATAGAACGCGAACAGCTTCACCTCGAGCACGCGCGGGGCCCAGATCAAACCGTAGCGCGCCTCGAGACTGGCGAGCAGTTTCCCCGGCCCGATGAACCGGGCGTCGTGATAGCCGCGCAGCGAGCGGCGGCCGCCCATCGCGACGATCGGTCCCTCGCTCGACTCCATCGTCATCTGGGCCGAGAGCGGTGGCGCTCCGGTCATGCTCTCGCCGCCAAGCCGGGCCGCGAGGATCAGTCGCTCGAGCGGGTGGACATATGCGCGCAATCCCGCGGTCGTGCGCGTGTACCCGCGTCCCCAGGCGACGAGGGCCTCGGCGACAATCCCGCCGTGCGGATCCGCTTCGAGGTCGCGTGAGTCAAACACGAGGCCCACGCGTCCCACCGCGTCGTTGAACGGGTCCTCCTCGTCGGTGATCGTGCCCGATGCGCGGTCCCGCTGAAACACGCTGCCCCCAGGCAGCTCGCGGAAATCGGTGTGGTCGATCGTGCCCCCCACGAGGGCGCGCAGCCGTCCCACGAGCCGCCGCTGCACCGTGGCGCGCGCGCCGCCCGTCGTGCGGGCGACCTGGTAGAAATGTGAGCGGCCGGTCAGGCTGTCGGAATCGAACGGCGCATCGTTCCCCTGGCCGTAATAGCCCAGGCGATTGCCGCGGATCACGCTGAGCGTGAGGCCGAGACGCCAGCCATCCCAGTACGCCGGGAGCTGCCCGTCGAGAATGAAGGCGTAACTGCCCTGAGTGCTCCCGCCGACGTCCAGTGCGAACCGGCCGAAGTTCGGTTCGGGGCGTTCGACGAAGCCCATCGGACTCGCAACGTCGTAGTGTCCCGCGAACCAGAATCCGTCGGCTGAGCTGTAATAGAAGAACGGGTAGAGGTGGTCGACCCACTGGTTCCGGGGATCGGGCTCCTGCTGTGCCGCCAGGGACCTTGTGGCGAGCGCGAGCAGCGCGAGGATCAGGTACGCGCGAATAAGTAGGCCGTGTCCCGGATCTTGGCTTCGGTGCCGTCGTGCGCGGCATAGCTGCTCGGATAGAGCGACGCCGACCCGAATTCCCCCCGCTTGTTCACCGCGTAGAAGTTCAGGCCGAACTTGGGCCGTCCCCGCTCATCGAGCAGGCGCGGCTCGGTCGCCGCCACCACCCGCTTCAGCGTTTCGAGGCAGGCATCGGTCGGTTTCATCCCGCGGCGCATATGCTCGACCGTGAGGAACCCGCCGCACACCTTGATGTTCGACTCGCCGCGGCCCGTGGACCCCGCGGCACCGACCTCATTGTCGCAGTACTGGCCGGCGCCGATGATCGGGGAGTCGCCGACCCGTCCGGGAATCTTCCAGGAGAGCCCGCTGGTGGTGGTGACCGACGAGATGTCGCCCTGCGGCGTCACGGCGTCGCAGTTGATCGTGCCGGTTTTCGGGAGCGTGAGTTTTTCCGCATCAGGAACGTCGAGGAAGTTGTCGTCCGGGTTCAGGTTCGCGCGCCAGCGCAGCCACGCCTCGCGCGAATGCTCGGTCATCAGGTCTTCTTCCTTGAAGCCGTACGAGAGCGCAAACCGCTTCGCGCCTTCGCCGACGAGGAAGATGTGGTTGGTGTACTTGAGAATCAGCTTGGCGACTTCGGAGGGGGTCTTGATCCCTTCGAGGCAGCCGACCGCGCCGGCGCGCTTGGTGGGCCCGTGCATGCACGACGCGTCGAGCTGGACCACGCCGTCGGCGTTCGGCAAGCCGCCATACCCGACCGAGTCATCGTTGGGATCGAGCTCCTGGATTTTCACCCCTTCGACCGTGGCGTCGAGCGTGTCCGCGCCCTGCATCAGCATGTCGAACGCCTTCTGGACGCCGCGCAAGCCGTTGGCGCTCGCGACGGCGACGGGCTTCGCCGCCCAGCGCGATTGCGGCGGCAGCGGCCGCACCGGCCGCATCGGGTGCGGAATCGCCAGGGCTCCCGCCGCCACGCCGGTTGCGGAGCGCACAAAATCCCGACGCGACAATGAACCGGACACGACGGCCTCCGAATTTGAAGAAGTGTTAGGGTTTTACCCACTCGTGTTACGGCTGTCAACTTGCTATCGTTCCCACCCCGTGGAGCTTTCGGTCGTGGTCCCGGCCTTCAACGAGCGGGACAACCTCGCGCCGCTGCTCGCTGAAATCGCGGCCGCCCTCGACGAGGGGAGCTACGAGGTGATCGTCGTGGACGACGGTTCGACCGACGGGACGTTCGAGGCGCTCAAGACCCTGCGTCACCAATACCCTCAACTGCACATCATCTCGTTCGAGCGCAACGCGGGGCAGACCGCCGCCTTCGCCGCCGGATTTCGCGCGGCGCGCGCGCCCATCGTGGTCACACTCGACGCGGATCTGCAGAACGATCCCGCCGACATTCCCAAGCTCGTCGCTGAATTGAAGCGGACTGGCGTCACGGCGGTCGCAGGTTACCGCGCCACGCGGCGGGATAGCGCGTGGAAGCGGCTCCAAAGCCGAATCGCCAACGGCGTGCGCAACCGGCTCAATGGGGAAGTGATTCGTGACACCGGCTGCTCGCTCAAGGCGTTCCGGACCGACGCCGTCCGGACCCTGCCGCTGTTCGCCGGGATGCACCGCTTCCTGCCGACGCTCGTCAAGATGAACGGCGGCACTGTGACCGAGGTCGCGGTCGGGCATCGCCCGCGCAAACATGGTGTAACCAAGTACGGCATGTGGAACCGCGTCTGGCGCTCGCTGGTCGATGCGTTTGCGGTGCGCTGGATGCAGCGGCGCGCGCTGCGCTACCGCGTGCGCGAGGAGGTGTGATGGCGGCACCCGAGACCACGCACCAGCAGTGGCTGGTGCAAATCGGCGCCGAGCTGGATGGCGAGCTGTCGCTGATGGAGCGGGCGGCGCTGGCAAAGCACCTCGCCACCTGTTCGCACTGCGCCGGTGCGCGCGCGAGCCAGCTCGAGGTGCGCGTGACCCTGGCGCGCTCGGCGGGCAACCCGCACGCGTTCGTGGTCCCGCGCCCCTCCATCCGCGCCGGCACGCTGGCGCTGTGGGTGATCGTGGCGCTCGCCACCGGACTGCTGGGCGGATGGCTCGCGAACCGCCGCTGGGGCGGGCCGGGCAGTGGGGCACCGCTTGAGGACACGCGTGGGACTATCGTCGTTCAGTAGCCTCCTCCTCGCATTGGCTTCCCTCCAGGGCCCCGGCACGCGGCTCACGTATCGCGTGCGCATCATCGAGCCGGCGTCGGTCGAGCCCCGCGTCCTCGCGAGCGGCGCGGTGAGCGGCCCGCTCGACAACGAAATGCGCCTGACGCTCCGCACCGACAGCGCCGAGGTCGAGGCCCTGTTTCATCTCACCCCGTTCGGTGACACCGTCAGCCTTGGCGCCGAGTTCTATACGCGGCGGCGCGTCGGGCGCTCGCGCCGCGGGTTGCCCCTGTGGGAGGAGGACACGTACCGGCGGCTGGTGCGCCTCGCGTGGAGCGATACGGCGCGCATCTATCCGTTCGGCCAGAACCGTCGGGAAGGCTCGGCATTTGTCGAGCTCATCCTCGAACGGCAATTCGCCGGCGGCGAAGGACGAGCGGCCGAGCAATTTGATCTCGTCGATTCGACCCGCGACCTGCGCGTCGAAGCGGTGGTGCGCCCGCGCCGCGCGCGCGTCATTCTCAATCTCGTGCGGGGCGACACCGTCAGCGGGCCGCGCCCCATCGACCTCGTGCTCGACGAGCCGCCGCGCGTCGTGCAGCTCGTGCTGCGTGGGCGCGCCACCACGCTCCTGGTGAGCGTCGCGCGCCCCAGCGAGGCGCGCTCGCCGCGCGCTCGCGCGCTCGCGCTCGATGCCGACGTTCTGTGCCTGCGGGTGGCCCCCCCGCCCCCCCCGCCCCCCCCGCCCCCCCCGCCCGACGCTCCCCCCCAGCCGTTCGGGACCGTGTGCGGGCGGCTCAACAACGTCGCGCGCCAGCTGCCATTGCCCACCGGCGATACATTGGCCGCGACATTCGCCTGGCCCGGCGCGCGCTGATGGCCCCCCCCGCCTCCCGCAGGAAACGTCTCGATCCCGCGATTTTTCATCTCCCCGTCGACAAGATGCGGGAGGGCTACTACTCCGACAAATACTTCGTGCGCGCGCGCGACCTGTTGCGCAAAGACCGGCACCGCCCGCGCGTCACGATGCAGGTCTTCGGCAAGTCGCACGCATTCCTCGGCGGCATCGACGAAGCGATTGCGATCCTGAAGCTGTGCGGTGAGCGCTGGGATGAGTTGGTGGTGCACGCGCTGTACGATGGTGAGGAGATCCAGCCGTGGGAGACGGTACTCACCATCGAGGGACCATACGATGCCTTCGCCGTCCTGGAGACGCTGTATCTGGGAGTGCTGGCGCGGCGCACGCGCGTGGGGACGAACACGCGCCAGGTCGTGGAGGCCGCGAAGCCCAAGGAAGTAATGTTCTTCCCCGCGCGGCACGATCACTGGCTCGTGCAGACGGGCGACGGCTATGCCGCGCACATCGCGGGTGCGATCGGCGTCTCCACCGACGCGCAGGCCTCGTGGTGGGGCTCCGAAGGCGTGGGCACGGTTCCGCACGCGCTGATCGCGGCCTACGGCGGCGACACGGTGCTCGCGTCCCGGAAGTTCGCGGAGCTGTCTGATCCCTCGATCCGGCTGATCACGCTGGTCGACTTCCATAACGACTGCGTGGAGACGTCACTCGCCGTCGCGCGCGAGCTCGGCGACCGCCTGTACGGCGTCCGGCTCGACACCAGCGAAACGCTGGTGGATCGATCGGTCGTTCCGCAGATGGGAACCTTCAAGCCGACCGGCGTGAATCCGCAGCTCGTGCGGAACGTGCGCCGCGCGCTCGACGCGAGCGGTTTCCAGCACGTGAAGATCGTGGTGTCCGGCGGGTTCAGCGTCGAGAAAATTCGCCAGTTCGAGGACGAGGGCGTCCCCGTGGACGTCTACGGGGTGGGATCGAGCCTGTTCCAGGGCCGGTTCGACTTCACGGCCGACGTCGTGATGCTCGAGGGGAAGCCGTGCGCCAAAGTGGGTAGATCCTCCCGACCCAATCCGAGGCTGGAACCGGTGGTGTAAAGCCGGCCTTGCATCGTCCCCAGCCTCTGCATAATTTTCCGCTGCAATGAATAATCATGCATCCATCCCGGTGGGCGTGCTGGGCGCGTCCGGCTATGTGGGTCAGGAGCTGCTGCGGCTGCTCCACGGCCATCCCGGTGCCACCGTGGCGTTCGCGACCGCGGAATCGGCGGCGGGCGAGTGGATCGACGGCGTCGAGTTGATCAAGGCCGACGATGCCCCGTGGCAGCAGGCCGAGATCGTGCTGTCGGCGTTACCCCATGGCGTGTCGGCGCGCTACGTCCACGAAGCGCGCGCGGGCGGCAAGCGGGCGGTGGACCTGTCGGCGGATTTCCGGCTCTCGCCCGACGCCGTCTATGGGCTGACCGAATTCACCCGGCCCCGCGTGGCCGACGCCGAGCTCGTCGCGAATCCGGGGTGCTATCCCACCGCGGCGCTGCTCGCGTTGATTCCGCTCGCGCAGCTCGGCCTGATCGATCCCGCGCGCGAGATCATCATCGACGCGGCGTCCGGCGTCACGGGGGCCGGCCGCAATCCCAAACGCGAGCTGCTGTTCGGTGAAGTCGCGGAAGACTACCGTGCCTACGCGATCGGGAACACGCACCGGCATCTCGCGGAGCTGAAGCAGTCGCTCGCCCGCGAGGGCGGATTCACCGGCGATCTCGTCTTCACGCCACACCTGCTCCCGGTCAAGCGCGGCATCCTCGAGACGATTCACGTGCCGCTCACCCGCGTCCTGGATCAATCCACCGCCGAGGGGCTGTACTCGGCCACCTACGATGGCGAACCGTGCATTCAGATCATGCACGGGGCGTTGCCGTCGCTGAAGGATGTCGTGTACCGGAACCGCGTGGCGATCGGTGTCGCCGAAGTCGTTGACGTGCGCCGGCCGCGGCTCACCGTCATCGCCGCGATCGACAACCTCGTGAAGGGTGCCGCCGGCCAGGCGATTCAGAACATGAACGTGATGCTCGGGCTGCCCGAGACCGCGGGGCTCGCGTGCTGAGCGTGAAAGTCGTCAAGATCGGGGGCAACGAGCTCGATCGGCCCGACTGGGTCGAGGCGTGCGCGCGCGCGCTCAAGGACATCGGCCCGGTGGTCATCGTGCATGGGGGCGGGCAGGCCGTCAGCAGCTGGTCCCGACGCCTCGGGCTCCCCGTGGAAAAGAAAGACGGCCTGCGGCGCACCACGCCCGAAATCGCCCTGCTCGTTGAGATGGTGCTGGGCGGGCCGATGAACCGGCTGGTGGTCAGCGCGCTGCGCGAGGCGGGCGTGGACGCCATCGGCCTGTGCGGCGTGGACGGCGGTCTCCTCACGGCGCAGCCGCTGCAGCAGGCCGAGCTCGGTGAGGTCGGCGAGATCGTGAACGTCCGGGCGTCGCTGCTCCAGAGCCTCCTCCTGGCCGGCCTGACTCCCGTCGTGGCGCCCGTCGCGCCATCGCTCGCGAGTCCCGGGCGGCCGCTCAACGTCAACGCCGACCAGGCGGCCGCGGCGATCGCCGCCGCGCTGGTGGCGGAGGAGCTCCTATTCATCTCCGATGTCCCGGGGGTGACCGTCGACGGCGTGACACAGCCGACCCTTGCGGCGGCGGAAATAGAGCAGATGATTGAAGGAGGCGTCGCGACTGGCGGCATGGCCGCCAAGCTGCGCGCCGCCGCGAATGCAGTGCGGGCGGGTGTCCGGGCCGTACGGATTGGGGATCTCGACATGCTCGAGCACGCTACCGCCGGCACCCGCCTGCTCGCGGCACCTCCGGCGGTTCAACCCGCGTGACTACCCAACTGACATCGTCGGACGCCCCCCCCGCCCCCCCGGCACTGCTGGGCGTCTACACGCGCGTCGGCCCCCTCTTCGTCGCCGGCGAGGGCTCCGAGCTGATCGCGGAGGACGGCACCCGCTACCTCGATTTTGTGGCGGGGATCGCCGTCAACGCGCTGGGCTACAACAGCCCGGTGTTCCGCGATGCGGTCATGCGTGCGCTGGAGTCCGGCCTGGTTCACGTCTCGAATCTGTATCGGACCGAACCGGGCGAGCGGCTCGCCGCCGAGCTCACCAAGGCCTTCGGCGGGCAGGCGTTCTTCTGTAATTCGGGTGCGGAAGCGAACGAGGGCGCGTTCAAATTCGCGCGCAAGTGGTCGAAGCAGACCGACATCGTCGCGTTCAGCGGCTCGTTTCACGGCCGGCTGTTCGCGTCGCTCGCGGCGACCGATCGCCCTGACTACCGCCGTCCCTTCGAGCCGCTGCTTCCCAACGTCCAGATCGTTCCGCTGGGCGATCGCGACGCGGCCACGCGCGCGATCACGGCCGAACGCACGGCCGCGGTCATCATCGAGCCCGTGCAGGGAGAGGGCGGCGTGCGCCCGGTTCCGGCCGAGTTCCTCGCGTTTCTCCGCGAGCGCTGCGACGCCACCGGAAGCGCGCTGATCTTCGACGAAGTGCAGTGCGGCCTGGGTCGCACGGGAACGCTGTTTGCCGCGGAACAGGCGGGCGTCGTGCCGGACATGTACACGCTCGCCAAGCCGCTCGGCGGCGGACTCCCGATGGGCGCCATTCTCGTGAGCGACCGCATCGCAGCCGCACTCGCGCCCGGCGATCACGCCACGACGTTCGGCGGCGGACCGTTCGTCGCGACCGTGGCGCTCGAGGTCCTGAAGGTGATCGCCGAGCCCGAGTTCCTCGCCGACGTGCGCGCCAGGGGCGCATGGCTCGGTGAGCGCCTGGGGCGCATCGCGGCGCGATCCGCGCGCGTGCGCGCCGCGCGTGGCCGAGGGCTGATGTGGGGGCTCGAGTTGAACGAAGTGGCGGCTCCCGTGGTCGCTGCCGCGCGCGAGCGTCACCTGCTGGTGCTCACCGCGGGCCCGAATGTCGTTCGCATCGTTCCGCCGCTCACCATCTCGCGCGACGATCTCGAGCGCGGCGCTACGACTCTCGAAGAGGTGCTTGCGTGACCAGCTTGTCGGTCAAGACCGAGACTCGCCTGCGTCCGGCCATCCTCGCCGACGTCGCGGCCATGGAAGTCCTCATGGCTCCGTTCGTCGCGACCGGTGACCTGCTGCCGCGCTCGAATTATGATCTCTGCCGGCATATCAAGGAGTACGTGGTGGCGGAGGCGCCGGACGGGAGCATCGTCGGCACCGCCAGCCTCAAGGTCTACAGCGTCGAGCTGGCGGAGATCGCCGGCCTCGCGGTTCGCGATGACCAGCAGGGCCGCGGCGTGGGGAAAGCGCTCGTCGAGGCGCTGCTCGTGGACGCCCGTGCGCTGGGGCTCAACGAGGTCTTCGGCCTGACTCGCAAACCGCTGTTCTTCCTGCGACTTGGCTTCCGCGTGGCGGAGAAGGAGCAGTTCCCGCTCAAGGTCTGGGCGGACTGCGCGCGCTGTCCCCGTCAGCATGCCTGCGACGAGGTGGCGGTAGCGCTGACGCTTTAGGGACGTCTAGATTCCCGTCCCATGCCCACATCTCGCCTCATCTTCTGGGACGTCGATACCCAGTACGACTTTATGAAGGCCGACGGCACGCTGTACGTGCCGGACGCTGAGCAGCTCGTTCCCAATCTGCGGAAGCTCACCGACTACGCGCACGGCCACGGCATCCGCATCGTGGCCAGCGCGGATGATCACGTGCGTGAGCATGAGGAGATCTCGGCCACGCCCGATTGGAAGACCACGTTCCCGCCGCACTGCCTGCGCGGCACGCCGGGTCAGCACAAGATCCCGGAGACCGCGCTGCGTGATCCGCTCGTCATCGAGCCCGAGGCGCAGGACCCCGACGCGCTCGCGGCGCGGGTCCGCAACCATCGCGGCGACATCCTCTTTCATAAGCACCGCTTCGACGTCTTCTCGAATCCCAATGTCCTTCCCGTGCTCGACGCCCTGAATCCGCACGACATCGTCCTGTACGGCGTCGCCCTCGACGTCTGCGACAAGTACGCGATCGAGGGGCTGCTGCAGCACCGTCCCCAGGTTCGTCTGTTCGCAGTCGTGGATGCCATGAAGCCCATCGATCGTGACGTGGCCGAGCATCTGTTGAAGGAATGGGGCGACGAAGGGGTGCGCCTCGTGAAGACCAGCGAGGTCGTCGTGGGGGGCTTGGTGGAGGAGCTGGCGCGGGCCGGCGTATGACCTCGACCGCCTCCGTCTCGACGCACCACTCGACTCCGGCGTTCGGCAGGTTCTTCCTGCCGGGACCCACTGACGTCCATCCCGAAGTACTGGAAGCCATGATCCACCCGATGATCCCCCATCGGTCAGCGGCGATGGAAAAGCTGCTGCAGACGATGGCGCCCAAACTCAGCGCCGTCGCGCGCACCACGCGGCCGGTATTCGTCGGCACCACGTCGGCGACCGGCTTTATGGAGATGGCCGTTCGCAACGGGGTGCGCCGCCGGGCCCTGTCGCTCGTCAACGGCGCGTTCAGCGAGCGCTTCGCCGGCATCGTCGGCGCCTGCGGCAAGGAGTGCATCCGTCTGGATGTGCCGCTGGGCTCGGCCATCGAGCCGGACATGCTGCGCGACGCGCTGAAGCGCACCCCGGTCGACGCCGTCACATGCGTGCATTCCGAAACCTCGACGGGCGTGCTCCAGGACGTCGCGGGCTACGCTGAAGTGGTCAAGGAGTTCGACGGCGTGCTGCTGCTGGTCGACGCCGTGACCTCGATGGCCGGCTCGCCGGTGGAAACGGATCGCTGGGGGGCGGGTCTCGATTTCGTATTCACGGGCTCGCAGAAAGCGCTGGCGTTGCCGCCTGGCCTGGCGTTGGGCGTCGCGTCGGAGCGCCTAGTCGAGCGCGCCAAGACGCTGGAAGAGCGGGGCGCGTATTTCGACGTGGTCAGCTTCCTCACCGCGACGACCAAGTTCCAGCCCACGAACACCCCGGCGATTTCGCTGCTCTATGCGCTCGACGTGCAGCTCGGCCGGATCGAGCGCGAAGGCGGCATCGAAGCGCGCTGGCAGCGGCACGACGCCATGCGGCGTCGCGTCGAGTCGTGGAGTGCCGAACACGGGATCACGTTCCTGCCGCGCGACGGACGCCACAGCTGGACGGTCTCGTGCCTGCGTCTTCCTGAGGGGAAGCATTCCAAGGACGTGGTCGCTGCCTTGAAGCAGCAGGGCTGGACGATTGGCGCCGGGTACGGAGCGCTCAAGGACTCGACGATCCGCATCGGTCACATGGGCGATCACACCGTCGCCGCGCTCGACCAGCTCCTGCCCCTCATCGTTCAGGCGTTGGGATGACCGTATCCTGGCGCGTGGTCGTCGCGGACCGCGTCGCGAAAAGCGGTCTCGACCTCCTCGCGCACACACCGGACATCGACGTCGTCGACGTCGCGGGCAAACCGGCGGAGCTCGAGAAGGCGATCGCCGGGGCGCACGCGCTGATCGTCCGCAGCGAAACCCGTGTCACCGCTGCCCTGATGGCCCGCGCCCCGCACCTGCGCGTGGTTGCGCGCGCCGGCACCGGCGTCGACACGATCGATGTTCCCGCGGCTACTCGCCGCGGCATCGCGGTCATGAATACGCCCGGCGCGAATACGGTGAGCGCGGGCGAGCACGCGCTGGGGCTCTTGCTCGCGCTCGTGCGCCGCATCTCCGACGCCGCGGCTGCCATGAAGCGCGGGGAATGGGATCGCAAGCGGTTCGAGGGCACTGAGCTGCGCGGCAAGACGATGGGCGTCATCGGGCTGGGGCGGATCGGCGCCCACGTCGCCCAGCTCGGGCGCGCCTTCGGCATGCAGGTGGTGGGGCATGATCCGTACCTGCCGCCCGAGCGCGCCACCGAGCTGCACGTGCGGCTGCTGCCGCTCGATCAACTGCTGCGGGCGGCGGACGTGGTCACGCTCCACGTGGCGTTGACCGATCAGACCCATCACCTCATCGACGCCGAGCGGCTCAAGCTGATGAAGCCCACGGCGGTCCTGATCAACACCGCGCGCGGCGAGCTCGTGGACGAAGCCGCGCTTGCCGACGCGGTCAAAGAGAAGCGCATCGGAGGGGCGGCGATCGACGTGTTCGCCGTGGAGCCGCTCCCGGCCGATTCGCCGCTGCGCGGGCTCGACCGTGTGATTCTGACGCCGCATCTCGCGGCCTCGACCGCGGAGGCGCAGGAGCGGGTCGCGACGGAGATCTGCGTTGCGGTCCGTGAGGCGCTCGTGGCCGGCGATCTCTCGATGGCGCTCAACGTGCCCGGGATGGGCGGCGATATTTTGCGCCGGCTCGCGCCGCTGCTCGATCTCGCACGCCGGCTGGGCCGGTTGGCGCTCGCGCTCGCGGACGGGCCGGTGAACGCGGTCGAGGTCGCGTATGGCGGCAAGGAGGAGGGCGCGCAACGGCCGGTGTTGGTGGCGGCGCTCGAAGGCCTGCTGACCGCGATGAACGCCGGTCCCGTCAGTCTCGTGAACGCGCAGGTGCTGGCGGAGGAGAAGGGGATCCAGCTCGCGACGCGTCAGGGTGCGCCCGATCCGGGGTTCGAAACATCCATCGGCGTGAAGGTCGATACGGCGCGCGGGCGCGTGCGCGTCGCCGGCGCGCTGATTGGCGACAGCCACGGCCGCGTGATCCGCATCGACGATTATCACGTGGACATCTCGCCGGTGGGCTGGATGCTCGTCGTGCGCAATCGGGACGTGCCCGGCGTGATCGGGAACGTCGGGTCCGCGCTGGGGAAGGCCGGGATCAACATCGCGAGCTATCACCAGGCGCGGCGTTCGCCGCAGGCTGCGGGGGCGCCGAGTGACGCGCTCGCGGCGATCAATGTGGATCAGGCGCTGACCAACGGAGTGCTCGACAAGCTCCAGGCGCTCCCCGACGTGCTCGACGTGCGGCTGGCGAATTTCGGAGATTAGGGGACTTTTCCTTCCCCAACAGCAGGTCCTTCGCGACGCGCGCGTTCCGCGCGCTTCGCTCAGGATGACATCGCGCCGCGCGCTCTTTGAGCAAAGAGGGTTAGGGGAAAGAAAGGCTCTCGGCCAAGTCTTCCCAGGTAGGGTTACGGCGTTCGATCAGACTGGTCTTCCGCGACCGCTTCCAGCCCTTGATCTCCTTCTCGCGCGCAATGGCGTCCCGAATGTCCGCAAACTCCTCGAAGTACACGAGACGGGTGACGCGATATCTGCTTGTGAACCCAGCAATGAGGCCCTGTTTGTGTTCGTTCACGCGCCGGGCGAGATCATTCATGACTCCTACGTACAACACACGGGACTCCCGCCTTCATCCTTCTCTTTCTTTTTTTTCTTCACGAGACGAGCGCGCTTGTCATCCTGAGCGAGCGCGATAGCGCGAGCGAAGGACCTGCTTTTAGATGACAAGCCCGCCCCGCGTGTTGATGGAAGAGAGAAGGAAAGAAGGAATCACCTCCCCCGCCACGCCGCGACGATCTCGCTAATCCCTTCCGCCGGCTCAGGCTCCGGCGCCTTCCACTCCAATGGTGATCCCGCGTCCAGCAGCAATTTGCCTACCGCGGCAAAGTCCCTTCCTTCACGCCCCTGACGCGACCCTTCCGCCGCCCAGACCAGCGGCTGGCCGTTGAACTCGCGGTCGCGCACGTGCACCGACGCGCCATGCGCGAGTAGCACGCGCACCGCCTCCGGCCATCCCTCCATCGCGGCCGTGTGCAATACCGTCCTGCCGATGCTAGCCTCCGGGCGGTTTGGGTCGAAGCCCGCGGTCAGCATCGCCTCGAGCGCGCGCACGTCCCCTCGTTCGGCGGCCTGATGGAACGCGATGTAGTGATCGTCGGTGATTTCGTTGCGCAGCGCCGGATTCGCGGCGAGAAGTGCCTCCGCCGCCGCGCGATCACCCCGACTGCAGGCGGCGACCAGCCGGTCGACATCCGACAGCTCCGGCGACGCGCCGTGCGCGAGCAGCCAGTCTGCCACCGCGCGGTTGCCGTTTAGCTCGGCGACGGCGTACGGCGTCCGCCCGTCGGCGCGGCGGCGAGTAATATCGGCGCCGCGGGCGACCATCGCCTCGACCACCGGCACATCCCACGCGCGCGCGGCCACATGCAGCGGCGTCTCGCCGTTCTCACTGAACACGGCGTTCGGATCGGCGCCCCCCCCGTGCGCGAGCAGCCAGAGCACGCCGTCGGACGTGCGGCTCCACTGCAGGATGGCATAGAGCGCCGTCGATCCATCGCTGGCCCAGCGCTGATCGACATTGGCGCCGTGCGCGAGCAGCGTCTCGAGCACCGGGATGTCGCCGGCGCTCGCGGCGAGCGGCAGGGTGACGCCGTCATTCGGATCCGCGCCGGCATCGAGCAGCACGTGGACCAGTGGCAGCGATTGCGCGACGCGTGACGCGCCCCAGAGCACCGGGCGGCGCACGTTGTGATGCTGCCAGGGGAACCGCGTGTTCGGATCGACGCCGAGGCTGATGAGACGGCGCGCGATGTCGGCAACGCCGGGGCCGGAGCCCACCGCCGTGTAGCAGATGTAGTGGATCGGCAGCCAGCCGCGCGGCCCGCCGGTCGTGGTCGCGAGTAAGGGATCTTTCGTGAGCCGTGCGTCCACGGCGCCGGCGTCACCGAGCACGAGTGCCGTGTAGATATTCGCGCTGGCGATCTTCGGATGCAGCGCGAGGATGCGTCTGGCGCGATCGGGCCGGCCGTCGGTCGCCGCTTCCAGGAACTCCTGTACCGCCGCATCGAATTCGAGCGTGCGCGCTTCCACTTCTTCGCGCAGCTTGTTCCAGGACGCGAAGCCGTATTCGCGCGCGAGCCGCGTTTGCGCCTCATGCAGCGGGACGTGCGCCGACTCCTGAAGCTCTTTCGCCTGACGTTTGAGTTGGTCGAGATCCGGACGTGAGGGGAGCTGCTTGCCTGGCATAAAGCCTCCATGCTGAGCGCCAGCGGTCCGCAAGCTGGCCAGCACGGAGACAGCCGTGCAGGGAATTCGTGTAGTGGGTGGACTCAGTCCTTCGCGCGGACCCGCGTGCGCCCCGAGCGCGAGGGAAGGATGCGGCGGGGCGCGGGAGGCGTCAAGGTGTATTTTGGTGTCGTGGCCGACCTCCACCAACACTGCACCGGCTGTGACAAGCCGCTCGCCCCGGACGACCGGTTTTGCTCGCGCTGTGGCCGGTCGGCGGCCGCCCTGAACGCCGATCCCGAAGTTACACTGGTCAACCCGGTGGAGACCCGTGCCGATCCCGAAGTCACACTGATCAACCCGGTGAAGACCAGTGCCCGAACGGACCCGGCGTCACCCGGGACGTCCGCCACATTCCGAGACCGCTTGCAGCAGGTCCTCCGCGGTGAATACGACCTCGTTGCCCTCACTGGACAAGGCGGGTTTGCCCGCGTTTACCGCGCGCAGGACCAGCGGCTGAATCGGACGGTGGCCATCAAGGTCCTGAAGCCGGAGTTGCTCGAGATACCGGACCTGGTGGAGCGGTTTCGGGCCGAAGGCATCGCGCTGGCGAAGCTGCGCCACCCCGGCATCGTCCCGATCTTCGATATCCGCGAACGCGACGGGTTGATCTACTACGTCATGCCGTTCGTGGAGGGGGCGACGCTCGAGTCGCGGCTGGAGCATCGGCTACCGCCGTTCGAAACGCGGCGCATTCTGGCGGAGCTGGCCGACGCGCTCGCGGCCGCCCATCGCGCCCAGATGATCCACCTGGACATCAAACCGGCGAACGTCTTTCTGGAAGGCGAGGTGGGGAAAGTCTTGCTGATGGACTTCGGGATCGCCAAGGCGATGACCGACCACGTGGCCGGCAAGGTGGCGATCGTGGGCACGCCCGAGTACATGTCCCCGGAGCAAGCCCAGGGGCTGGCCGGCATCGATCACCGGTCGGACGTTTACTCCCTCGGCGCGCTCGGCTACCGCATGCTGGTGGGGCGCCCGCCGTTCCGTGGCACCCGCGACACCCAAACCCTCGCCAAGCAAGTGAATGAGACGCCGACACCGATTCGCGAGATCAATCCGACGGTTCCGAAGGATTTCGCCGACGCGATCATGCGCTGCCTGGCGAAAGATCCTGCGCAGCGGTTCTCGACGGCGCTGGAGGTGCGCGCGGCGCTCGACGCGGTGTCCTTCTTCGCCAATGGAGCCGATGCGGTGAAGGAGAAGCTCCGTGGTGGCACATCGCCAGTTCTCGTGACCGCGCTCGCGTTTGTGGTCGGGGTCCTGATCGGCATCGCCCTCGGGTAGCCATGCACCGAATCCGCCTCCCCATGGCCATCCTGATCGCCGCTGCTCCGTCCGCCGTCGCATTCGCGCAGGATACGGCGCGTACGCCGGCCGCCGACCCCGTCGCGCAGCTCGTCACACGCCTCGATCTCGAGCGCTACAAGGGGACGATCAAGGGCCTCACGCAGTTCGGCGACCGGCGCCAGGGCACGGCCCGCAATCGCGCCGCGGTCGACTGGATCGAGCAGCAGCTGCGCAGCTATGGGTGCAGCGACGTCTCGCGGCTGACCTACGACTTTCAGGTCCCGCCGCCGCGCGCGCCGGGGGGGGGCGAGCGGCCCGACAGCGCCCCGAGGCCGGCGCGGGACACGGTGCGCGGGGCGGGCGGGGGTCGCTACCGCGGCATTCGCGCCCGCACCGGCGTCAACAACGACTCGCTGCGCCAGCCCGATGCGGCGCTGCGGAAGCTCAATGCCGAGCCGAGCACGTCGGGCGAGCGCCAGGAGGTGTACTGCACCAAGGTCGGCGCAACGCACCCGGAGGAGATGTACATCATCGGCGCGCATATGGACGGCATCGGCTGGGGCGAGGCGGCCAACGACGACGGCTCCGGAACCGCGATCGTCCTCGAGCTGGCGCGCATCTTCTCGAGCGCCGACGTGCAGACCGAGCGCTCGATCCGTTTCGCCCTGTGGAACAACGAGGAAACGGGGCTGAACGGCGCGCGCGCGTATGTCGCGCAACGCCAGCAGCTGCAGGGCAAGGAGGATCCCGCCGGCTCGGGCCGCTATCCCGAGCCCAAATGGCTCGGCATGATCCAGCACGACATGATGCTGTTCGATCACGGCATGCCGCGGGCCGACGGCAGTTTGAGTCCCCCCCCTGAGCAGCGGCCCGAAGCCGACGTGAACATCGAATTCCAGGCGAGCGCGAGATTCGCCGAGGGCGCGCAGCGGCTCGCGTGGGTCTTTCAGCAGGCGAACGAGAAGTACGCGACGGATTATCCCGCCAGTGTGGGCGCCCACATGACGAACACCGATTCCGGGCCGTTCCAGGATCTCGTGGCGGCGATCAGCCTGCGCGAGAACGAGCGCGGCGCGCAGATCGGGGCGGGGTGGGACCCCAACTGGCATCAGCCCACGGACCGCTACACGACGTACAGCGACAAGGATTTCCGGCTGGGGCTGAATGCCGCGCAGACAACACTCGCCGGCGTAGCCCAGCTGGCGGGAGCGACGATCAAGTAGGCATGCTCCTCAAAAGCAGGTCCTTCGCTCGCGCGCCTGCGGCCGCGCTCGTTCAGGATGACAAGCGGCCGCGCATTTGTCCGGGAAGAGTTGGGAAGGAACGAGGAAGGGGGGGATCTCCCCCTTTTTTTCTCTCTCTCCTAGCAAGCATGAGCGATCCTGTCATCCTGAGCGACGCGCGCGAAGCGCGCGGAGCGAAGGACCTGCTTCTATACGTCCTTCAACGGGGCCGCGACGCTCGCCTGATCGCTCCGAGAGGGGACGCAGATCATGAGAAGGACGCCACTGAGGGCCGTTACCGCCGCCGAGAACAGCAGCACCCCGCGCTGCGCCGGCACCTGGAACGACATCAGTAGCATGATCGCGGCATGGGCAAAGCTCGACCACACGGCGAACTGGATCAGGCTGCGATGCGCGGACGGATTCCGCGCCGCCAGGATCACGAAAACCCCCAACGTCGCGAGCACGGAGTTGAGCATCGGCCCGGCGGTACACCGCGGCGCCTGCAGCATGCTCTGTGCGACAGGAATGATCGCGAAGACAAAGATCAGCAGCCCTACCAGCGCCAATCCAATCGTGCGCGCGCGTTCTCGACCAAATGCTGCTCCCATCGGCCCGCTCCTATGACGAGGAATTGCACCGAATTCTCTTTAAAAAAGCGCGCCGCGTTGTCATCCCGAGCAAGCGCGCCACAGGCGCGCGTAGCGAGGGAGCTGCTTTTGGGGACGCGCGCGAGCGGAGGATCTGCTTTTAGGGCGACCGCTCAAATCTCAAATTGCGCACTCGTGCGGTCGTAAACCGGAACCCATTCACCCGTCCCGCGCCATCGTGCGTGAACACCAGCACGCCGGGCGGAATCTGGAACCCATCGCGGTACACTGGCCGCATCCGCCACTGCCCACCTGTCGCGGCGATCCGCGTCAACGTCAGCACGCCGGTCGAGTCGACTGACACGCGCAGCGTGGCCTCAGCTTCGGGGCTCTCGTACACACCGGCATAGGCGCCGAGCGCGGCGCGGGAGGTGTCGGCGTCCGCCACCCACTCTACGGACACGGTATCGTTCTCCGCCGACACAGTCCGTGCATCGTAGTGACCGTCCGCGCGGCGCTTGAACACGAGGCGCTGGCCGCGCGCCGTCTGGAACGTCACCCCCGCGCGATCGACCGGTACCAGCTCGACGCCATTCTCCGTCTCGAGCTTACCGTCGCGCACGCGCAGACGCCGCCCCTGCATGTCGCGCAGGTTGCGATACAATCCCGCCTTGTCCGCCAGGGCGCTCGCCGGCGCCGCCGCTCGGAGCGGCGCTGCCGGCGTCGTGCGCGGCCCGAACGTCAGCAGCATTCCCGCCACGGAGTCGGCCATCGTCTCCGGTTCTGCGTTACCCGCATTGCACAGCACCGCGACCGACACGCCCGCGTCGGGATAGCGGACCGCGTTGGCGCGATAGCCGGCGGTCGCACCGCTATGGGCCACATATGGCTGGCCACGGTAGGTGTCCACGAACAGCCCGGCCGCGTAGCTGATCGTCTGACCGTTGCTGAGCACGCCGCGCC
>Ga0137437_1000010_pt1 | contig 55982 bp, 79 predicted proteins | sample EasRivERMGT138_2_FD_102332 | JGI IMG/M metagenome (GOLD analysis project Ga0137437, IMG submission 102332) | Soil microbial communities from meander-bound floodplain in the East River, Colorado, USA - East River MetaG ERMGT138_2 | ecosystem: Environmental > Terrestrial > Soil > Floodplain ...
CACTCGTGGAATGTGCTGGGAACTGTCCGAGACAGATTGCAGCACCTCCGGGTTTCTTTTAGGTGACTTATGAAGACATTATGTGCATCGATCATTTTGCTCAGCGTCATGGTAGCCTATACCGGCGCTCAGAGCTGGACTCAGATCAGTATTAAATATCAGCAATCGTGCATGGTGAAGGACAAGCCAACACGATGGACATTGTGTGGCCTCTTCTACGTCCAACAATACGCGCCGTCACCAGATGGCGGACCACAAGCTCTCGAGGGCTATGTGGAGTTAACGCATGAAGGCCATGTGGATTTAGCAATGGGGACGATCGGTAATATTGAGCAGGCAGGCACAGGTTCTGTGAATCGCGCTATTGCTCTTACCGGCGGAATTGTCGTTTCGGGGCCAGGACAGATCAATGAGGCTATAGCTCTGTCTTTATCTCCGACCAGACGTAAGGGCGGTTACTCTGGTGTAATAAACGTAAAGAATCAGATCTATATCTCGTTCGACAATGGTTGGACGATTCGTCCAGATGGCGCAGACTTGATACTCTGCAGTCCTCGAAACATTTGTAGGAGCTTCTAATGGCGCAGTTCATTCCGATCGCTGGAGATATCCAAGAAGTCAAGCCAAAGAACGGTACGAAATTCGGGCTTCAGGAAGCTCAGACCATCATCGGTGGTTACCTCCAGTTAATCCCAGAAAGTGACTGGGGTATGAGCAGATTTATTCGAATTCTTTGTGACGAAGAGGGAACCCTCAAGAAACTCCAGTTCAACGAACGGGCGACTACGATCCTGCACACTGCGATGGCAGAGAAATTGCATGTGAGTGTTGCGCAGCTTCCTCAGCTAGTAGGGAGGCGGCTTCGCTACCTGCCACGAATTGTCGGGCCTGCGCTGGTTCTTGACAAGGCAGAGAAGTTTTAATACAAAATAAATTTTTCTGACCGCAAGAATTTCCTTGCATTGCCAATACAGGCATGTTAGGATGTATTTACGGTAGCGGAATTAACCGCTGACATTCAAAGGGGCATTCACATGAGGACAGTCAAGTTCAATCGGATCCACAAGAACGGTTGGATCAGCTACAAGGTCCCCGGCGTTCCTGGCGCGATCTTCATCGACAAGCGGACGGTCACGCCGGAATTCCTGGCAGCGCCTCCGGCGACGATCGACGTGGAGTTCGAGGGTCTGCTTCCGGAAGGCGCGGGAGTCAGCGAGCTCCAGGCTGCGAAGAACGCGAAAAAGCAGGAAGCGGAGCAGAAGAAGGCCGAACGTGCGAAGCTCGCAGCGGAGAAGGCCGAAGCTCGTCTCGCGAAGCTGAAGGCGTCGGCCGAGAAGGCAGCGTCGTCACTCGCGAAGGCTCAGGGTCAGACCAGCTCGGCTCCCGCGACTTCGTAACTGCGCTGCGCCGCGTCAACAACGCGGGGCAGTCGGTGACCCAATGGTGCGAGCTCCTACCTCCCGCCATTGGGTCTTTTCTTTTCTCCATAAATCTAGTTGACATCAGATTGACTTACCTGCTAGAAAAGAAATTTTCCGATTCTAGTAAATAGGTATTGCAATCTGTTTAAAACTGTGGTATCATTATTTCACTGCGGCAATCCTGCCGTAGATACACAAGGATAGGCCGATATGAACCAAGATATTATGACGATCCATCCCGACGACGTCCTGACATTCAAAGAAATTGAAGACCATATGCGCCGCGTGGCGAAGATATATGATCTTCCGCTGCGAAACATCACGGCTTACCCGATGCCACAAACGGGCATGTCGGATCGTCTCGGTGATTGCTCGGGCACCGGCGACATTCGTCTGGTCCTCCGTTGCACAGTTGACGGTAAGTGGTGCGATGCTCCGATGAATCCGGATACCGTCCGCACCACGGCTGCCCACGAACTCGCTCATCTGAAACACATGAACCACGGTATGGAGTTCCAGGCACTATTCAAGGAACTCGAGACCGCGATGTTTAATCAGAAAGAAAGCCATCGCGACAAGATCATCGACAAGTTGCTGAAGCTCCAACAGGCGCGACAGGGCGAAGCTGCGCTTGGCAATCTGGAGGCAGCCCAGTCGTTCGCTGCTATGATCAACAAGATGTTGATCGAACACGAGCTCAGCCCAACAGATCTCGACTTTGCCCGCGCTCGTGACAACGATCCGGTTGTCGAGATCGCTGTCAGCTTCACTGCCCACAACATAAAGCTCGCAAAGTCACGCATTGCGTGGCAAGAGGAGCTCGCACAGCGGATCGCCGGCGCGCATCTCTGCAAGATCCTCATCCTCCCGGGCAGCAATCGTCTGGTTTTCGTCGGTGTTCGTTCGCATGCGACTGTCGCCGAATACGTCTACGGCACAATGGTTCCGGCCGTCGAGAAAATGTCCAAGGCCGCAGAAGTCAAATATTGGCAGGAAACTGGCTGTGGCCGTGGTCGTGATAACAAGGCGCTTGGTTATCGTTCAGCGTGGATCGAATCTTTCAACACTCGTATCTGGGAGCGATTCGAAGAGGCTCGGCGTGCAGCGTTGAAGGATTATGCTGCCAGCAAGGGCAATTCAACGGAAACCGGTCTGATGAGACTGAACGGCGCGCTCATCAAGGCGCAGAGATACATCGACGACAAGTTCTCTGCTCGCGGTCGTGCAGCTCGTCATGCTCACGCTATCGAACACAAATACCGCAATCATCCGGAAGGACATGCTGCGGGGCGTGAAGCGGCCAACAACATCACTCTGGGTCGTCGCGGTCTGAACAGCCCAGCGACTCGGGGTCAACTCAAGGACTAGGAGTTGGACAATGGCGCGGTGCAGGACGTTTCGGATCCATCCCGAAACCGGGGTGCCCGATCGTGAGATCACGGAGTTTCTCAACGAATGCGAGAAAGTATCGCTCATCAATGTCCAAATGCATCAACTTCCGGCAGAAGGAAAGTGGGATGCACGCCTCGTGCTCATCGTGACCAAGAACGAGGAGACCATCGAAGAGTCGGGTAAGCTCCCACAATCAATTGGCAAAGTAGTCTCGACTTCGATCGCGAAGCAGAATTGATTTCGTTCGTCTGACAACGGGTATGGAGGTGCGCCATGCGTTAGATATGACTAACTAAACAATTTAATTTGGAAACGGGTCTTGTTCTGCCGGTCTTCAAAGACGGGTCACATTTGGCAGACTGAAAGACCGGCGCAGGTCTTATATGAAATCTATTACACCAGCAGTCCACAGAGACGCCATTCTTGTCACCTTTGCCAAGGACCAGCCAGAGTATAATGCTCTAGTTGGTTCTGTCGGTCCCGATGGTACGGTCATGACCGAATGGGAGTTCACCGACGAAGAGCGAAAGATTATCCTCGAAGGTGGTCGAATTCGGCTATGGCTTCTGTTTGCGATAGACGAGCGAAAAGACCGTAGGCTCACGCCAATTGCGATCGAGACAGTAAAATGACTCTACGGATTTTCCTCTGTTGCGTTCGGTGTCGTCGCATCTTCGAGATGTGGACGAAGTGGCCCATTCCAGCAGTCTGCACAAATTGTCATCCATACACACCACCAATCGTGGGACTTTGGAAATGAGCTGCCTTCCTGAGGGAAAACGCTGGATTCGTCATGACGGCAAGAAACAGAAACTCCGGAATCTCAGGAATATCTGTCGGCCTACGTTAGATTCCAACGATCCTGAGGTCCGTGTCGCGTTGCTCAATCTGACAGAAATCGTGGCGCAGGATCCAGAGCCACAATACGCGCTCTACAGCTTGATTCGTGCTGCACAAGAAGCATCAAACGATACGGGCGTCTCAATCCAAGAGTCAATCAACTATATTGTGGATAAATACGGACAGGAAGAAAAGTAGCTTGCAGTCAGTTTAAAACTGTAGTATACTGGCCTTACATGAAATGCTCAGTCTGTCGTGGTGCGTGCTGCGAGGAGTTTAGTCTAGACCTCGTGATGCAACCGCCGAGCAAAGACGCTCAGCGCTGGATTGAGCTCCATGCCATAAATATCAAAGACGAACGTCTTCGTTTCGAGTGCCGTTGCACGGAGCTCACGCTCGAAGGTGATTGCGCAATCTGGGAAGATCGACCTATGGTGTGTGAACTATTCATCGCTGGTGGCCCGCGATGTCTGGAAGTCGTAGGACGGCGGCGCACCACCGATCAATATCAAATGATCCGCGATAACGACGACCCACTAGTCCTCGATGGCCAATCTGTTTGATTTAATCTCACCCGGCGATATAGTCGTTCCGCATGACGACTGGCGTCCGGAGTCTCCTCCATCGCTCTCTGCATTTAGTGAAATCTTTGTTAATTTCGAGACAAATGGCCTACAATGGTGGAATGGAAATTTGCCAGTAGGCGTTGGAGTCTTTGCTGGTGATCGTTCATGGTATCTGCCATTTGGACATCAAGGTAAAGGTAATCTCGACCCTGCCGTCGTATATCGATTCTGTCAGCAAGAATTTAAAGGTAAACTGATCACTAATATCAACACTCGCTTTGACACGCACATGGCTCGTGCGTGGGGCGAGAAGATGGGCGGGGGTGGACTAGACTTTGAGGCAATGGGTTGCCATTTGAGCGATGTTGGACATTATGTAGCATTGCTCGATGATCATCGGATGGAGATGAATCTGGATTCAATTATTTCAGATTATCTCAAAGAAGTACCAATGAAGCGACTTGATGAAAGTCAAGGGCTCCATAGATTTTCGGCCGGGCAAGTCATGCCTCGTGCTCGTTATCAAGTGGAAATAGTGAAGCGATTGAAAGATGTTCTGTGGCCTAAGCTAACAGAGCAGGGGCTACAGCGGGTTCGCCAGCTCGAGGATGATGTAATACCAGTCGTCGTTGAAATGGAGAAGAATGGGTCACCTATTGATCTAGAGCTCCTCGATACATGGATAAAACAAGTTCATGAAGAATACTGCAAAGTGCTCATGGATTTGTATAGAGACACTGGTCTCAAGATAAACCCGAACTCTAATCCAGATCAAGCTAAGCTCTTCCAACATCTGAAGCTCCAGTTCATTGAATTCACAGATACTGGCGCACCGAGTTTTGGCGATGCAGTCATAAAAGGTATCGATCATCCAACAGTCAAGAAGCTACGACGCGCGAAGAAGCTCGCTAGTATTCATAGCAAACTCAGCAAGTATCGCCGCGTCATTGATTCAAAGGGTATCCTCCGCTACGCTCTTCACCAACTTAGGATGACGAAAGATGAAAGGGATCATGCTGGTAGCAGTGGGACCAATACTGGTCGTTTTTCAAGCACAGAGATTGCTCCAGGCGTTGGGACTAACATCCAGCAAGTCCTCAAACCTGAAAAACAATTCCTGACATTTGGCGATGAATACTTTGTCCGTGATGTCCACATACCGGCAAGTGGCGAGTGGTTATCTGTAGACGCAGAACAGATACAGTATCGTATCTTCGCACATGAAGCGAATTCACCACGCATAAATAAACGATATGAAGAAGATCCTTGGACCTCGTTCCATAAGATGGTCCATAAGATGTTGCTGCCCTCTAAACCAGATCTTTCATATCGTCTTTGCAAAGATACGAACTTCGCAAAGATGTTTGCTGCTGGACCAAGTAAGATTGCGCTTATGCTTGGATTCATCACTAAAAAAGAATATGAAGAACTTCGCGCAGCAAAGGCTAATCGCAATCATCCGAAGCTCGTCAAAGTCAAAGAGATCCTCGATGTATATGCCCGAGAAATGCCGGAAGTCGATGCGGCTCTCAAGAAGGCCGAAGAGATTGCGAAGACTCGTGGTTTCGTTAGGTCAGTTATGGGACGTCGTTCACGATTCCCTGACCAAGAACAACTCCACAAGGCTTTGAATGGTCGAATTCAGATGTCCGAAGCAGACATCATGAAAGCGAAGGCTGTCGAATTACATAGAGCTCGTAAATATACTGACTTCTTGTTACGATTTCAAGTTCACGATGAATTTGATGGAGATGCTCGAGAGCCGCACACTAAGGCACGTGTCGCGGAAGTCTTGAATGCACAATCATTTGAACTACGCATCCCGATTCTATTTGGTGTAAAGACCGGAAAGTCTTGGGGTGCGTGTGCCGCCGAAGAACTCGCAAAACTTCGACGAGAAGCCGCAGAGGCAGCGGCAGCAAATGATTCTGCTCAAGTTCCGAACTGAAGTAGAAATAGAGCGTCTTCGTGATTTATCAGTAAGCTGGCTTGTGCGTCGGCCAGATAGAGAGATATTGCAGAAGCTCGTTGATGAACTAGAGAATCCTCGATTAGAGTGTTTTAAGTGCCATCACTGGCACCGTGCAGGCGATTGCACAATGGAAGACTTTGGCTAAGATAAACGAAGCGAATCTAAAAGGAGAGCTGTGTAAATATATCCGAGATAATTCTCGTTTCGTCGTGATACGTCACGAAGACCATTTGACCCATGGAATTCCAGATATCTCAGTGACGGGCAATAAGAAGACTGTTTGGATAGAAGTAAAATTTGGTGATCCGAAGTTTGAATCTCGTGGGATACAGGAGCTCACGATGAAGAGGCTAGCACTTGCAGGTCTAGCCTTTTATGTGGTATACTACCAACAGTTAAATGAACGACGTGTTTATATTGTTCATCCAAATGACATTGGCAAGGATTTCAGCGAATGGTCCGACTTCGTTCCAGGATTTGACCATTCTTGGGTCTTTGAAGAACTTCTGGTGGTGCTAACATGATTCTCTCTGACCGCGATCAATTCGTTGGCGTTCACTTCACGAAAGAGGTGAAGGAAGGCATGAAGACGGCTGCAACTCGCCGAAGAATGTCTCTGAGCGCGTTCTTGGCAAAAATCGCCGAGGACTGGCTCGAGAAAGCCTCCGATGAAATTGAGGAGGTCGGAAGATCGAACAAGCGAAACGAGCAATCACATATCCGCGTTCTGCTCCGTTCGATTCCTGGGCACCAGCATTCCATCGATGCGCAAGGCCGTCCAACTTGCGGTTGTCACTATGAGGAGGATGTTCCTCTTCCTCTGACTGGAAATGCGGCCACAACTTAGTCTCTATTCCGATCTAGTAGTTGATCAATATGGGCAACTACTATTTCGGGATTACAGTATAGCGATTATACAATATATTTGCGGATGCGCCTGGATCGGTCGAGATCAAGTAGCTCGTTGTAGGCACTGTCCATTTCAACTTAACTTACCGTTCTAGGAGGGTTTCATGGCCCCACGGATGACCACTTTCACTGGTCGTGTAGTTAATCCTTTGGATCTGAAACCCAACGATATTGTCATCCTCGATATTGCTCATCATACGGCCACGCTAAACAGATTTCTTGGTGCGCTGAAACGACCAGTGAGCATTGCACAACATCAAGTCTACGTTTCACGTTTGTTAGATGGAACAGGCTGGGAACGTGAAGGTTTGTTTCACGATGCGATTGAAGCGTATCTCGGCGATATGTTGAAATGGCTGAAATGTGAGCCAGAAATGAAAGCATATCGTGATGCCGAGGAGCGTGGTTGGCTCGTTGCATGTGACGCGCTAAACTTGAATCCCGACGGCTGTCCGGAACGTTGTCCTGAAGTTGAATGGGCAGATCGCTTGATGGTGCGCTACGAAGCATTCCGCGAGGCCAATAACTCCGATATGTTCGAGAGACCAAATTACCCCAAGCCGTCAGAAGACGAGATCAAGAAAGTTGGGAAGTGGGCTCCTTGGTCATGGCGCGCAGCGGAGCGAGGATTCCTCGACCATGCCCGTCTCTTAGGCTATACGGTATGACCCTCTTAGATTCCATGCAGCATTCATTGAATCGCGCGAAGATCGCATCAGATCGTCTGAAAAGGCAGCTCTACCTTGATATCGATGGCGTGTTCGGTGATCTGGATGGTTTCTATGAGCAGCTCTTCGGAGTTCGCCCAAACCAAGACACATACGAACCACCAGACCTCTGGACTAATATCCGCAATCACGGATTCTTCTTTCGTGACATGCCGTTGATGCCCAACGCATTCCAACTTTGGATCACAATCAAAACACAGATCCATCCAGATCCTATATTCCTGACCGGTATACCAAAACCGAATACTGGCATCACGAATGCTGCCGAGCAAAAAGCAATCTGGGTAGCTCGGAACTTCGGAGTTGATCAACAGGTCATCTGTTGTCTCTCCGAGGATAAACATTGTCACGGCAAACTCGGTGACGTATTACTTGATGACCGTACGAAGTATGCCGGTCATTGGATCCATATAGGTGGCCTATTTGTTCACCATAGGTCAGTAGAAAGCTCCATAGTTAACCTGAAACATATCTACAATGGCCGGTAAAGCCTGCGCGCACGATGCCGTTTTGACCCGCCTAGCGTGCCCTGTGGCGCAACCTGACCTACCGGGTAAGGGTAAGCCATACCTTATTACTGGGACGCGCCACGGGAAGTCCTGGAACTCCACCTGACATCACCATAAATTGCAGCGCGATGAAAATGTGGCTTGCAATCGGTTTAAAACTGTGGTATGATGGGTTTCTCAAATGCCAGCTAAATTCGTCTTACTTGACCATTTCTTTGCGACCGCTCGCGAACGCTATCAGATAAAGTTGAATCGGGAAGCTGGCAAACCGTGGCCCTGGACAACGGACACACATTTTCAAAACTGGCGCTTTTGTCAAGTTCATCGTGAAGATGACAAGACAACAGTGTGGTTCCGGGAAACGATCCGCAAAGGCATCCTCGAACGATTTCCATCGTCTGGCAATTATAAACTTTTGAAGCTATTAGAGTCTACGCTCATTTTCCGCTGGTTCAATCGTATCGAAACTGGCGAAGCAATCAAAGATCTGCTCATCTACGATTGGGATACACAGGAAGCCCGTTCGCGGCTGACTGGTGTCAGTCCTGTGGTAACAGGCGCCTACATTATCAAAGCTGGTGATGGTGTCAGCAAGCTAGAAGGGATTCTGGCCTGCATCGACGAGGCACGGCCACAGCTACCACGGATGCTTGCAGACTGGATGGTTGAGCCACCCGAACATCGATCTCTTCGAGTTGCATGGGAAAGTATTCGCGAGCTCCATTTCATGGGCGGCTTCATGGCGTACGAAGCTGTCAGTGATCTTCGTTGGACACCGATCCTTGATCAAGCACAAGACATAATGACGTGGGCAAACGCTGGCCCCGGATGCGCTCGAGGACTGGGTTGGGTCGTCTACAACGATTCCGATGTTTTCTCCTGTTCAGTAGGACACCAGCGCAAGATGCTGGAATACATGCAGGAGCTCCTCGAACATAGCAAGAATCCGAATTATTGGCCTGCTGAATGGAAACAATGGGAGATGCGGGAAGTTGAGCACTGGAATTGTGAATTCGACAAATACATGCGCGCCTACGGTGGCTCGCGGCTCAAACGGCGATTTCAAGTGTAAAGAAATATGCTACGGATTAGATTATTCATAGAAGTAGACGTAGATCTTCACGAATTCAGAGATAAATCGGTTTTAGAAATCTCTGAAGTTGTAAAGAAAGACGCCATCAAACAAATTAATGATATTGGCTATACTGGTCGCGTCAAAGGCTTGTATATTCCGAATATGGATAACATAAGACAAGCAGTATTACAAACTGAATTATGAAGATCATCGTCCCATCAATTGGTAGAGCCGGTAAGTGCAATTCGATGAAATGGCTCCCGGAAGCCAATCGTCCGATTGTATTTGCTGTGCATAGTGATGAAGTCGAAGCATACCGGGCTGCATATCCTGGTTGCTCTATCATGCATCTCTCAGATAGCTGCCGTAAGCACACTGGCCTCGTCCGCAAAGAAATCATGGAGAGCGTTCGGGAGCCTTTCATCTTTGTCGATGATGACATTCGTGTAAGCCTCAAGGCTGTTAACAGTGTCGAGAAGATGATCGAGCAAATCGAGGAGCATGTCGGTCTCGGCGGCTTCTCGATGGCAGGGCTCGCACCGCAGCTCTTCTCGAATTACGCTGTAGACAAAGTTGAAACAATCGGTCACGATTTCTTCGCGATTCGTAACAAGTTCGTGGCAACCGTCTATGGGATCAATCCCACCCACTTCGACGACTGTCCACTTGAAGTATTGCCAGTCTATGAAGACATTGCTCTCGTTATCCATGCAATAGAACGAGGTAATGGGACGATTGTCACTTACTGCGCAACGCACAGCAATGTCAGCCCATCGGTTGGCGGCTGCAACTCGTGGCGCAATGAACAGATCACGATCGACTGCCTGATGAAATTAGTGAATCTGTATCCGCACGTTTGTTCGATTCGGGAAACAAAGAATACGACTCACAGCCAGAACATCGGTATCGGATTGAGGGTTGCGTGGTCGAAGATAAAGAAGCTCGAATTGCCGAGCTAGAGCGTGGTCGACGCAATCATCTCGAAGCATTGCGACGAGATATCGACTACGCGCTAGAACGCCCGTTCTATATTGGATTTGCAAATGCGAATTCCAATACCTATATGCGAATTGCGGAAGCTGAGGCACAACTCAGGTTATTGAAACACGGACAATGAGGATCATCATCCCGACTAAAGGCCGCATCTCTCGACAGACTACTCTGGAGAACTTGCCGAAGGCTCTGCACGAGCAGGTTACGATTGTCTGTCCTCCAAAAGAAGCGGTCTTCCATCGGAATAACTTCCCAGCCTGTGAAGTGAGCGAGCAGCCCGACCCAGAAATGGGGATTGCGGCGAAACGTCACTGGATAATCGAAACCGCACAGTCAGAAAAATTGGTGATGCTCGATGATGATCTTCGGTTCGCGGTTCGACGCCAAGATGATCCCGCACGTTTCCGAAAAGCTGAGGGAGAAGATATTATCCGAGCATTCGTCGAGCTAGACGCCGTCCTCTCTGAAGAAGTTCCTCATGCTGGATTCTCAGCTCGCGGCGGTGGAATCAGCGAGAAGGCGCAAGCAGGTGGATGGCAACTCGGTAAGAGGATGATGTATGTCCTCGGCTACCATGTTCCTACACTACGGAAACACGCAGAGTTCGGGCGAATTGGCACGCATGAAGACATGGATGTTTGTCTTCAGCTCCTAACAAAAGGATTTCCAAACAGCGTGAATTTTTCGTTCGTTGTCGACCAAGCCTTCGGGAATCCTGGTGGCTGCACGAACGAACGCACTGTCGAAAAGAACAATACTGATGTCATGAAGCTCGCGTCGTTCTTCCCAGCCTATGTCCGAGTGACCCAGAAAGACTATGCAGGTTCAGTCCCTCGAATGGAAGTTGTCGTACAGTGGAAACGGGCAATGGAAGATGGACTTCGTAACAGGCAATAGCGGTTCGCTTCTGCTGCCAGCAGTTTTCAAAACCGGGCCGGAGTGCCTTCAGGAAGGCGCTTACTGCGAGGTACTCGGTAAAGATGTCACGCCACGTATCCTCTGTCTAACGACGGATGGCTACGTGATGGAGAAGCTCGAGAAGGCGGCGCGTCATCCCGATCTTCTGTGCCAAATTACAGAGTTACTAAAGAAGCGTGTTTGGTCTCGGCCATCGCAAGATTACGATGTTGCTGGTAAAAGCTATAAGGATCATCACAAGGAGCTCGGTCTTGAAGTTCCGGACTGGGCAGTGCCGACTTCTTTCTGCATGACACATGGTGATCCAACCGCTTCAAACACACTACTCCGTAACGGCCAACTTATCCTCTGTGATCCACGTCCGCCTAGAGCCTACGTGCCACAATGCCGGGAAAGCGATATGGCACGAATCATGCAATCTTATTTTGGATGGGAAGTTGCTGCATACGGAGAGCCGATTATTCGTTATAAATTTCCAGATTTTTGGCTGAATCCTAGTATCCGGCATAAGGTCTCTTTCTGGTTGGCAGCAACAACACTTCGAATCGAGAAATTTGAGTTCTCCAAACCGAAACGACGTGAATCCGTCGTTTCATGGTGTCGGGAGGTAAGGATTAAGTGTCTAAACGAATGTGGGCTATAATTCCAGCAGCCGGACAATCTCAGCGATTTGCCGATGTCGGCTATTCGACTATTAAGCCATTACTAAAAGTCCAAGACAGAAATGGACTAACGCTATCAATGCTGGCCCATGTTCGAGGAACTCTGCCCGTAGAGGACCCATATGTCCTGACGGCACTGCCAGCCGGTGTCGAAAGACCTGAAGACTACAAGGGTACGAAAACTATAGTCATAGAGACCATCGGACAAGCTGATACGATTCGACAAGCGATTATTGGTCTCCCAGCTAACGATGCTGTCCTAATCGCTGATTGTGACATGGTCCTAGATCCAATCGATATTTTCAAGATGATCACACATTCGCAAATTGCGGAAGTAGTCGTAGCAGTTACACAGACATTCGACCCCAATGCCTCTCGAGTTGACCAAATCCCATTCCCAACGCGCTTCGTCGAGAAAGAACCGATTTCTCAATGGGGGATCGTTGGAATTCGCATCTTCAATTCAGTTCGGAAGCTCGAGATTGCGCTGGACATAGCAATCAGCCGAGCAATCCGTCATAGTCAAGAGCCGTATCTGTCGATGGCCATGAATGATTATCCTGGGCCGAAATATGCGCATGTCATCACAAATTTCCAGGACTGGGGAACTCCGGAGAGATTGGTGAACAGTGGCGCCAAAATCTTGGACTAAGTGGTTTACAACCTGTAAGCTCTGCGGAGATCCGGGCATTTGTGTCTGCTTCTCTTGTCTTCGAGCTATGCTCATTTCAGCACTAATGGTGCGATTACTTGATTGGATTTTCAAATGAAAACTCTCTTTGTGCAGAACGTCCACGAAGCTCTGCCATTCGCGCTCCGCTATCTGCACTACGAGGGCTACAATCGCGATAGTCGTAACGGCCCAGTCCGCATCTCACCAGTTCCAGTCACAACGATCTACAACAAACCGTGGCAGCGAGTCCTATTCTGGTCGCAGCGCGACGCTAACCCATTCTTCCATCTCTACGAATCGCTGTGGATGCTAGCTGGTCGTGACGATCTTGCTGGCGTCGTCAAATATGCCAAGAACATGGCGAGCTATTCTGACGATGGCCATACATTCCATGGTGCATACGGAGCTCGTTGGCGCAATTGGTTTGATTTACAACATCCAACGGCACCTTATGATCAATTGAGAGCGATCGCTGATCGCTTACGGAAAGATCCAAATGATCGTCGTTGCATTCTACAAATGTGGGATGCTGAGACTGACTTGGATAATCCAGGCAAAGATGTTCCGTGCAATACGACCGCCACATTTCAGCGTGATCAAATCGGTAGGCTGGATTTAATAATCTTCTGCCGGTCTAACGATATCATCTGGGGAGCCTACGGCGCGAATGCCGTCCATTTTTCCATGCTTCTCGAATACATGGCTCTGAAAATTGGCTGTCCGATGGGACGGATGTATCAGGTGAGTGTGAACTGGCACGCCTATCTCGAAACGCTGAAGCAATGTGAACCGATCCGTAATTTGATCGATCGTGGCGATTACATTGGTAGCTACTATGATGCATTCAAAGAACGTGTGCATCATACACCAATGGAAAATCCAGAAGAGATCGATATACACATCGCACAGATTTTGACATTAGCAGATAACGATCTATTGCATACCGGTTATCATATTTTTCCAAAGGGATCTTGGCCTCATGAAGTTTCGGTCTGTTTGGAAGCACACGAATATCATCGGATGAAAAGATACGGGGATGCAGACAGGGTTCTAACTCTCGGGAGCGTAGATAACGATTGGAACCGCGCTTGTCGAGAGTGGTTGCAGCGTCGTCGCGAAAAACGAGAAGAGCCAAAGAAGCCGGAGAGCGTCGGTGGAACTTCGGTTTAAGTCTCACTTCTACGAGCTCATGGAGCGAGGTTGTCTTGGCAACACGCTCAGGAACTGGCGAACAATCCAAGACGCTTGGGACGCAGAGAGTCCATACTATGGATTTCGGGAAATTGGGATTGCGGGAGGGGGACTTCATTCAGTTGTGCCTCGAAGCGATCTCTTCGCAAAATTCAACGATTGGTCGCATGCTGGTCGACGATTCATCATGGATGAAGCCGCCCCAGATACCGATGTTCAATTACAAGGTGAAATTTGTCAAGGAATCTTTGGCTGGGAAGGATACCTCGGAATTCGAACAGGTCTTCGTATGCGACCTGCAATGGCAGCAGGTTGTATGCGACCCTACAGAGGACTATCAACTAGAACCATTGTTCGTAGCTTCTGTTGCGAAAACAGTTTCGGAGATATTGAATGTCTCTTTGATCTTTACCCAGACGCCACGATTGAGTTCGCAACATACCCATACGATCTTGGAAAGATACCACGGCGGAATACTCTCATCTGGGAGCTGAGGAATTACTGATATGAAGCCCGAACTCGTCACAGCAGAAATGCTGAATGCACCGCTCGTCGCTGAGATTGTAAAGCGTCGCGCAGCGCGTGTCGATGCTTTGGGCATTGATCGCTCGTTGTATAAGAAGATCTCGCTATTTCCACTATCACCACATGCAGCGGAACGTGAACGTATTTGGCGTGAGAAACGTGGTGACATCACTGAGGGCGACAAAGTAGCAGCGTGGCGAGATTTCTTCGCGATGACAGAGGACTATGATTACAGACTTGCTCAAGCTAAAAAGGCCACTAATATGGACTGACGTTGAAACACACGACGTCGGGCCACCTGAGCAATTACATATCTGTGATATCAGCTTCATAGTTCTATATCCAGCAGAGCTCCAAAAGGAACCAAAAGTCTGGGGGTCTTTGGTCAAACCCCCTAAACCGATTACAGCAGCGGCGACCGAAGCGCATCATATTACTAATGAAGAAGTCGCGAATGCGCCAACGTGGGATCAGTTAGGTGCGAATATCGCGAAAGGATTTACAGACTGTGACTTTGGAGGTTACAACATTCGTTTCGACATGCGAGTTATCTACAGTGAAATGCTTCGCATCGGAGTTAAATGGTCTTTTGAAACTGCTAAACTGGTTGATGCTTTGCGGATCTGGCATATCGGTGCTCCGCGGACTCTATCGGATGCGGTCCGTGAATTCTGTAAGCGTGAACCGACGGAAGCTCATCGTGCAGCCGGCGATACCAGAGATGCAATGGAAGTCGCCTTTGCAATGTTGCAAAGATTCGAGCACCTGCCCCGTGATATTGATTCCTTGCACCAATTGTCCTTTGCTGACAAAAACAAACTTGACCCAGATGGTAAAATCATCTGGATTGGTAGTGAGGCTGGATTAAGTTTCGGGAAGCACAATGGCGTCGTGCTCAAGAACATCCCGCGTGGTTATCTCGAATGGATCATGGGTGGTGGTTTTGCACCCGAGGTCAAGAAGATTGTAGGCGATGCGCTTCTGGGAATTTATCCGTCTAAAGTATCTCTACCCGAAAAGCCCAAAGATGCCTGAATCGTTAGTCAAGCTGGCTCCGCCACCAGACTTCTCGCTTTGTCGTCCAGTGCTGTTACAAGATGGCACATGGTCCACAGTGAAGGAACATGCGAAGATAGGAGTTCGCGCAATATTGGCGAATCCTTATTTCTTCATCGGCGATGAGATGGGTGGGATGAAATCTGCCCAGACAGCCATTGCTGCGCAGTTCCTATTTCTCGCTAATAAAATTGACCGTGTTCTTATTATTTGCCCGGCCTCAGTTCGACCAGTGTGGTTCGATCGAGATATCGGCGAGATTGCGCTCCATGCCTTCGATTCAATTCCATACAAACTTGTTCACGAATACCATGTGCGGAATTCAGCTTGGGGTAATGCACCGAAGGGCTCCCGCTTCTTACATTGGGTGATCACGAACTATGAGTTCATTCGTCGTTCAGAGAGATTAGCTGAGCTCAAAACGCTCTGCAATCCTCGAACAATGATCGTATTCGACGAATCCAGCGCGTTGAAGAATCACAAGTCTGAGACCTACCGAGTGTCTAAGATTCTACGCATGTTGTGTTCTCAAGTCGTAGAGCTCAATGGAACTCCCGGTAAGCCGATGGACATGTATACGCAAGCCGATATCCTCAGTCCAACAATCATGGGCTGTCGTTCATTCTATCATTATCGTGCAAGATATGCAATTATGGGCGGATGGCAGATGAAGCAGATCACACAATATCAAAATCTGGAAGACATGCAACGACGGATGGCACCCTACATTCTTCGACGTGAGAAGGATGCTTTTCGTGATTATCCAAAAGCGTTGCCGCCAGTTCAGCGAGTTGTTACGCTCAGTGATGAGACTTGGCGTATCTATAAAGAGATGCGCGAGGAAATGGTTGCATTCCTCTCACAGAATACGATCGCAGTTGCAGCACAGGCCGCGGTTCGTTCACTCCGACTTTCGCAGCTAACCTCCGGATTCGTCGGTGGTGTCGAGGAAGAGTCCACCGAAGCTGAGCTGGAAGCGAGCGACGGCATTGTACCTCCTCGATATACCACGAAAGAAGTGAGCCGTGAGAAATTGGATTTTGTTCTGGATCTCCAAGAAGAGTGGCTTGAAAACGATCCAAATCTCAAACTCCTTGTCTGGTGTCGATTTATCCCAGAACTTAGAAGATTTTTTACAGACCATGCAGCACGATATCCCGGAATTGTGCGGGGTAGCTGTGCTGGACCCTCCATGTTTGGTCGTGGTAAGAAACTCGAACGAGCCGATGCTCTCCGTTTACTCAATCCCAAGACAGCACCTCCAGGACCAGTCACCGTTGGCGGGACCTACGGAACAGGGGCGCTCGGACTCAATTTTACGGCTTGTCATACAGTCATTAATATGAGTTGCGATTACAGCTATTATAAAGCTGCACAATCCGCGGCGCGTGTTGATCGACCTGGCCAGCTTTATCCGGTTTCCACATTTGATATCGTGGCAGAAGGGCCACGCGGTCAGAAGACGATTGATCATATCATTGCCAAAGCTCGACGAACAAACGAAGAGTTGGCGTCTTGGACATGTTCAGCGTGGATTAAAGCGCTGACGGAGGAGTGATGAAAACTCACGAGATCACATTGCAAGCTACAGTCCGTGCTTCGGACGATGCGGATGTCCAAGAGATCACCGCGGTTCTAAAGTCACGACTTGAGAGGTTCCCAGCTCTTTATCAAGAAAAAGTCAAAGCAATCCGTGTTGATGCAGTCTCTGTCACAACCGAACAACCCCCAATTTCCACTGTAGTTCCCCTTGTTTGCATGATCCAGAAAGATGGTCTAGGCTCCTGGCATATCTGGCAGAACCATGATGAAATCTGTCAGTGTGGTTTGGAAAAACGCATCGTAATACACGTCTAAAGTTTCTGCTTGCAATCAGTTTTAAACTGTAGTATCATTGTTTTCGTTGGCGGCAGTTACGCCGTCATATTAAAGTCCGGACTTGGCGCTCAGGCGCACCGGCAGAAAGTCGGTCATGCCCGAAACATTCAGTTGGTCAAACGAGCAAGAGCAAATCTTCGCATGGTTCTCGAAGAGCTCTACTTTCGAGCCACGCGGCGGAGAGCATCTCGAATTCGAGAATCCCGATACCGACTACATCGAGATCGATGCAGACGGCCATCTCGTCGTCATCGCCCGCGCTGGCACTGGCAAAACCACGACCATCTTGGAAGGCGCAAAGCGCGCACCAGAGAGGTCAATCTGGGTTGCTGCCTTCGGCAAAGATATTCAGCTCGTCCTGGAAGGCAAGCTGAAAGAAATCGGTGCCCCTCCTCACATCAAAGCGAAGACAATCCATTCTGTTGGATTGAGCTGCATCAGTCGCTATCGTAGCGGAATCAAGATTTCGTTCAACTCAGACCGTGCAGATGCGCTTACCGAAAAGGTCTGTGGCGCAACGGCACCGGATGCGATCAAGCGTCTAATCACGACGCTCCACACCAAAGGTCGCGAAATGACCCCGCACGCTCGCGTGCTTGGGGATCTCACCAATATCGCGATCCAATTTGAATGTGAGCCAGATGAAGAGTGGGCGAATTCTGGCTTCCCGTTGGAATACGTCGAGCAGAAGGCTCTTGAAGCCATGGAGCTCGGCGCAAACATCCAGAACGGTGCAACCATCGACGGCAGTGATATGATCTTCCTGCCGGTGCGCAACCATTGGCTCACGAAGCAGTTCGATCTGATCGTTGTTGACGAAACACAGGACCTCACCGTTACGCAGCTCGAGATTTGTCTTGGCGTCCTGAAGGCTGGTGGTCGCATCTGCTTAGTTGGCGATCCTCGACAAGCCATCTACGCATGGCGCGGTGCAGATTCCAACTCGATGGACCGTCTGCGGGAGGAACTTCACGCGGGTGTCCTCAAGCTCACTACAACCTACCGTTGTGGTAAGGTCATCGTCGAGTTGGCACAGCGCTTCGTACCCGACTTCAACGCTCACGAATCCAATCCGGAAGGTGATATTCAACAGATCCATACGAGCGCGCTCGTTGCAGCCGCTGGCCCCGGTGACTTCGTACTTTCCCGCGTGAATGCGCCGATTGTTGGAATTGCGATGAAGCTCCTGCGCGCAGGCAAGCGCACGAAGGTTCAGGGCAAGGACATTGGCAAGGGAATCGTCGGACTTATCCGCAAGCTCCGGGCACGCAGCGTTCCTGATCTTCTCGTGCGTATCGAGCGATGGGCCGGTCGTGAAACCGAACGTCTGACTGGCCAACTGGAAGCGGCGACCAATGGCCGGAAGAAAATGATCCAGTCCAAGATCGAGGAAATTCTCGACCGTGCTCAGATGCTGGCCGAGCTCGCGGAAGGTGCCAAGAGCATTGATGAAATGACCACTCGCATCGAGGGATTGTTCGTCGACAAGGACAATCTCGGCGACGATGGCGTGATCACGTGCAGTAGTGTCCACAAGGCCAAGGGTCTGGAACGTAAACGGGTATTCATTTTGGCCGACACACTGCGCAACTGGAATATCGAAGAGCAGAACATCGAATACGTCGCGATCACCCGCGCGAAGCAGACGCTCGTGTGGGTTACCGACAATGGTGAACATCTTGGACGATAGGAGGATAGGCCGATGACTGTCAGAGAATTGATCAAAAAGCTTGAGAAGATGCCGCAGGGCCATACTGTCCTGGTAGATCTTCATAGTGAATATACGGATCAAGTCCAACTCGCTTTGATTGAGGCTTATGAGAACGGCGGCTATGTGTCAAAAGCCTACCGTCAAGAAGAAAGGCTCAAAGCCCATGGATATATCGCAATTTCATATAGGAGTGAATGAGCTATGATGACTCCAGAAGAAACAAGAGCCGTTATCACTCGACTTGGCGTGATCAATCATAGTCTCTCGGTGCTCAGAGGAGAAATCGACAGTCATGTCGGTGAGCCGTACGAAACGGTCTATCGGCGCTTAGATGAGGCGTGGGATTTGATTCAGGAGGCGCGGAAGCGCCTCAAACATCCGGCTGTGATCCATGACTAAGACACAAGAGCAATTGATTGAATTCTGTGTTCTAATAGCCGCATCCGCCAAACTTTCGAATCCGATCGGCCGCGGCGTGTGCATGGCTTCACGAATTTTCAATTCTGGTCGTGGTCGTTACAGCAGCCCGACATTTGATGATCATGACCCGGAGTTTTTCGTCAGTCGCACATTAACGCTCGATGCCATGCGCAAGATGCATGAGGAAACTGCAGACCGATGGTTTCAACATTACTATAGCGGAGGATCACTCCGGAAGTTGGGGAGATGATATGATTAACAATGGATTGAAAGTCGGCGACTTCATGGCAAGGCTGCAACGAATGGATCAGGATGAAGAGGTGAAGTTTGACTTCGTCCACTTTGGTCCGACCACATTGGAATCCTATCGCGGCTATTACGAGGACGCCGCCCTCGGCTACGACGAATGTGGTCGGATGCATGGCTCAGGTCAATACAGCTATCCGAAGGTTCGCGAACTCCTCGAACATTTCCAGAAAACCCTCGGTCATGTATTCGAGGGATGGAAGGGTGGGAATGGTCGATCAATCACATTGGGCACCACGCTCTGGGTCGCGAATCCTGGCGAGACTGGCGATACCATCATCGTCGATGTCCAGAAGTTGCTTTATGTGACAATCATCACACGACATAACGAACAAGAAGAAATCTAGGAGGATTCGTGGCACAGCTCAAGTCCTTGAAGCGTCGTTGGACCAAGAATCAACTTGCCCGCCGTGCTGCACGGATGGCGAAGAAGACGCAGACCCGCGAGTTCTATCACAAGTGGGAACGCGAGGACCATGCGAAACGGATGTTGATCCGTGCAGCAAAAGAGAGAAAGAGGATCCATGTCTAAATTCGAAGCACACATCACCATGCCGCGTGACAAGGCCGAAGATGTCGAGAAATGGGCTGAGATCTCCGGCTGGAAATTCAGTCAGATTGATGGCGATCCGCTGATGGGCAAGCAAGCGTATTGTTATCTGACCAACTACGACACTGATGGCAAGCGGCTACTCATGCGAACAGTGACACTCGGCTTGAATCTTCAGGAGCATGGCATTCCTGTTCTTCGTCAAAAGATCGAACAGATCATCTACGATACGAAGACAAACGTCGACGAAATCAACAAGGAGTAGTTCATGAGCAGCACCGACGTTCGAGCCTTACTCGATGAATCCATCGCGAAAGTCAGACAAGCGCAAGATCTACAAGATCAGTCCATTGCACTGCAACAGCAGGCACAAGCGACTGCCGGTGCTGGAGGCTCAGCGCCGGTCATTATGATCGAAGCAGGTGGCTCCTTGCTGTCGACTCTCGAGCAAGCCCCGGTCCCAGCAACGATCGTTGTGTCACCTGAGGTGCTAACAGACACTGGTGAAGAGGACCTAGTGATCTCCAAACCTGTGACGATCATCGGGCCAGCGATCTATGGACAGGTGGATGTCCAAGCGCCAGACGTGAAGCTGATTGGCTACGCGGTGCGCGGTAAACGTCCCGAGCGAGCATTGATGGCCACTGGTCCTCGTCTTGTGTTGCAGGGCGGTGTCTTGCAAGGGAGTATGAGTGGTCAGAGACGTGGCGTGTGGCTGCGGAGCACCGGCTTCCGTATGAGCGATAGCAGCGTGCTAGACATCTTTGGTGTCGGACAAGAGACGCAAGCCGTCGGTGGATGGTCGGGTCTACACGATGTTCTCATTGAGCGTTGCGTGCTGGAAAGCGCGAGTGAGAACATACTCATCGGTGGAGGTGGATGCCCGGTAGCAGCGGATATTCCATCGAACGTGGTGGTCCGGAAGTCCACGCTGCGGAAACCGTTGCAGTGGCGCGGAAAAGGATACAAATGCAAGAACCTCTACGAGCTCAAGAATTGTAAGGGTGCTATCCTTGAAGACTGCAATCTGGACTATTCGTGGGTCGACGGCCAGATCGGTTATGGCATCGTGCTCACGGTGCAGAATCAGGACAAGGACCAGCCCGAGACTACGATTTCGGACGTGATCATTCGACGTAACATGCTCCGTCACTTGGCTGGTGCAGTCCAATTGGACGCACGAGATTATCGAGTAGGTGCGGCATCAGTGCCGATGTCCAACGTCTCATTTGAGGACAATCTGTTCGAGGATATCAGTCCAGAGTGGGGCGCGAATCAGCGAACGTTCCAGTTTGCGCGTGGATTCTCCGGCCTACGGATCCTGCGGAACAGGTTTTCCGGTACGAGCATCCATTCTTTCTTCGACTTCGATGGTGAAGCGGATCTGTGGTCCAATATGATCATCGATGGCAACACATTCTACGAAGGCGCATACGGCATGAAATGCCCAGACGCAGCGCCTGGAATGCCGACGCTCGCAAAATATAGTCCAGGCTATACATGGACGATGAATGGCGTGATCCGCACGGTGCCGAACAATCCGAACGGTATCATTTATCCACCAGGAACAATTCTGATGACAGCGTAACTGACTTGCGTCAACGTTTTAAACGTGGTATACTGGCCGTTCACTAGCAGCAGAGGAGCTGATGGGAAAAAAGGGCAAATACGCACACGTAATTGATCTTCTTCCACGGTCCCTCGGGACAGAGCCAGATTTTCAGGCGAAGGTCAATGGCGTCAAGGCTGCAATCCTCGAACCGAGGGCTCAGAACGATCCTGGCCCATTCACCGAAGAGTTCACAGCCAGCTCCGATAAAGAGTTGAGCATGGACGCGCTTGACGATTTGCTCCTCGAAGTGACAGCGCTTCTGAAGGTGATCAACGACGCACTCATCTGCACTGTTGACGGCCAGCGTTACGCCTCAACCTTCGCCCGTCGATATCGGAACGTCCGCGTGGTCAAGGCCGCTCTCGAAGCGCAAGAAAAGATCACGAATGTGGTCGAAGAGGCCTACAAGCAAGTTCTGGCGGAGCAGTACGAAGCTGAAGGCACGACCAACATCGCGCTCGAGGATGGCGGTTCGGTCCGCACGCAATACGAGCCTCACGCCACAGTCAACGACAAACGGGCAAATCGCATCTGGGCGGTCGAGAATGGGCTCGAGGATTCGTTGGCGCTGCCGTGGCAGACTGTGAATGCGATCGCGAAGGAATTGCTGTTGAAAGGTGAGGAGCCACCAGCAGGCGTGGAACTCACAGCGCGAGTGAAAGTCGTGTATACGAAATAGAGATTGCCACCGGGCGATGCGACACGTCGATAAGGTCGGCGGCTAGTCGACCGCCAGTCTTGAGCTCCAGGATGAGTGGCAAGCGGGGTGACTCCCGTAGGAGCCTGTGCAATCCGGACAGACTAGGCGTCGGTAAAAGCCCGACTTAATAGCCGGAGCGTAGAGCATAAGCCTAGTGCTTTTAGATTATGAAACGACCGGCAGGTTTTTGGGTGATCTGTGAGAAGTGCGGCTTACACCGATTTTGGGATACAGGCTCAAGTCCCGGGAAGCGGCTTGCAGATGATCCGTGTCCAGAATGCAAAGGTCGTTGCTGGAAATTCCGTTCAGATAAGGGAGCGTTGATTGCCTCGCAGTATCCAGCGCCCCGGTTCGAAAGGCGAAAATTTGTTTGATGTCATAGAACGCTCAGAAGTTCAGGAAAATCCTGCGATCTGTGAGCATCGACGTGAAAGGAGGTCTGAGACAGTGTGGCCGGGTGAGACGCTCTCCCGTCTTACTATGACGTGTGAAATGTGCGGCCGAGCGCGTGGACGGTATCCAGGAGAATAGACCACTGCTTTAGGGTCTCAGAGGTCTATCGTTAGGAAGATCCTCAAACACGGAGTAACGAATGGCTGAAAAGCAGAACAAGAACGCATTGGCAACGACCGGGCCAAACGATCTGATGAAGATCGAAGGTGTTGTGGCGGAGCGCCCTGATGAAGTCAAGGTGGGAGACCGCACCGGCACCGAGAACATCACACGCGACGACATGCAGATGCCGCGACTCAGCATCGCGCAGTCGCTCAGCCCGGAACGCGATGAGAGCGACCCGAAGTTCATTGAGGGGTTGATTGAAGGCAATATGTTCAACAACCTCACGAAGCAGATCTATGGCAACGGCCCGGTGCCGTTCATCATCGTTCGTTCGGATCGACCGCGTTGGGTGGAGTTCGTTCCACGTGAACTTGGCGGTGGCGTGAAAGATCCCAACGTCCCGGCCAACGATCCGCGGACCGCATTCCAGGCTGACGGCAAGCCACCGATCGCGACGAAGTTCTACGATTTCGTGATCATGCTCCTCCCCTCACGGGAAATCGTTTCCGTCTCCTTCAAGGGCACCGGCCTGAAGATTGCACGTCAGCTCAATGCGTTGATCGCCATGCGCGGAACGGCGGTGTTCACCGGCGTTTACGCGCTCAGTACGATCATGACGAAGAACGCAAAGGGGCGATTCGCAATCCCGCAGGTCAAGAACGCCGGCTTCGCCAGTGGCGAACTCCTCGATTACGCGAAGAAAACGTTCGCAGCGGTCGCCGACAAAGCGATCAAGTTCGAGGAAGAGCTCCCGGCGGATGCGGATACGTTCGACGCGGAAGTGCTCGAACGTGAAAGTGTCGCCGCGCAGACGGGTAACGTTCAGGGGATGTAACAATTCGCCAGTGGCTCGTTGTCGGTAGCCCTAGTCGGTGAGATAATCACCGCAGACACTACTGGGAAGAGGGGCGACGCAATAACGGTAGATATTCCCTTCAGTGGGACCCTGAACTGCCCTAGTATGCCAACCAAAATTCCTCGGCGAGCCACTGGCGTTCGTAACCGTCCGTGAAAGTTGCCGGTAGCCGTCGGTTGATCCGACGGTCGGCGAACGTCACGGCGCAGGGGTCACGCAATCCATGGGTTGCGTGGCCCCGAACCTTATAGGAGCAGATCATGACTAAGGGGACACATTGGACGCCTGCAATGAAGCGCAAGGCGACACGAACTCGGAAGCGCAATGCAGCGAAAATCGCTGCGGTGCGAGCAGAGCGCGAACGGAAGAAAGCAAAGGCAGCGAAAGAGGCTGACTCACTCTATCAAGAGCATCTCGCTGGGATCGATCACGAAGTGGAAGAAATGGCGAAGCAAGAGGCGGCACGTAACGTCAAGCCGATTCTTACTGAGACAACCATCCAGCGTTGGAACGATCGCAGCAATATCGAGATTCGACGGCAGCTCAACGCGCAGAATGGAATTGAATCGATGCTACGTTTTGAGATCAATCACATCGATGATACACGCGGAGAGCTGATGGGAAAACTGAAAGAAAGTGAGCAGATCCGCGATGGGCTGAACGCTGTTCTGAATTCACGGCGTGCGTAGAGATCGACCTGTGAGTAAGGCTCGCTAAGCCCGAGGCCAGAACGTCCGGTGACCGTGATCCATCCGGCAACAAAACGCGGTTCAGATCGTGGCACTAAGCTATTCGGGCAGAGAACTAAGGACGCTCATAGGTTGTGAGGTTTTCCCGGATCTTCCCTCGTATACGAAAAAGATCCGGGTCGAGTTTGAGCTGCGCAGAGGGTGCCCTTCCTACCCGTCCCAAGTGAGGTCGGTTCCGCTCTCTTCTACCGATTCCAGAAAAGAGAGTTGGGTCTTCCCGGTTCGTCCTATCCCCACGAACCGGGTGCAAATTTATGGACCTTGCCCAAGCTGGAAAGCGTAGCCATGATTCTCGTCAGGCCCGAGGTCCTAGGAGCCGGAGGCGCAACGAAATCAATATGCCGGGTTCAATTCCTGGGAGGTCCACCCAATGAAAATCAAATTACGTGAAGTTAGGCTCTTAGATGAGGCTTTACAGCGACTACGTCCAAAATTTTTATATGACATACAGCAAGCTGTCGCAGAAGCCTTAAAGCGAGAGACTCGACCGAAACGCTCTCTGATGCTTTGCAATCATGCCAATGAAGTTCCGGCGGTTTGCACCTGTCCGCCGGAATGTGAATGTCACGATACCGATATGGCCCCATGTAGAAAGTCAAAAGATGTCATCATTCTGACCGCGGAGCAGAATTTTATCAGGAAGATGCACAATGCACTGTTCAGCGGCAAAGTAATTCCAATTCCGAATAGTGATCATTTTGGTACAGTGATCAAACTCGAGGAACGAATAGATCTTGGTATCATCAGTTGTCGAATAACAATGCAACCGATCCATGAGAGGCCACATGCCAGAAACCGCAATCGTCATAAGAATACAAGAAGAAATCGTCGCACGCGCTCAGGAAAGAAAAGAACATGATATGTTTGGCTTCGAAGCTGGGGAATATCTGAACTGCCTCGACTACGAGCATCTCAAGCCTTTCCTCAAAGCAGATCTAACTGCAGAAGAAACTGAAGTCGCAAAGGCAATGCAAGTCATGCCTCTGGAAGCGATTGACCTTACTGCCAAGGAATATATGGCATTCTGGCTCGAGAAGATCGAGAACGAACGTGGACTCTCGGTTTGTCGGGCCACGGCGCATTATATCGCCTGGAAGTGGCTCTTGGGCCACGAGGACTCTGACACATTCCCCGGTTCGATCAACGGTGGCGATGGCGGTTGGTATCAGCGCACAGCCTACGAATACATCAAGAGACAAATGGACAGTGGCGAATGGGATAAACTCAACGCCGCGGCTCGCGAAAAGGCTGTTCGGAAGTAGTTTCACCCACTCCATGCGCAAAGCTGCCAAAACGCGCCAAATGCGCGGTATTTTGACCCACCTGGGAGGCCGTAGGCGGCATTTTGACCTTGCCCCTAATACCCTAGCATGGGGAGCGTTTTTCGCCAATACAGGGCAACGTGGAACGCCGAGCTTGTAACTTGTTGTAAACAAAGGGTTTAACGCATGGCAGAGCAAGGTTCAAAAGGTCCGCGTTCATTGGTACTGGTAAGCACTACCCTGCCCCGTCAATATGAACTTGAATTAGAGGCAAAAGGCTATAGAGCTCAATATACGATTATCCTTGACCAAGCGGGTTCTCGATATATTGCCTACTATGCAAATCCCCGAACCAAGCGAATAGTTGAGATTCAGCGACCCAATTCGCGCAAACAGAAACTCGCGGAAAAGAATCATGCAAAGCTGAAGCGTCTAGGCTGGCGTGTTTCAGCAATCTTCCTCGAACAGCTTAACTTAAAGTTTGCAGCCGATGCATGGTCTCGGATATTTGCGGACTTGTAATCAGTTTTAAACTGTGGTATATTACTGGCATGAAATATGCAAACCTTTTCACACGTCGTGGGGCGCTAGGTGATAAGGCGCTCTTGCATCTTAGCAAGATCTACGAGACAAGAAGAGAGGCGGAGCACTACAGCGACGTTATACCCGATGCAGGCTGGGAATTCGTTACGACACTAGAGATTCGTAACACATTATCGGAACAACGTCAAGATGCAATCTACGCATTATTCACAGACCGAGACAAAAGATGGCCAGTCTGCATCTGCGGTGAAATTGCGCAGCAGCATCCGTTGAACAATCGTGACAAATGCAGACAGTATCGGCCTAGTAAGCCACTCACTCCATTGCAACAGGCGCTTACAGACGAACGAGGTCAGTAATGTTCTTTCCACTGATGATGGCCCGGCCTCTGAAGTCCGATTTCATTCTTGAGCCGGATCAATGGGCGGCTGAAGAGAAGTTTGACGGGATCCGCATTCTTGCGCATGTCGAGGGAAAATCCGACGACCTCTTCATGGATAAGAAGGTCACTCCGTGGTCCCGCTATGGCATCATTCATCCACTACCGACCCACATCCTCGAAGTGCTCGCAAAGTTACCAGATGGTTGGTACGACGGTGAGATATTCGTACCCGGTAAACGTTCCTACGGCACAACGGAAATCAAGAACCAATCCGAAATGATTTTCGTGATCTTCGACATACCACACCCGCCTTCCTTTGCACAGCCTGATTTAAGCTACGATCTTCGACGTCTAGGATTATTACATCTTGCAGAGAAATACGGGCTTTACAATTCAGTCTGTATCGCGGCCTCCACACAAGTTAATACCTGGGACGAAATCTACGCACTTCGAGATGCAGTCTGGGCGCGCGATGGTGAGGGATTGATTCTCAAGCAGCGCGATTCAATCTATCAGATTGGGAAGCGGCCGAAGACGTGGCTCAAGATCAAAAAACTTCAGCATGCGACGCTAACAGTGACCGGATTTGTAGCCACGAAAGGTCTGATCATTGATCGTGGGCCTTGTGCGATTGTTCTGCTGCGTGATGACGAAGGAAACGAAACCGCGGTGAAGACCAAGAATGACGCAGAGTGTCTTCGCCTTGCGAAGCTGCATAGCCAGACACAAGTTCACCCTGAAGTGGGCCGTCGGCTGTGTATCGAATATCAGGAACGAACGCCGGACGGTAACTACCGGCATCCGCGATGGGATCGATGGGAGGATGAATAATGTTTCCGATTGGCACACATATCAGAACGACATGGAACGATAAAGAGCACGGCACCATCGTAGGTTACGGTGCGATTTGCTGGCCGCACAGCGAGAATTTCAGTGGTGATGGTGGAGTCATGCATCCGGTCTATCTTGTCCAGATGAACGGTGTGCCGGGGAGCAATTCTCGCGAACGTGCCTGTGTCGCATTTCGTGCAGACCGTGTTGAAGAGGTGAAGTAATGCCGATATTCAAGAATCGTTCACAGCACGTCAAGGTCTTTCGGCCCGGCGGATTGCGTTATGCCGAGGGTCGTGCAATTACAGTCAATTATGCGATTGCCTCAGCACTCGCGAATTTCTACATGGAATTCGGTGAAGTTCCAAAACAGTCGTATACTGTATTTGAGGTGATTGGTACGACTGGCCAGTGGATTGCGCAGGTATTTGAAGTGAAGGAAGATCCGAGCAAGGAGCCATTTTAGGTGAGGGCCGCGAGTCCGAGCATCGAGTGCCAGAGGCCGGGGCAGCCTCTGTTCCCAGCAACGATCTCGAATTGCGCGACCCTCACCTAATTGTCAGCCTAGCTCTGCGGATGCGCCGCGAGCCAAGCCTCGTCTTTTGCCAACGACGAAGCGCCCGCCACTTGATATGCAGAGATCACTTCCTCATCGGATGGTTGCGGAAGATCCGGATTGTTTCTCTTGAACAATTCCTTCGCAAGCTTGATGGCTTGCGGAAGGAGCTGAATCGCGATGTTCACGAGTAGTGGATTCATGTCAATCTCCTCAGCTTGATGTCCAGTTGACTACGGAATCTGCGCAAGAATCGTCTTCGCCAGTGCGATATATGGCGAGAGGAGTTTCTGCGTATTCTCGGACAGGTTCTTGATGGTTTCGTCGAGTCCCGTCGTAACTGTAGTTTTCCAACCGGCTGGCATCGCCATGATTGTCTTGATGGCCGATTGATGATAGAGCACAACCTTCCTCGTGTCTTCCGTAGATACGAGCGGTGGAGTCTGCTCATTCGCCGAAATCGTGATGTCGCGCAGCAGGTCGAGAGACTTGATTACCTGCGTGTTGACATATGCGATCTTTGCTTGCGGCGAGAGATTCGGCGGCACGTTCGACGAACATGCTGCGATCCCGAAACTCATCACGAGGGTCGTGATGAAAATCAATCCCAGAATCGCATTCTGTTTCCGACTGAAGCACAGCAACTGCGTCATTTCTATCCTCCCTGATGTCTGTATTTGAGACGACGTTTCCGTTCTTCTTCACTCCAAACTTCACGACGATCGCTTTGTGTTGGAATCAATTTCTGATGTCTGTATTTGAGACGACGTTTCCGTTCTTCTTCACTCCAAACTTCACGACGATCGCTTTGTGTTGGAATCAATTTACCGCCGAGAAATGTTGCGATAACCGTAGAAATCTCAAGGAGGATCTTCCCCACAAATTCAGGAGTATAAATCGCATTCCAGGATTGAAGCTTTGTGATCTCGTTACCCGCGAGACCACACATCATTCCTAGGGCGGCAAAGAATACTACGTATCCGGTGAAAGTCCTCAATAGTCACCTCCTTAGTGGATGTCTCCGACGACCGTATACGCGCGCATCGAATTCATCACACCGGGGAGCAAAAGGTCTTCACCGGAGTCGAGATCTGTTTCGATAACTAATTCTGCGAGTTCTGTATCGTAAACCCTTACCGTGCAAGGCCATGTCGCACGAAGATGCGCCATGTTCTTGATGCCTGCTGGAGTGCAGACGAAATGCGCTCCTTCGATTGCACAGTAGTTCTTGTTGACTCCACGTTCGTTTGGATTAATGGAATCGCCTTCCCAGAACTCTTGCGAGGGTAGTGGATGTTGCTGTAGTGGCGGACGCCAACCATCATTCGCTTTACGCCAGCCCTCTACTCCAATCGGGAGAATTGAATCAGCTTTTCGGACAACACGCATGACTGCATCGATGCCAGGCATTTCCCAGAGATTCGCAGTGCGGTGTCCACCTCCAGCGTTATTGTTCGGGATACCGTAGACGCCTGCTGCATTGTGAATAACATAGGAACCTGCACCACATATGATCCCGACAAGTCGGTCGTGAGCCAGCTGGAGTGGGTTCGAGGACGGGGACACACTGGAACCGGGACCTTTTGGCTCGCCTTGCGAACATGGTCCGGGGAATTGCTTGACATCCCAAGGTTGACGGACGAAGCGCCAGTCCAGATCTCCGTAGCTGCGGTCAAGATGGACAGTTGTCATATTGGAGCAGCCAAGCGCAAGTTCGTTATACTGCTCCATAGTCGGAGGATTCAAGCAAGACGAAACTGTGAGCACGCCAGTTGCCATGAGTCGCCTTGACATCTCCCGGACTATGCCTACATCCGGAAGGTTATTAAACGACTCATTAACCGCTTCAGCATAGAGTATCTTATGCTTACGGTCTCGGATAACATTACATACAAGATCCGTAGTATGAAGAGGGTCCCAATGACCGCCACCCCAGATAGTAGCAATAGTCCGCATACCACACTGGTCATACGTCCAATCAATGAGCTCCGCGAGAACTTGCTGATAGTCCGGCCATGTTGGATCATTTTCATTTCCCGGCCAGCCTACCGCGCAGAGAATTCGATTGGCGTCAACCTGATAGCTTGCAGCCCATTCGATATTCTTCTTTATTCGGTCATTCTCGAATTTCCAACCCCTCGGTGCCCAGAACAGAGTTTCACCGAGCGGATAGAAAAATCCTTCGTTATCTTGAAATGAGCGGCCCGCCGCACGGACGATGCCGCTACGTACGAAAGGGCGGCTACCCGCCTTTTCCAATGTTCCCATATCGCTTTCGAATGCGACTGAATTAGTGACTGGATTGATGCTCGTGAGACGTAGGATTCCATGTTCCTCTCGAGCAATATAACCATCGGCTTCGAGATAACGGGTGCAACCAACTCCATTCGGGACACTGTCTGGAATTGTGACGACGAGCGCTGGAAGATCAGCAACTGTATCGTGAACTGCTTCCATGATTTCACCGTTATCGCTACGTAGGCGCATACGTCCGATAACTCCCAGTTCTTTTGGTGTCAGAAAATAAACATATCTCATCTGAGCTCCTTACCAGAAAAATCCACCACCGATACTTGTAACAACGAAGTTAGCACTGCTCGTGAATGTATGAAGCCAATCGCTGCCAACTGTAGAAATTGAGCCACCCGTTGCGATTGCATAGCCTTTCTTGAAGCGAATGTAGACTACACCAGATGCGCCATTCCCACCATTAAATCCGTAGGTTCCAAAGATCGGTGCTCCGCCTCCACCGCCGCCAGTATTCGCAGTTCCGTCAGAAGCGTCAGCTGCGCCACCACCTCCACCAGAGCCCTGTCCACCATTTCCACCAGTGACGTTAGAACCATCTCCACCAGTCCCACCGCCACCGTTTACTTCACCAGAGCCGCCGCCACCGCCGCCATATTTAAGTGATGATCCGGTAATGTCAGAAGTAATACCAGCACCACCGAAGCCGCCGACGTTAGTTGCGTCTTGTTCAGCATTCCGTCCGTTAGCACCTGCTCCGCCACCACCGCCACCAAGAATTCGTTCAAAGGCTGGATCACCATTTTGAACACGACGACCTTTGCCGCCGTTTCCACCTTGAGAGCCAGTTCCACCGTTTTCATCGATATCAAATCCAGTGACTACCCAATCACCTGCACCACCGCCGCCTGTTCCTCCATTGAGACCCGCGCCACTCGTTCCTTTTCCGCCGCCGCCACCGTTACATGTGAATCCGAATGCAGACGAGTTATTTCCAGTTCCTCCATCACCAGAGCCACCCGCAACGCTTGCACCGACGACTATCGAATAAGTCCCCGGTGCAAGATCTAGCGTCGTATCGCTGACGAAACCGCCGCCACCACCGCCACCGGCATCACTCCCGCCAGCGCCACCGCCAGCAACGATAAGTCTGCGAAAGAGGCCAGCCATTATGCCTCTTGTGCAGCTCCAATCAAATAGTGCGCAACGCCAGCTTTGTACATGAAAGCCAGATGCAACACTTTATTGATAACTGTAGTTGTCGGTAATGCAACGCCTCCGGGTTGATAAGAAGTCCCCCAGGATAAAGACCGTGCAGTTCCGTTATCTTTGATACGGAAGAAGAAACGATAGCCATCAGGACCTGGATTCGCCATGTTATTGACTGTTAGACCTGCTGCAAGTGCAGTATATTCATAGATCTCAAATGCGTTATTATCTGGCGTTAGAGACGATGCGGAAGCGGCAGTGCTGAGACGGCCACCGGGCTGGAATGTCGCAATTGTGCCATCACTACGCAAAAAGTAACCAGCAGTGCCGATCGCATTTGGCAATTCCCAACTGGCCCATTCGAGACCATTTCCAGCGTTGTTCACACGCCAGAATCGACGAGCTGCGCCGATTGCAGTCCGGGCAAGCGCGGTTGATCCACCACCAGTGATCATATCATTCGCAGCTTGGGAGGCAATTGCAATGCCACCGCCACGGAGTTCAACCATGTTCAACTGAACTTGATTGTTCCAAAACGATGCTGTCATCAATTGCCCAGCGATAACAGGATCTGGTGTCGTCCAAGCCATTATGACCTCTAGTCGGGTAAGCCGTGGTCGCGATTTTCTCGTTTCAGTGTTTCGATGTCTTCGCCCTTTTGTGGGAGAAAATTACGATTCCACTCTAATCGTTTCTCTAGGACAGCCTCGATAGCTACGAAGTTCGAGGGAATAATTACGTTCGTGTGGATACGGCCACACTCCATGCAACCAGCCATTTTCCAATCTGGATGCACCATGTTTGCAGCACCGCATTCACAGATAATAATCCATTTATTGTTGCTGATATATGCAAGAATTGGTGTCGTGATGTCATCCGGAAATTGTGGCTTCCGGCCAGTCCGAGCCTCCCGAAATTCCATAGTCTTCGCTATGAGATTTCGATAAGCCTCGGGTGTCACAAGGGTGAGCCCAAATGGGTTATATTCGTGAAAGTCTGCAGGTCTTAGAATCATACAAATCCAAAATAAGTGTGGTCCCCAACTTCACCATGACTAGCAATACCCATCTGCCAGACTTCACTGAAGAATGATGTTGCTGCAAGACCCAATGTGCAAGTAATCCAAACAGGCTCCGCAACTTCAAGTTGGACGCTCTGAATGAATAGTGCTGCGGCGATAAGCCCTGTTACTGTCTCAGTGACAACTATCTTCTGGCCGATCTGACCTGATAGTGCAGCGAGCATATGGGCGTCTTGATAGTTCGCCTGGAATGTGAGCGAAAATGCTTGATTACCAAGCAGCTCAAATTGGAATCGAATATAGTCTGCAATTCCCTTCGCGACATTATAATTGTTTTGATACTTCAAATCGATATCAATATCACGTTCACCATATGATTGAACGCTTATGGATTCTACCGTGATCGGAGAGAAATCGTAGAGTCCTTTTCCTCGAATTTGCAACTTCGTTAGGAATACAGCGCCAGCATCGTTATTTGTGATTGTGAACTTCGTCGTAGATGCAAAACAATCACCAGTTGGATTTGCTACAGATCCAGTGGTAACTGTAACCTGTGCAGTTTTATTCGTACCACTATCGTCAGCTAACGTATTCGCAGTCCAATCAGTTCCAGAAACTGGCGTGACCTGTGCTGTGCCACCAATCTTAACACTAGGCTCTGAGGTCTTGTAGTAATCGCCCCAAACGATGATGGTCTGTCCGGGAGAGATTACTGGTGGATCACCAGTTTGTGCGAAGAGGACTGTGGTAGCTAACGCATCTATTGTTTTTGGATGATACGTCGCACGAACATGATTAAAGACACCATCGAGTGTTGTCGGAACTACTAGTCCGACCATATCATCATTGAATGTAAAAGATGTCGCAACTAATTGCCTAGCATTACGATTTTCATAACGATAGACCCCGTCTGGCCCCATATGCCCAAATCCAATGGAGCTCATGATCAGATCGAATAGTGGATTGTAAACTCTATCACCAGCACCGAGCTCAGCAAATGCAAATGGAGAAAGATCTAAGCCAGTATCGAGATTCAGGCCTAGCGGTTGTGTCGTTGGGATGAGCGCTTCGAGAGCTGTCCGTTGTAGGACATCCTCATTTTGATTTGTCTGGAGTTTCACATTGCGCAAATCATTTTCAAGAAGATCATCCATCAAATCATGAACACGAATTCTCACAAGCTGAGATGCGTATCGACCTGGGATCGGATCAATAGCAGCAATTTTGCCGATGAAACGCTGATAGTCAGTTCCACTGTAAGTGAAGACGACTCGCGTGAGCACGCCGTAGTTAAAACCAGAACGATGGCTCAAATGACTCGGAGAATAATAGCCTTGTGTTGAAGCTGAGTTACCCGCATGATTTTTCAAATTGAAAGTGAGGATTCCAAGATCGGCCATCCTATCTTTTGGACCATTGGCACTAATTCCCCATTTCAAATTGAGCTTAGCAGAATGTGCATCAAGATCGCTAGAAATATCAGTCCATAGAGAAGAATTACGCAGAGCAGTAATCTCTGTGGACGACAGTTCTTTTGCATAATAGATCAGATCATCCATGGAACCAATAAAGCGAAGCGGTGTCCCAGCCTCATCTAATCGTCCGATATACGCATTGGGTGAGGTTCCTCCAATTGTGCCAGCGGCAGCAGTGGCTGATTGGACATTCGTTCCGTTCACCCAGATCTTTACTTTATTCGCGCCAGTTGTTCCATCCCATGTGAAGGCGCAATCGTATTCATTGCCGTCTGCGTAACCTGCAGAAGTTACAAAATCCCAGAGCGTTGTGCCACCAGATGTGAAAGCAAAAAAGCGGAGTTTCCCAGTGGTCTGCTCAAATGAAATTCCATAGCCACGATTTGCGTTATTGAATTTCGCATAGATGACGCGTTGGGCTGCGACTGATGCACACTTCAACTTAGAAACATACAGCGAGAATGCTGTTGCTCCTGGTTCGAGAGTTGTGGGGTCGCCAAGCGCAATCTCACTAGTGGACCCACCGAATGTGAAGCCACCACCACCTTCTGGATTTCCGTTCAGAACACCTTTCGTAATATCACCAGTTATGGTCCCATGCGTAACGAGCATTGTATCTCGAGCAGAAGTCCCGGAACGTTCAGACATTCGCCACCAACTGATAGGAGTGGCGTTATATGCCTTTTGTCGAAATGACCCACCGAGGGCCATCTCGATTTTCATCGTTGGACTAACAACACCCATTATGCTTTCGCCATTGCGCTCATCGTTGCTTTCGCCAGTAGATTCGGAATTGTAAACTGGAAGTCTCTCCGAAGACCCTCTACTTCAGAAGCAACTTTATCAAGTTTCAGTTCTGTTTGTTTCGAGACCCCACCTCCGCCTTTTGCAGCTTCACCGAAATGGACACGTTCTGGGCGACCAGTTTCACCTGCCAAGAACATTGTCGGTCGAGATACGATATACTCGCCACCGAATGCCTGTTCCGAAGGTGGAGGCTCGTCTGGACTTGGATAGTTTGGAGCCGGTGGCGGCGGAGGAATATTTCGCATCCCATCACCAGCCCGTCTAATCGCATCGACCAATTCATTCATCTTATTAACAAGAGCGCTGAGCCCTTCTAGGAGCTTCTCGTTAGCAGTCTTACCGATGTCCTCCCAGATACCAAGTTCCTTAGATTGGTCGATTAACATTTGCAGATTTGCATCCAATGGGATGCCGAGTTCTTTCGCGCGCTGTTCTGCCTTATGCAGAAGATCTTGCATGAGTAACAAGGCATCTTTCGTAGTCCCTCCGAAGCTCGCGACTTGGGCTTGGAGCTGCACATACATATCGTATGCACTGCGCTGCATCGCATCAAATGTGTCTTTATTCAACATCCCCAATTTTGCCAAGATATCCATTGAAGAGATCAGTGCATCGATTCCAGCAACTAGCGTTGGATTCTTTGCAATGACCTGATCAACGATCATCAGCATATTGAGGAATGCGTCATCGACAGGGATCTTAAGGCGCTTGTAAGCCTCAATCAACTCCTGTATACCATCATGATTCATTTGTATTGCTTCGCGCAATGAATAACCAGCTTCGAGTGCTGCATTGATTGAAGCAACAGCGATGATTCCAAGATCTCGCAACTGCTCTTTTGTCTCGGGTATGATTGCTTTCGCGATAGCTGAGAAATTCGTTCCCAGCTTCTTGATCATTTCCACAACTTCATTCATCTGTTCTTGATGATGTTTCAATGTAGCATCTAGTTCTTTAGTAGCAGCCTCCCATTCTTTCGTGTTTTTTGCAGCGAGTAGATGTTGGGTGATGAGCTCGCCAGTAGGCCCAAGAATCTTTACTAAACTTGCATGGAGAACATCTAGACCTCCGCGAGCAGCAATAAAAGCATCACGGAGATCATTAGTTTTTCTCGCTTCTTGGCCAGCTTTGATCCAACCATAGACCGCACCAACTCCAGCGCCAATTGCAGCGCCCCACGGTCCAAAAACAGAACCGACTGCTGCGCCTTGCATTGCGAATTTCGCAGCACTGACCGCAGCCTTATCAGAGGCTGGAATGAATTCAGCGAGCATTCCAAGCATCTGTCCGAATGCCAATGTGTGCGCATTCTTAACGCCACTGCCCCAGATATCGATAATTGCCTTTAGATTACGGAGCACACCAGCAGTCATCGTTGCCCATTTATCACCGACGACTTCGAGAGCGCCAACTACAAGATCCAAATTGTCGCGCCAATTCCGAGTTCCGTCGGCAAGATGTTGTGCATCTTGCCACATTTTCTTGAATTTCGCAAGCGTCTCAGCGCTGAATTTATCACTATACGCTAACATCTCATCATAGATACGCTTAGCGTCATTTGCGTGCGCTTGCTGCGCAGCAGACGAATGTGACCATACTTCTTTGTATCTTTCAACGGCATTTTCAATTCCACGGAGGCCAGTCTGATCTAACCAATTCGCATAGTCAATCCAAGCCTTATGTTCGCTCTCGATAAAATCGAGATGCGCCTTTTCCATCACTTTATACTGACGTTCCACCTCCGCAATAGCCCGCTCACCATTGAAATCAAGGAAATAAGCCTTTGTCTTCCAACGCTCAGCTTCTAATCTAAGATCCTCATCGATATTATCTTTAACTGCTTTGTTATAGCGTTTCAGAGCCTCGGCTTGCTCTCGAATTGAAGCGATATTCTCATTACCAGCCTCTGTCACTTTGCCAAATGCATCAACGACGCGCTGTAATTCAGGTGTAAGTTTCTGACCTTGTGCCTGAAGGAGCTGCGCTTGCTTAGCGATGCGTTCGAGGACTTCTGGCGGTAGCTTGCCAGCCTCACCAAGCTCACGCATCACAGTCTGAAGGTCCTGCATGTCCTTGATAAGACCAACACCGCTGATCTGATCTTTCAGACGTTTCAGAGCTTCAGCATTTGCATCGAGCGCGGGGCCAACTTCACCAGCACGACGTTTTGTATTCTCTTGGACTGAATTCCATAGATCTTGGTCAGTTGCAGCTTGATCGACCAGACCGAGCCATCGCTGTAATTTCAGACTAGCATATTCAATATGGTCTGATATGCCAATCCAATCACCGATCATTGGGCCAATCTTCCAACCGGCCCAGACTGCTATGAGAAATCCAAGAACATGCGCTAAGCCAAGTAAGACTGTTCCAGCTGTCGTGCTAGCAGCGTTCAACGCCCAAACACCAATCGTGTTCATGGCCACCGAATTCGTGAACGCTTGCCAGAGGCCAATGACAATCGGAAAACCACGGGCGATATTGCCAAAGGCTTGCAATAAAGATCCGAATGCAATAAGGAGCGGGCCGGTGGCCGCAAGAAGTGCAAAGAATGCGATGACTACGAGCTGTGTTGTTGAGCTCAGCTCACCGAAAGATTTAACAACACTATTTATGATTGGAATGAAACCATTGAGAAGCTCAAGAGTCTTTTTGAATACTGGCATCAGCGAAACGCTCAACGAGATGAACGTCCCCTCAATACCAGCCTTCAGCTGATTCCACATGAACTCTTGCGTAGGCGTAATCTGCTCAAAGGCAGTTCGAAGTTCGCCAGTTGCGCTGGCCATCCGCTGAACTTCTTCTGTATAGGTCTTAGCCTGAGCTCCGGTAACTGACAAAATATTTTTCAGAGCTTCAAGTCGACCAACGACATCGATCAGATTGTGCTCTTGACCTTTGAACGCATCTTTCAATTCAAGAAGCGTTGCAGCAAGACCCTTTTCTTTGATCTCAGCACGCAACTGAGCATAGGACATATTCACAGTCTTAAGGGCATCCTCACCACGCTTTGTTTCTCGTGCGAGCGCCGCAAAGACTGATGCAAGAGATGTGACTGCTTCAGAAGCTGGGACACCAACCTTCGTGACAGTTGCAATATTTGCGGCGACCTCCTCAAAACTGATTCCTAATTGTGCAGCAAAGGGAACTACATTAGCGAGAGTTGGCGCGAGCTCTTTGGCTTCTGCACCGCCATCGCGAACCGCACGTGTCAAGATATCGCCAGCTTTAGCCGCATCTATATTTGAAGATCCGTATGAATTGATTACTGCGGTCAGCGCGCCGGCGACATCTTTTGCATCGCCCATTCCTGCAGCCGAGCCCATCGCTGCAACTTCAAGAATCTCTAAACCAACTGATGTATCTCGCGTGGTCGACGAAACTTTATACATCGCCTCCGCCAGCGCATTTGGCCCAATGCCAGTCGCCGGACCAAGTTCGAGGATACGGTCTCGGACTCCGCCAAGTTCCTCTTTAGAAACTCCTGCTAACGACACTAGTCGTGTCGTAGCAGCTTCAAATTCACCGCCAAACTTGAATGTCGCAGCGGTTGCCGCAACGATTGGAACTGTGAAGGCAGAGGACATCAGAACCCCTGCCTCACGGAAACCACGACCGAGGAGTGTTAATTGGTAAGCAGCGGTAGAAGTTCCACCACCGAATTGAGTGACATTCTGCGCAGCTTGATTAAGCGCAGGTGACATCTCGTCTCGCAACCGCAAGACTGCTAAGAGATCGCCTACGCTAATCATTGGACTCTTGCGCCTTTAGCTTTCTTTCCATTTCTTCGCGCGCGAGCTCGAAATGGATCTGACGAACACGCTCAATTCCTGGCGTATTCGGGCGTTTACTGGCGTCCTCTATCTTCTGGCTTTCTTCGTATTGCTCCTTAGCTCGTGCGTAAAAGCGAAGATCCAAAATTCTGAACAGCAGTCCACCGACATCATTGTCAATTGCCTCGATTGCCTCTGTAGGTAGACAGTTGAATTCTTCGCAAACGATGCTAATCAGCCACTCTTCAGGCGCTTCGTCGTTTCCGTTTAGGAACCGATGGAAGCGCTTGAGGCGTTTTTTGCGTCACTCTTCGTTTCAGGACGACTGAACTTGAATATTGCTTCCGCGATGTATTTCGCGGTCGGTTCGTCAAGCTCGTCCAGGCCGTTGGTCACGCCATCTTTGCTGATCGCAACTGGTGGAACCTTGTAGGTCCACGAGACGACACCGAGTCGCAACAGCGTATCGCGATCATAGCTGTTGATGTCAGCCTCTTGCGTATCCTGCATACGCTTGAGTTTGTCGGTATCGTTATCTTGCAGGGCACGCAGAAGTTCAGCGCCGAGTTCCTTCATGAACCCGACGCCTTCACTCTGACGAGCCTTCTGAGCTTCACGAAGATTCTTGTGGCTCAGTTTGCGGATGACGACTGTTTCGTTTTCTCCTGGGATGAGAAGATCTGTTGTGATGTTCGTGACCAACGCCATGCTAATCCTCCTATTAGAGTAGCCCCGTTACTCTCAGACGACGCTTACGACCAGACGCCCGTTGACTTCTGGCGGACGGTTGCGGTGTATTCGGTCAAGCCATCGCGCTTGAGCCCGACTTCGTACTTGGCGAGATGCACGGTGATCGTGAAGGTCTTGCCAGTAGCAGCAAGGATCACGAGCACACGCCCCACACTCGCGGGTGAAATGTCGCCCGCAGCGATCTGGAAAACAACGTGCGGGCCTGTCAGCGCGTTGTCGTCGAAAAAGCCACCGATCGGAATGTCGGCCACCTTTGTCAAACCGATTGGCGTATGTGATTCCGTGCTGACGCCAAACGGATTTGACTGCTGTGTGATTGATTCGATTGACAAGCCGCCAATCGTGGTCACGAATGGAGTAATGATCCGAGCCGTGCCGCCCGGTGCATCATCGATTGTGACGGTGACTTCTGATGGTGAATGCTTTGCCACTGTGCACTCCTTAGTTGTAGAAGTTGCGTGCGAAACCCGAGAACACGTCGATGCTCCCTGAACCAGTAACGTCACCGTTGAAGCTCAAGTAGCGATCAACGATTCCGCTCGCAGTAAGCCGTTGTTTATTGTTGATTGCAGTCACGTTTGCGAATGTGACCAATGCTGCATACGTGCTGTCATCCGGTGAGTGCATGATTTTTCCGACAAATCCAGTGAACCCGGAGAATGCTGGAACTTGCTGATATCCAACGCCACCACCGGAGGTGCTGGCATAGACAAACGTTCCGTCGTTGCCAGTCCCCGTTGATGCTGACGTATTGACGGGGACACTGAAGGTTGTCGCTGAAAGCACCGTCACGATCTGTTGACCGTTGATCGCTGGACCAGATAGCGAGTTGCCAGAGATGACTATTCGCTGTGTGCTGATCAGACCATGTGGCTTCGCAGTCGTGATGACACAGGGATTGGCCTTCGTTGAGCCAGTAATGTCTCCACCACGATTCATCTTGTCCAATGTGTTGTCCACTGGAGCATCTGGCGCGTTAGCACCGCCGGTCTTCGTATCCCAATCGGCAGTGAAGGTTGCTAAGTGTTGAACGATAACACCTTCGTCAACAGCACCCGAAACCAAATATTCCACATCTGCTTCGGTCATCCCTTCGTTGGCATCGAGGATCGTATATTTCTGCGAATAGGCTCCCTCGAAGCCCATGAAATGATTGCCAATGGTATTGGTCTCGATAGCCGCGCAGACGATTCGACTGATCCCGACGACTGTGCTCAATGCACCGTGGAGCGCATCGGTTGCGGTATCGAAGAAACCCTTGCCGACGCTGAGAGCACCGCGGACTATACCAATCGGAGTATGGGACTCATTTCCAGTCCCGAATGGATGGGTCTCCTGAGTAATCGATTCTTCACCCATTGACACCGAGTCCATGATCGACGCAGCGAGATTGTAACCGTCGACCAGGAACACTGAAAATTGCGAGCCTGCGTATTTACTCATGAGTCACTTCCTTCTGTTTCGCAGGTCCTACAGTTTCTTCCACGAGGATCCAACCCCGATCCACGTAAAGGTCACGTGTGCTTTCCGGCATGTCGGAACAATCCTGACCTTCGGTAACCGTTTTGTAGGTCACCAATTTTTTCTGGTCTTCAGTCAGATTGCGTCGACCACCAACGTGTTCAATAATCTGCTGACTGCGTTTATCAGCAGGATAATTGAATTCGTGTCCGGGTGCTACACGATAACTTTTTCGCACTTGAGTTCTCCGTTGAAATCGTATGCACAATTTGTGCAAATCAAATACGTGTCACCAAATCCACCAGATGCCACACGTTTATTTGGAGGAGCTCCACATTTCGGACAAGGAGAATCCTTCAGTGACTTGATGGACTTTCCATTCGGATCAACAAGAAGTGATTCGGCCATTATGACGGCTCCTTATAGAGATACACATTAAATCCAAATCGATGTCGATTTTTCTCATCACGTAGCTGAATCGCAAACGGTGCTTGTTGTGGAGTTACCGTTAAATACTGCACACCACTCTGAGGACCCGGTTGAATTGCGGCTAGCGCCCTATAAGCGATCTCAGCTTTGGTTCGAGGAGTTACCGGATCCAATGGTGCTCCACGAAACATAATCTGTAGTGCAGGCTTTTCATATCCGATGCCAACCACGCCGAAACGACCCTCTGGATGTTGACCAGGATATTCGTAGATACAACCAACTTCATCTGGCTCATCAGGCATCGCATGTTTCTTCAATAGCCCGAGAGTTCCTAGAGCATTGAGAAACGAATACATCTCTTCGATGGTCATAAACGATTCAAATCAATTCGTCGAGCGAAGCGATCCAACATATACGGAGCGCTTTCTAATAGCGTGCTCTCGAGAAACTTTGCTTGCCCGATTGGATGATCGGCTTCAAGATCCTCGTGGACGTATACAGCATACCACATACTGAAAATCAACTGAATCGAGATATCTCGTCCATCAACTTCTGGATCGCTCAAATGAGCAGAATCACGTAGATCACCAGTTTTACGCGGTGTTCTCCGAATCGCTTCGTTGAGCTCAATTCGGGCTTCATTCCGGAGCGCACGCTTCAATTCTCCAGGAGTTGCATCAGCAATCCTGCGCAAATTGCGCGAACATTCCAATTGCCCTATGAGCTCTAATTCAGGCATTAGCCTAAGATCACTTCAAACATATAGGGTTTATGTGTTGATGGATCAATAACGCCATTCACATCAAGAATCGGGCCAGTGTAGCCACTCGGCAATACGATCTTATCTCGAGTGTCCAACGGTTCTTTCCGATTTGCCGCACCGTTACTCGCGAGTGGTCGAGGAATTGTCACAAGAGCTTTCTGAAGGATCTCTTCACCAGCAGCAGTGCGACGTTTCCTGACCTTTTCCTCGACAATCGCCGAGACAGTAACAGCAGAGCCAAATTGTGGCTTAGAATCAGAATCATCAGAAATCCAAGGATAGATTGTGATATCGTCCTGTGCGCTATCGGACATGCTGTCCGCTAACGCTACCGATTCACGAACCAGCTTGGCGATATCCATCTAGTTCTCGTCCATCGTGACATCGACATCGACAAGCCCATTGGCTGTGATATTCCAAAGAACGATTGTTCCTCCGGCTGGGATCAACAAGCCTTTATCGAAAGTCCATTTGATATAGGTGCCAATGGTTGCCGGAAATCCGACTCGACGAAAGAATTGTGCAGGGACTGTTGGTCCAGTGCCCCATGCGATCGCAGTTGTCGATTGTGGTTCGTTTTGATCGCCAGCATTTTCCATCAGGAATTTTACTGGTGTTGTCGGCGTGATGCCCTTTGCTGCTGGACGTCCAAGACCAAAAACGCTTGCAACAGCGGTTGCAAGTGTGATATTGATCTCACGAATTCGTGGGCCTTCGTTCTGTAGCGTAAGAGGCGCAATGATCTCGAGCGCCGCTGTGGCGATTGTTCCGTCTGAAGTTCTACGAGCTAGTGAAACTCTCATTCTACCACCTCACGAGCTCATACGAAGTTGGTTTTCCGCCGTTGATATCGTCTATCCATGACGGAACAAGAAGACTGATGACATATGGAGGTATGACTGGTGGCTGTTGTGGATCATTTCCCTTGCCACTCGGATTCTTGAATTCCAACTTGATTGGGCCAGTTCTGATAGATGCTAAACCCTGAGCTAATTGTGAAAGTTCAGCAGTTCTATCAGAGACCAAAAGTTCTCGAGCGAGCTCTGCGTGCGCATTCTTCCATTCTTGTGGAATTATGGTTGAATCTACAAATTCAAGTCCAGTCTTATCTAACATCGAATTACGCGGCCAGAGCAAAGATTGCGTAGAAGTCGTGGGATATCCGGTTAATGAGATTAGTGCATCCATCCATTGTGTTGCATATACAGCGGCTCCTGCCTTTGGGTCATCATCTGCATCGAGCCATAGTGCAGACGCGGAGACAGGAACTTTAATTTCAAAATAGGCGTCTATCTCAGCAACAGTCTGATAACTGTTAGCATTGGATGCGCCCGGTATTGCGATGACTGTTACAGACATGATAGAATGTGGCGGGCCTCGCGACCCGCCACTCTCCTATTACGCCGGATCTGCGACGTAGGTGAGGATGTAATCGACGTGTGTTGCTGTCGCGAGTGAACCGCCAGTCTTTCCTGCGGTCACCGCAGTGTTGGCATCGTTTGCAACGTGAGATGCACCATCTGCGAGTGCGACGATGGATGCAGTGCCTGCCGTTGCAAATGGCGTGCCGAGTCGAAGGACAGTGCTCCTGGTCATGCCCGCAATGGCTGCAATCCCAAGAGCAGCCGACGCTGCCGCTTGTGTTGCAAGCAAACGGACATCGGTTGCGCCCGACGCTGCACCACCGATGGTGATCATGATCAGATCGACGACACGCCACTTGACACCAGGAAGCGCAGGCAGAAGGGTGAATCCAGCGTTGACTTGTGCCGCGGTCACGCGCGTGCGCTGTGTCTTGGCAACACCGAATTCGACGAGCACACCGCCGATCCAGCGCGCTTTTGGAGAGCTCGGTGCGCTCCCCTGCGGATACATTCTTGAGTCGATACCTGCCATCGGAGTCCTCCTAGGAATTTTGAAGGGAGTAAAGCTGCGCCCTACTCCCTCCAGTCAGTTGTTACTGACGTTACTCGCCGGCGACGATCGCACCGAATTGAGCACGCGGAGCGGCAACACCGCAGAGGATATCGTAGCTCCAACGAGTCCTCTTGTGCTGTCTGCTGACTTCCAGTCGCATCGCCAAACCGGAAATCGGATCAACCGCGGACAGGTAAGTGCCGAGGCCCATTGGATCAGCCGCAGCGAATGGTCGAGAGGCCAACGCGAGTGCGTCGCGATGGAACAGGAGGTTCTGTCTGTGAGAGGCTGCAACGAAGAGGGCTTCGCCGCCCGCAGTCGCGACCACAAGACCAGAGGTGATCACGATTGACGTCACGGTGCCGCCACCGGTCGAGCTCACAACCACATAGGTCTGCGAGCTGAGCGACGGGAAGCTGACCTTGTCGCCGGCAACGATCGTGCCAAGCGCGCCACCGGACAAGTTGACCGTTGTCGCACCGAGTGCGTTCACGCCGTTCGCAGTGTATGGAGTCGCGGAAGTGCTGACGGTGCCTGCGGTATGCCTGGTGAGGTTCTGGTCCATGAACCAGAATGCGCCGAGCTTTTCACCGATCTCACCTTTGATGATGCCCTGCGTATCACCACGATACGAAGCATCCTGGAAGGCGCGCAGACCGAGCGCATTCGCCTTCGCCTTGGAACTGACCGACATGAAGCGATTGTCCGGCGGCGCAAGCGAATCGTTCAACATCTGATCGGCAGAAAGGAACTCGCTGAGGTCGTTCGCGAATGGAGTCGTACCGGCGGTTCCGGCGTAGTTCGGGAACAGTGCCTCGGCCTTTGCGATCAGAAGTGCGTCGACCTTGTTGGCGAGCGACTTCACCGCTTCGCTGGCCTGCATTGGGATGGTGCCGTTCATCGCTTCCAGCATGTCCTTGTCGGTCATGAAGAACGGAGCTTCCCACCACTGATCGAGCAGGACAGAGGCCTTTGTCGGCTGGGTGCCAGCATCGTCCGGCGGTGTGTTCGATGGTGAGACCGCTACTGCGGTGATCGCCGAGGGAATCGGAATGTCAATCGTTGACCCTTTTTCGCCGGCGATCGTCTCGAAACCGCGATTGACGTATCGCGGCATGACCGCCATCTGTCGCAGGGCCAAAAATCCCTGTGCAAGCAGTTTGGGAATGACTTCTGTGAGGGTATTGCTGTTTGCCACGAAGAGCCTCCTTCAATAACATTGAAATCGGCCCTCAGGGCATCGCCTCGAATCCCTCGGGGATTCTACGCGATCGTGGTTTTGTGCGTCCACGCACGCGGTTGGTCACTAGATCCCGGTTACGACTACCTCTCCCTTTGCGATTGCTTCGATGTTCTTGCCGAATTCGACGACATCCGGTTCGATCTGTCGTTTCGGAACTTGCTGATTGTTTCCGACGTTGTTCGCGCCACCGCCACGGGAGGTCCGGAAAAGATGGGATGCATCGGTCTGGAGACCGGTGCCCCATTCCTCCATTGAGATTTCTTCGGTGACGTTTTTCTTGCTAAAGATCGGACGATCCTGAGAATCGCGCGCGACAACTTTGCCGTCGACGTTTTTGAAAACTTTGGTGCCGCGTTCGATGAAATCCGACATTGCATTGTCAGCGATACCAATCTTGGCGCCGACATCACGAAGACCAGTTTCCAACTCTTTCTTTCGAAGCAGTTCCTGGGCCTTTGCTTCGGATTCGTCCTTTGCCTTGAGCTTGGCTTCGACGGGATCGACAGCGGTCTTGACCGCTTCCTTGATCAATGCGGCGATATCCTCGCTGCCTTTGACGCCACGAGCCTCGAGCTCTTTGACTTTGGCAACGAGTTTCGTGTGTTCGACTGGATCGATACCGTCGAACTCGGCAACACGTTTCTTGAGGTTGGTGACCTCGGTATTCAGTCCGCGGTTATTGTCGCGGAATTCGGCGAGTTTCGTGTTGGCTTGCACCAACGGCTCGTAGTCACCTTCAGTCTTCAGATAGAAGCGACCATTCCGCTCCTCGTATTCGCCGCGCAATGGCTCAGCTACATCGGACAGACTATTGATGACAAATTTCATGTGCCCCTCTGATTTAAGTGTAAAAGCATGATACACTACCTTTATACAGCAATGCAAGGATAAAAACACACGAAAACAAAAATAGTTTTACATAAATGTTAGAAATTTTGATCAAATAAGATTGAATATTTATAGATTTCTAGTTTAGATTCTTTTCAATCTCGTATGTTTCAATATTGGTGTGATAACGGTCACCACTGGCAAACTCGACATAGCCCTGCCAGCTGACCGTTCCCTTCTTTGAATGGATCCCACCTGCATTACTATCCGCTGCAACAGCAGTGTAGGTCAGATACCAGTCAGCATCAGGATGAATTACAGTCGCAACTTTTTCAACAACACCGGCAGGTGCCTTGAAAATCAGCTTCTTAACTGTTGCAGTGCTGATATCAATTGGCGTTCCTAGATCTTGCACCTTTGCCTTGTAGAGGGTTCCAATATCACCAACATGCACGTCAGCGGTAGTAGCCATTAAAGCTCCTCGGTCCCGATAACCTTAGTTCGGATCTGGAACTCTGTCCCAGTTCTAGTTTTTCCGATTGGCAATTCATCAGTTATTTGTCTAGCAATTCCAAGATCTTCAGATACAATTCTACAAATCTGAAATTCTGTTATTACATTCCGATTAATTTGAAAAGTCGTCGTGACAAGATCTTGAATTCGTGATTCACTAAAATCTTGGACAATTGCGCGACCAAACGATGATGCATAAATTGCGCGCTTCGAGAAGGTTCGTGCGGCTGTAGCTAGAGATCTTGTTCCCTGCACCGGCTGGATATATAGATCCGGCTGCGTTGGGAGTGACGTATTATCTTGCGGTGCAAACCACGTTAGACGGGCGGCGATAATCGCTCGCTGCCATTGCAGCTTAGCAGTCGTCTTTAAAGAGGATGTTCCCTGGATCGGCTGTGTCCAAGTGCTTTCCTCAATAATCGAATCGTAGCTATCAGACCAGAAGAGCGTAGAAGCGATTAAGCTTCGATGTGTAAATGCCTGATTATTCCGTGCCCATTGTGTTGTTCCTTGAACAGGCTGCGTCCAAGGTTCCGTTCCGGTCTCAAAATCTTGTGGAGCAAACCAACCGAAACTAGCTTTTAGGGCACGACCACGATAAATCTTCTGTGTCGTGCTAAGAGACTGTGTCCCCTGAACGGGCTGTGTCCAAGTATCAGTTTCGACAACGACTGCAGTATCAGTTGGTGCGAATACACCGTAGCGCGAAGCAATAATGGACTGTGCACGAGTCTTCGCAATTGAAGTACTAAATGCACGAGTTCCAACAATCTGCTGAATGTAGAGCTCAGTCGTTACAAAATTCGGATCACTATTGTCTTGCGGCGCGAACCAACCGTAGCCAGAAGCTACGATAGAACGACGCCAAAATGCGCGCTGCTTTAACGCTAATTCGAGGGTTCCCTGGACATCTTGGAGCCCATGGATCTCGACAAGTGGAGCATCGAAGTCTTCAGGTGTGAACCAACCATAGTGGGCAGCAATGCCAGCTTGATTATGATTCTTATTCGCATTATACTGCCACTGCTTCGTTCCAACTGTTGGTTGGATATAGAGTTCAGTGGTGACGAAATTTGGATCACTTCCATCTTGCGGCGTGAACCAACCGTAGTTCGCTGCAATATGTGAACGAAGTGTAAATTGTCGATTCCCACGCGCGAGGGCACTAGTTCCTTGAACAAGCTGTGTCCAAGGCTCAGTCCCAGACTCAAAATCTTCTGGAGTGAACCATCCGTATTGTGCAGCTTTGAGGGCTGTAGATCGATAAGATTGATTGGACTGTGCTAACTTTGTTGTTCCGACAATAGGCTGGATATACAGCTCAGTCGTAACAATATTTGGATCACTAAAGTCTTCTGCAGTAGTCCAACCTAATGTCGCAGCAATCTGGAAAGATCGATTATATTTTGTTTGATATGCACGAAGAGCTCGCGTTCCCTGGATATCTTGAATAACTGTCTCTGGTTCTGCAGCGATATCTGGCGTATCAACTGCTTGGACAAATGCAAGTCCAATCGCAATCATTGTGGCGCGTTGCCACAGTCTGGCTTTATTCTGTCGATATGGTCTTACGTCTGGACCAGTGGGCGAATCTGGACCAAGTTCAGTCGGATAGCTTGGACCAAGAATAATATCATGACGTCCCGCTGATTGGGATGTCGGCTGTCCGCGTAAGATAATATCTTGCGGATTAGCCATTTAATTTAGAACGGTTGGACTTCTAGGGGTTCTGGCTGGATAGTCTTGTCAGTAGCTCCGCTCCAACCGAATGAGCCAGTTGGCTCAAAATCTTGCCATGCTACCAACCAGAACGGTCCAGTGACATGTGGAGACCAGAAGATGTAGTTACCATTTACATCCGAACGAGTTTCTTCAACTAGCTCTCCAATTGAGGAGACAGACCCACCGACTGAGCCATAGGCTTGAGCTGCATTCGGCTGTGGCGTGATCGCTCGTAATCTGATAAAAATCAAATCTGTCGGACCTCCTACGATAGCATGAAGATTACCTTGATTACGATATAACTGCACTCGACAATTTGGAATGATATTACCAGCATCATCGCGAGTAACACCCCAGATTGCAACATGGGTTGTCGAGAATGATTGAGAACGAAATGCCAGACCACCTGATGGACCAGCCTTCTCTCCACCCATCGTTGGTCCTAGTGCCGAACGACCGCCGATCTCTCGACCTGGAGCTGCAAGAATACCCGATCCTCCAATTCGGCCATTCATGCCGCCAATGGACATCCCAGGCATTATTGAAAGACTCCGATCATACAAAGAGCATCGCTGTTAGCACCGATCATCCAATCGATGGTCTTACCTGCTTCACCAGTAATTGTCGTTTCAACTTGCCCATTCACAATGGCCATCGTCGCTGTCCACGAAGATGCAGATGCGCTATTGGAATGAGCAAGTTGAACTACTGCACCGACGATTGCTGTTGCCCCGGCTAACTTCTTGACAAGACAACGAAACTCCCAATATGACTGACCAAGATTGTGGTCATTCGCAAAGACAAATGCGCTAAACATCCCACAGGCATCATCAGTGATCTGTGGTGGCTCGCTCGTATGGACGATCGGCGTTGCATTCGTCGTCCGATTGCATGGCGGAAACGTCTGATTAGCTCGAGCGAGATTTGTGCAGGACACCACATCCTCCCTAGTTCAGGATATCGATCTGGTAGCAATGCACTGTGAGTGAACCAGTTGCAACGGTCTGCGTGAAGAATACGTCAATGATCGAAGCGGCAGTGTTGTCCATACCGCCGCCAACTGCCGGTGCGCCGACAGGGGCGAGAAGGGATCCGTTTCCGCCCGCAGTATTCGCCGGAGCACCGACAACTGCTTCCGATTGGAAACTCGCACCATGCGGAAAGAAGGTTGTTGACGTTGAGTTGCCGACCGCACGGCAGACAAGACGACACTCGAAATACCACGGCACCGTCGTTTTTGCGACGATGTTCAAATTGAGCGCGCCGCTATCGTAAACTACCGTCGAACCCGCCGCGCCCATACGGATATCGAAGCGTGCAGTGCCGGGCGTTGTTACGACGCACGAGATTCTTCCTGACAATCGAAATGCAATGACACGACCGATGTAGAAGAAGTTGTTCGGTAGTGTGATCTTGTTCGCTGTCGGGATGCAGGAATTCGCTGATGCCGCTGTTAGCGTCGGTCCATCAGTCACCCCACTGACGATTGTCTCCTGCCACGTTTGCATACTCATGCGGTTTCTCCCTCGTCCCAACATCGATCGGGACTTCCAAAGTCAACTGACCAGTAACAGGATTCCGTGTCCAATGGACTTCAGCAACTCGGAAAACTGAATTGCAAGCCGGACAATGGACAACACCGCCGGGCGACCCAGCGAAGAGCATCGGAGTTCTTGCTGGACATGGACAAATCATCACAGCTGTGAAAAGTGATCCTTCAATCCGTGGTGCCTTCAAATCGATGATTACGGCCATACTGCTGTATCCTTATGAAATGGACATCTATGCCTGTTATCGCCTGCTATTGTTCCGTGTGTTTGGCCTTCTTTCTCGACACCACACAACGGCAATCCACAAAGTTGTCCTCCGGGCATCACAGCATCGCAAATTAATCTTGCGAATCTGCGACACTGTTCACCGTATGCCGGATTGTCAGTCGAGAAACGAGGTGCAGCACACTCCGATGTGGGCTGCCCTCGTGGCCCGGTTGGTCCTCGAACCGTCGAAAAGACAAGCTGGTCACCATCGTGATTACGATATAGCGGCATGCCCCGATCTCCGCTAAATCGTAATTACGCTTCGCTGAATTCGCAGAGCGGTTCGAAGACTACCGAAGTTCCGTTGAACTTCGACGCGACTTCGAAGTTGCCTGTCGCCGCAGCAGCGCCCGGAAGCAACTGAACTGCATGATCCTGATCGAGCGCAACCCATCCACCCTGTCCGCCGGTCTGCGCGACGCCGACAGTGATCTGGGTGAGCGGTGTGCCGCCAGGAGTGATTGCAGAATTGTCGTCGGTCCAGGCCGTCTGCGCAGCTTGCGCGTTCGGATTGCGCTTGGTCGGCGTTTGTGAGGTTCCGCCCGAACCGGCTGTGGTCGGACGAATCCCGTAGAGAACGCCACCTCCGGCAACACCGTGACGTGCTGCGCCATAGAGGCCCATGATGCGGCACATCATCTGGTTCGCAACCGTCGCGGCACGAAGGTGTGTGCTCAGCGTGTTTGCTGAGCCGTTTGACGTGCATGGTTTCTTGACGTCGTAATACAGCGGCATACCTGTCCTTTCAATGCGCCACGATTGGCGAGTTACGAACCTCTAATGATTCTTTCTTCGTCCTCGGGAACTGGAAGCAACGGCGGTTGTCCAAACTGAAAGACGCATTTATTGCACAGATACGAGACGAATGGAACCGAGTCTCTCATTACAAACCCACCCTCGACCCCACAATTGACACAATAGATCTTTTCCATGTTACCGAGCGTCTTATGTCGAATCTCACCTGTCGAATGCCGCGCTCGAGAGTCCGGCAAAATTCTTGCGAATGAATCCCATAATTTATCGAATGGCATTATTTCACAGCTCCTGCGGCCGGCTTCGGAGCTCCACCTTCCGCTCCAGGTTTCGGAGGTGGCGCACCGATGAAGTCTGGATCCGCATCGATATCTTTCAATTCTTCTTCGTAGCCAACACCTTCTCGTGTCCAACCAGTTTGCACCAGACGGGAATAGAAGGTCTTATATGAAATCGTGTTTGCCTGCAAAGCCAGTAAGAGCGCTCGAATCTGATCAGCGGTTAAACTCTGATCGTAGAACACTTTATTCAGATCAACATAGGTGTCTTGGACATCCTTTGGTTCTGCTTCCTTTCCAAGCCACCATGCATGAGTCTTTAATGAAAATGATAGCTGTTGCTCCACCACTTGAGCCAACATGCGAAGGGTAGCGTAATCACTCGAATGCCGCATACTAACTGAGAGAGCAGTTTCAGCATAGTGCGGAGCCTCTTCAAGAAGTCTGGCACCGAGTGTAGCCATCATTCGTTGCATGTCTTGAATATCAGTCCGGATAGCACCGAGACCTCGTCCGGTGAATTCCAGCATACCCGCGCGACCATTTGTGTCAAGCGCCCACGCGGTCCCGCTACCGATCTTGAGTTTCTTGTTCGTATCGTTTTGTCCTGACACCCACGGTGTCGGTAAGGCAGTAAAATGAAGTCCATGTTTCAAATCCGCCGATGCGCGATAATGGGCGAGGTTGACATCTACCAGATCCAGGATCGGCGGAGCACCAAGGACCCACGGTAATGTGAACGGAATAAAATCCAACGGTCTTCCAAGACGAAGAGGCGTAAGGATACTGCCAGGAATATATTCCCGTTGGCTCTTATCGATGATTCCTTCCTGCCCCGGCTTCTCGTTATAGATCTGCTGTGTATAGACACCACTTGTGCTCAAGCGAAGAACACGATATCGTTCTTTCTGTTCAATGGCAAATTCATCACCAGCCTTGGAGTCCTCGACGCATTCGCGGAGAACTACCATGCTGAGTTCTCGATCGCCACCATATGACGTAAATTTCCAATTGATGATATCTTCAGCTTTATACAACAGCCAATATGGGCGAGGCTTTGTAACTTCCTCGCTTGCCATATCGACCAAAACACCAGTTCGACCAGTGATCAATTCCTCACGAGTAGCATTCAAAGCAAATGATGCCAATGGTTCGTTGGTGAGCGTGACATCTTTGATTTGCTCTTCCATCTCCGAGCTGTTGACCTTGATCGCAGGATCTTTCTGAAAGATTGCACCTGACAGACCAGCTACAGTGCGACTGGCCGCATTGTAGAAAAGAGCTCGAAGTTTATATTCCTGATACTTAGTATTGTCGTCTTTATGGCTATCGAGCATCGGAAGATATTTGGAGCCCTTCTGCTTGACCGCATCGCTCCCTTCAGAGCAATCTCGGCAGCGCTCCCATTGCTCGGCGCGATTATCGTAGACTTTATGCGTTGTCGCGACACCAGCCACGATTTAACCCCACGAAATTTCCATTTCAACAACACCACGATGAAGACGCTTCGGTGCTGCTGCGAGCATGAGTGCCTCAGCTCTGTTTGGCGAAGGAATGGGTTTCCCTCGAGAATCTTTACGTTTGTCGGAGATCTTTATCTTACCATTGCTGAGGCGCTCGTACCGAATTCCACAGAGCTCCGCAGCCAAATCCTCATCATATTGATCAATATCAATTAAGCCAGATTCAAAGAGGCTCCGGACATTCCACCAGAGCTCAGCTTTGAGATTAGCAAATCTCTCGTCGGATGCACTGTCATCCTCAGTAGCACCTTCACCGACGTTGATACCGATAAACGGCTTATTGAGCTCCTGGCCTCGATTAACGATGCCCCATCCAATTCCAATCTTATCGACTTTGACGCAGCTTGCGCCAGTCGTTCGCAGATCGTCGATGATTTTCCCGCACTGAGACATTGTATCGGGATCAGTGTCACTCCGGATGATCCGATATACGAGACCCTTCCGCTGGCACACGGCTGAATCGTCACCACCCCCGCCAATGTCAGCACCAAGTTCGTTAACAACGATATCTCCATCCTTCTTCGGCTTCATCGAATCCGATAGATCACGAAGCTGTGCGGCAACTATCCATTGGATCGGGATGAGACCACCCGCTGTGGTCTTCTCAGGAAATACCCCAAGAATCTTGGAGCACCACATCGCGTTCGTATCGCGAAGTGCCTCTTCCGGAGTTTGATCGTCCGGAGGAATACATTTCGTTCCTTCATCGTTCCACTTCCATCGAGGTGCCCATTTTCGTCTTTTCTCCTCAACGTAGATCTTGCCGATTAGCTGTCGAGAAACTTCTTGTGGGCAGGCCTCACCAGTAAAATTAGGACTATCAAATGCAGAAATGCTAACGACTGCCCAACCACTCCCGGGTTTTGACGCTTCGTAGAATTCGCCATTGGGATCATCCGGATTCCCAATCATTACTATCTTTGAGAGATCGTTTGCGATTAGTGACTCAGCAGCTTCGTGGATAAGACCTCGAACACCATTAGCTTCGTCAATAAGGACAAGAACGCGGCTCGCATGAATGCCTTGGAAAGCAGCAGGGTCATAATCATCGGGTTTCCTCCCGAATGCCACCAACTCTTCTTTACCGTTGACTGGCATATACCATTCTGTCTGATTGACGCGACCCGGGAGCTTGCCCTTCGTGTAAGCCCTCCCAATCTCTCGCCACAGAATGGCTTTGACCTGCTGTGCAGTCGGCGCTGTGGTGACCACAAACGCGGTCCCCGGCGGAAACGCATCAAGCCACCAAGCAGCGATCCGGCCTGCCAACCAAGACTTCCCAACTTCATGGCACGACTTTACAATTGTACGACGATTGGCTTCAACTGTTTGTAAAACGAGTCGCTGCTTGCTCCACAGATACTCATGGATCCGTTCCTCGACCCACTGCTCGGGGAGGTCTTGCCAATCCCTCTTCTTGAGCTCAAGCTCAATTGCAGCGAGCTCTTCGATCGGGTCTGGCTCTTGCGGTTCCTCGTTCGAGGGTTTAACTAACTGAAGGCTCATCAGCGACCAAACTAACTCGACGGATACCGGACATAAAGTCTGGCGGATCTACTCCGCCGGTTTGAACAATTTCAAAACTGACTTGCCCCGGTAGCTGTGAGAAGATAGTTCTGGTCGAACGGCCGCACTCGGCACAGGTATGTTCTTGGGAGAGAACTGCCTGTGTCTCGAGGATCTTGAAAATTGCAAAGTCCGGTGCTGCACAGAATGGACACGGCGCGTGCATGGTCGTTTCAAGACCAAATCCGCTCATCCGTTGATTCTTGAAGAAGCGGGCGTTATATTCTTGAAATGTCAAAGGGATCATGACTTTCCAGGTTCGACCTGAGTGCCTGCCTTATCGACGGGCACCATGAAATATGGTCTCCGATAGAAATAACCAGGATAGCCGAATTTGATCCGTTTTTCGTTGGTGAGCTTGACGAGTTCAATCATCTGTTCCTTCGACAGATGCATGTAGTAGAACTTCTGATGAGCGCCGATGTAAGCCTTATAATCTTTATCCGTTGGGATCAGCTCATCGCCTTTCTTCACTCGACGCATGAACTCGTCTGGATGGAGGGACCCGCACCACGAACACGTTTTGTCAGCGCGCCATTGATCTGAATCCGGTGCAGTGTGAACGACTGATAGGGGCAACTCATCTCGTCGTGGGCAAAGAAAGGGCTCTATCACTGGGATCCTCCCTAGTTGACGAGTGTAGTCGCGGGCGCTAATTCTTGTGTCTCCTTTGATGGTGAAACATCCAGAGCGTTATCCATCCCTTTATTCAGCTTAGCGCGAATTCGTTCAGCGAGGAGCAGAGCCCGTTCCGCGAGTTGCTCGCGACTGAGCTCGGTCAGGTCTAGATTGGTGCTGTTGACATCAACCGTGCTGCGCGGCCCGAAGCCCGATCTATCGAGCACGATCTGAGCGGCCTTCACCGCATTGCCATAGTCCGCGTAGATCATCGCATCCTCGAGCGTAGCAAATGCGAGATCCACTTTCTCTTGCAGGGTTCGCTTTCCTGTGGCCAGCGACGTGCTCGAGAGGACTTCTCGATTACGCGACCGCTTCAGTGGCTCAGCCTTAGGAGCTGATATAGGTGACCCTTTGAACTGATCAAAAACACTCGGCATAAGTTTGAGGCGAGGGCTTGATTACAGGCTACCATTACTCAACAGCAAATGCAAGCGATTTTTTATACGAGTTTGCAGTTTTAAAAAGTTTTAATTGGGACTAGGCGTCGGATAGTTGTCGCGCGGTGCGGGTCGGATTTGATTGGGAAGGTGGTCTAATGGCGCGGGCGGCGGGTTTAAAAGAGTTTTAAAGGTCGCCCAAATCAGGACGGATCACGGGGAGGGACGATCGCGCGTGTGTCCGTTGGATTTGAGGGGGGTACCCCCATCGGTGTCAATTTCACATGGCGCGGATTGATGCGATGCTAGGCTGGCATGGCTGAGGAATGACGGAGGCGGGACGTCCGTGGCCTATGCACTGGCACAAGCCACGGACGTGGAAGATGGGATACTATGGTATGGGCGTAAGCGGACACGGTTCGTATTGCAGGTAGTGATCCTCCTCCCACGTGCGTGTCCCGTCAGGGTGCCAGTATCCCCTCGGC
>Ga0137437_1000011_pt1 | contig 54813 bp, 50 predicted proteins | sample EasRivERMGT138_2_FD_102332 | JGI IMG/M metagenome (GOLD analysis project Ga0137437, IMG submission 102332) | Soil microbial communities from meander-bound floodplain in the East River, Colorado, USA - East River MetaG ERMGT138_2 | ecosystem: Environmental > Terrestrial > Soil > Floodplain ...
CTACGCGTCAGGCCCCGCGATCGCGGAGCGCGCGATCGAAGGTATCGAATCCGGTGTGGACACGTCGCTGTCGCAGTACGTGAAGGGCGATCTCTCGAAGATCACCGCGCAAATCGTCTACGAGGCCGCGAACGACGGCGACGAGTGGGCACTCGAGGTCGTGCACGACACGGCCCGGCTGCTCGGCGCGGCAGTCGCGAGCTTCATCAACATCTTCAATCCGGAAGTGGTCGTGATTTGCGGCGGCGTCACGCAGGCGGGCGACAAACTGTTCGGCCCGCTGCGCAGCGAGGTCAAGCGCCGCGCGTTCAAACCAGCCTGGGAGGTGTGCAAGATCGTCCCCGGCACGCTGCCCGGTACCGCCGGCGTCTACGGCGCGGCGGCCGTGTTCATCCAAAGCCACTGGGGCCTGCGCTGAAGCGACTGGGTGTGATCGGGTCGATGGTCTGGGACACGATCCACGGCCGTGACCCCGCGCAGCCCGCCGTCGAGGAATGGGGCGGGATTTCGTACGCGCTCTCCGCGCTGGATGCCACGCTGCCCGATGACTGGGAGATCCTGCCACTCATCAAGGTGGGCCGAGATCTGGCGCCAAAGGCCAACGAGTTCTTGCGGACCCTGCGCCACACGCCACGCGCCGCGCGTTTTGTCGAAGTGCCTGAGCCCAACAATCGCGTCACGCTGCACTACGAATCGGCGGAGCGGCGGTGCGAGCAGATGTCGGGCGGCGTGCCGGGCTGGACGTGGCCGGAGCTGGGACCGCTCGTGCGGGACATCGACGCGCTCTACGTCAACTTCATCTCCGGCTACGAGCTGAATCTGGAGACGACGCTGATGTTGCGCCGAGGCTTCGCGAACTTCATCTATGCGGATCTCCATAGCCTCTTCTTGGCCAAGGAACCGGACGGCACCCGAGTCCCGAGACGCCTGCCCCAGGCCCCCGCGTGGTTCAGCTGCTTCAACGTGATTCAACTCAATGAAGACGAGATGGCGCAGCTCGGTCCCGACCCGCTGGTGACTGCGGCGGACGCGCTGCGCCAGGGGTGCACGGCGGTCTGCGTCACCCTCGGAGCGCGGGGGGCCGCGTACTTCACGGGGAACCCCATTCGCACCGCCAGAATCCCGGTCCCTGCGGTTCACCAATCGATTGTGCCCGGGGTGACCGATCCAACCGGCTGTGGCGACGTGTTCGGCGGCGCGACGGCGGCCGCGCTGCTCGGCGGCGCGCCGATCGAGCAGGCCCTGCGGATCGGCACCCAGCTCGGCACCAGGAATCTGAGCCATCGCGGGGCGACCGGCCTGCGCGACCACCTCATGGGCAGACTCTCCATCGCGTGACGCGACTCGTCGAAGTCCCGACGTCCTTCGACGACCGCTCGTTCGATCAGTTCGCGGCGGCGTACGCGCAGGCGTCCGATGGCGAGCGGCTGCTGTTCGACGCGCACGCCGCGGAGTGGGCGTCGCCCTATGGGCTGGTCGGTCTGCTCGCCGCTGGTGAAGCCGCCGCGCGCAAAGGCGAGCGGCCGTTGCTCACGGCGCCCGCGAATCCCGACGTGGTCAGCTACTGGGCGCGCGCGGGATTCTTCCGCGAGGCGGGAGACCTGTTCGAGGTTCACGGCAAGGTACCGAAGCTCAAGCCGGCCGTGGAAAGCGAGGTGCTGCTTCCCGTGACGCCGGTGCGCGCCGCCGCAGACGTGCACGCCGTGGTCAGCACGATTCAGCAGCGCGCGTCCGCGATTCTCAGCTCGGAGCTGGGACTCGATCCCAAGGCGACGATGGGTTTCGCTATGGCGCTTTCGGAGTCTTGTCAGAATATTGTGGAGCACGCCGGCACGGGTGGTTGGGTCGCCGTGCAGGCGTACAATTGGCGGCGCAAGCTGGCGCGCCGCGTGGTGGTGATCGCGGTCGCTGACGCCGGCGTCGGATTCCGGCATTCGCTGGAGTCGACCCAGGCGAAACGGTTCGGCGAGCGCTGGGGCGATGCCGCGGCGCTCGAGGCGGCGCTGATCCAGGGCGTGAGCCGTTTTCGGGATCCGGGGCGCGGACAGGGGCTTGCAGGAATCCGCCGCTACCTCGCCCGCTGGGAAGGAAAGGTCGCCATCCGCAGCGGCACCGCGCGCATCGCCATCGTGCCGCGTTGGGACGACGATGTGCCGCTGAAAGACGGGTTACCCGCGTTTCCAGGATCGCAGGTCCTGCTCATCATTCCGGAGCAAGCGTCGGAGAAAGGGTCGTCGAAGCAGTGATGATTTCACACATCAACGTCCACGCGGTCCTGCAGCAGGCGGTCGCCGGTTTCTATACCGACCTCGTCACACGACCCACCGGACGCGCGGTTCGAGAAAACATCGAGCGAGCCCTTCCCCCAGGCACTGTCGCGGTGATGGATTTCACCGGCGTCGGGTGCCTCGATTATTCCTGCGCCGATGAGATCGTGGCGAAGCTGGTGCGCGACAAGGTCACAGTGCTGCTGCTGCGCGGGCTGACGGACGCCCATCGCGAGGCGATCGAACCCGTGCTCGCGGGCGCCGGGCTCGCGGTCCTGTGCGAGCGCGCCGACGGCGTGCTCGAAGGCCTGGGTGCCAGCGAGCCGGCTCCGGCATTGCTCGACGAGCTGGTCGAGCGGCAGCTGGCCGCGCGCAATCCCGGAGGCACCATCCGACTCACGGCGGCGTGAAACGCCGTCGTTTGGGCCTGTCGACCCGCGCCATTCACGGCGACCCCAAGGCGCGCGCCGATTGGACGCCTGTCGTTCCCCCACTCTACCAGAGCTCCACGTTCACCAACCCCGTCGGCTCGAGCGCCGAGGTGTTGTATAGCCGGTACGGCAACAATCCGAATCAGGTCGACATCGGGAAACGCCTCGCGCTGCTCGAGGGCGCGGATGCCGCGCTGTTCACGGCGAGCGGCATGGGCGCGGTCGCCCTGGCCCACCTGGCCGTCCTGCGCCCCGGCGACCACCTCCTGACAAGCGAGTGGATCTACGGCGGGGTGCACCGCCTGTTCCGGGAAGAGTTCGGCAAGCTGGGGATCGACGTCTCCTTCGTAAATCCGACGCAGGCGCGCGCGTGGAAGCGGGCGATGCGGAAGACGACCCGCGGCGTGTTTCTGGAGACCCCCACCAACCCGTTGATGCGCGTGATCGATCTCGAGCCTGTCGCGACGCTGTGCAAGGCCGAGGGACTGGCACTCATCGTCGATTCTACCTTTGCCTCGCCAGTGAACTTCCGGCCCCTCGAGCATGGCGCCGATCTCGTCATCCACTCGGCGACCAAGTATCTCAACGGCCATACGGATGTGATCGCGGGCGCCGTCGCGGGCACGGACCAGGTCGTCGAGGAAGTGCGGCGGCTGATGCAGGTCTGGGGTCAGGCGCTCGATCCGTTCGCGGCGTGGCTGATCGATCGCGGCATGCGCACGCTCACCGTGCGCGTGCACCGGCAGAACGAGATCGGCCTGGCCGTCGCCGAGTGGTGCGCGAAACAGGACGCGATTCTGAAGGTGCACTACCCCGGCCTGCCCTCGCATCCGGACCACGGGCTGGCCAAGCGCGTGCTCGGCGGGTTCGGCGGTATGCTAGGCATCGAGCTGAAGGGCGGTGTGCGCGCCGCCGAGCGCTTCCTGAAGGCCCTCACCATCGCGGCGCACGCGCCGAGCCTCGGCGGGGTGGAGACGCTCGTCTCCGAGCCCCGGCTCACGTCGCACGCGAGCCTGACGGCGGAACAGCGCGCGCAGGCTGGCATTCCGGATGGATTCTTGAGATTTTCCCTGGGACTGGAGGATCCGGATGATCTCATCGCGGACTTCGCCCAGGCCCTGGCGCGGCACTAAGTGATCAAGTTCACGAACGTCTTCAAGGCCTTCCCCAAGGGCGGCCTCGCGCTCAAGGACGTCTCCTTCCACGTCGGCAAGGGCGAGTTCGCTTTTCTCACCGGCCACTCGGGCGCGGGCAAATCGACCGTCATGAAGCTGATCTACGCCGAGGAGCGTCCCACCTCGGGCGAGGTACGCGTGTCGGGGTACAACGTGAACGAGATGCGCCCGCGTGAGGTCCCGATGCTGCGCCGCAAGCTCGGCATCGTGTTTCAGGATTTCCGCCTGCTCGAAGACCGGACCGCCGACGAGAACGTCGCGTTCGCGCTCGAAGTCACGAGCGCGCGCTCGTCCACGATCGCCGCGCGGGTCATGCGCGTGCTGACGCAGGTCGGGCTCGCGGCCAAGGCCCAAGCATATCCGCGAGAGCTGTCAGGGGGGGAGCAGCAGCGCGTCGCGATCGCGCGCGCCCTGGTGAACGAGCCCACGGTGCTGCTGGCGGACGAGCCGACCGGCAACCTGGACGAGCGCGCCACGCGCGGCGTGTTCCAGCTGCTGCGCGACATCAATGCCAGCGGGACGGCGGTGGTCATGGCCACCCACGACCTCGATCTGGTGCGCCAGGCGCCGTACCGGGTGATCGAGCTCCAGGAAGGCGCGCTGGTCTACGACTCGTCGGTGGACGAAGCGCGCGATCAGGCGACTGCGGGCGGAGGAGCGAACCCGTGAACCTGACCCTGCGCGAGTCCATGCTGACGTTCAAGCGCGCGCCGCTGCTTTCGGCGCTCTCCGTCACGACGATCGCGTTCTCGCTGTTCGTGCTCGGCCTGTTCGGTCTGGTCGTCGTGAACCTGCAGGACGCGCTGCGCGCCGTCGAGGAGCGGGTGGAAGTTGTGGCGTACCTGCTGCCCGGCGCGCCCATCGAGGGCACCGCGCAGGCGCTCAAGGACATTGAAGCGTTCCCGGAAGTGCAATCGGCCACCTATGTCTCGGAAGATGACGCGTTGGCGCGCGCGCGCGCCGAGTTGATCGAGCTGCGGGATGTGATGCAGGAACTGGAGCGCAATCCGCTGCCCGCCTCGATCGAGGTCAAGCTCAAGCCGGGCTACCGGGACGCCGATCACGTCAGCGCCGTCGCCGAACGGCTGCGCGGGTTCGGGTTCGTGGACGACGTGCGCTTTGGCCGCGACTGGGTCGAGAAACTCGATCGCCTGCGCGGGCTCGCGGCGGCCGTGGGGATCGTGGTCGGCGTCGCGTTCGCGATCGTGGCCGTCATCATCATCGGCACGACCATCCGGATGGCGGTGCTGCAACGCAGTCGCGAGATCGCGATCATGCGGCTCGTTGGCGCCACCGACGGCTTCATTCGGCGTCCGTTTCTGCTGCAGGGAGCGATCAAGGGACTGCTGGGCGGCGCGGTGGCGGTCGGGCTCTCGTTCGCCGCGTATGTGCTGATCAACCGCTACCTGTTGCAATCCGCGTTCTTTACCAAGGAGCAGGCGGCTGCGATCGTCGCGTTCGGCGCGCTCATCGGCCTGCTCGGCAGTGCCACCAGCGTAGGCAGACACCTCAAGCGCGTATGAACACGGTCGTGCGTCGTGCGTCGTACGTCGTGCTTCTGCTCCTCGCGCGGCCGCTGGTCGCGCAACGACCCACCTACCAGCAACAGATGCTGGACAACCAGCGCCGCCTCGAGGGCATCCGCCGCGAGCGCTCCCAAGTCGAACAGGAGCTCGAACGGCTGCGGACGCAGGCGCACTCGTTGACCGACGAGATCGCCAACCTCGAACGCCAGAAACAGAGCACCAACCGGATCGTGAACGAGCTCGACCGGCAGATCACCGGGCTCGGCGGCCAGATCGATCAGATCACGGTCGATCTGTTGATCGCGCAGGACGCGCTGCTCGAGAAACGAGCCGTGCTGGAGCGGCGCCTGGTGGATATCTACAAGCGGGGCGCGCTGTATGGCTGGCAGGTGTTGTTTGCCGCTGAGAGCTTCGGCGACTTGCTGTCACGCTACAAGTACCTGTATCTGGTCAGCCGCCAGGATCGTCTCTTGACCAACGACATGCACAAGCTGCGCGACCGCGTGGCACGCCAGCGGCAGCTGCTCGTGGACGCGCGCGAGGCCCTCGCCCGCCGCCGCCGCGAGCGCACCGATGAGCTGGATCGGTATCTGACCCTGGAGCGCGCGCGCGCGGGCAACCTGCGCGAGACCCGCCGCAGCGCTCGCGAGGCGGAGGAGCGGCTGTCGCGACTCGAGCGCGATGAGCGCGCGCTGAACGACCGCATCGAAGCGCTCGAGCGCGCGCGGCGCGCCGCCGAATCTCGTGGGACCGCCAGCGCCCCGGGCGCGATCTCGACGGCGGACCTGGCGAGTCTCGATTGGCCGGTCATCGGCCGGATCATCTATCCGTTCGGGACGTCGACCGGGCCGAACAATACCCGCATCCCCAGACACGGGATCGGCATCAAGGCCGCGGCGGGCACGGAAGTCCGAGCGGTTGCTGCGGGCGTCGTGGCCGTCTCGGAGCGCCCCGAGCGATCCACCTACCTGGCGACGGTCATTCTGGACCATGGCGGCGGCTACTACACGATTTACGCGTCGATGAGCGACGCGCTGGTCAAGAAAGGCGATCGCGTCGTCCGCGGTCAGGTAATCGGGCACGTTGGCGGCGAGACGACGGACGAGGGTGCGCACCTGCATTTTGAGATTCGCGGCCAGGGAGGCATCCCGCTCGACCCCGCCAACTGGTTGCGTGCACCGACGGCCGCGCCCCGCTCCCGCCGCTAACCGTTTGGCGAACGCCCTAGTTCTCGCCCACCACGGCGATGCGGTCCGGGGCGTCCGTCTTGGCTTTCTGTAGGGCCACCTCAGCCAGCGTGAACAGATCCTCCGGCCGCAGCAACTCAGTATGCGGGTACGCCACGACACCCGCAGAGATCGCGGGCGCGTTCCCCGGACCGAGATCGGCGAAGGTGTGGCGGTTGAATACGAGGCGGAGCCGCTCGATGAAATGGCGGCCTCCGGGTCCATCGGTTTCCGGAAGCACACACGCAAACTCGTCGCCGCCATAGCGCGCCACGAAGTCCGGCGCGCGCAGCTCCCGCTGCAACATCGCGCCAATCTCACCGAGCAGGCGATCGCCCGCGGCCTGGCCGTGGCGCTCGTTGATGTCGCGCAGGCGATCGAGATCGATCAACACGAGCGAGAAATGCAATGAATAGCGCCGCGCCCGCTCGAATTCGTCACGGAGCCTGCGATCCAGGGCATCGAGCGACGCACACCCCGTCAGCTCATCAGTCGTACCGGCGCTGACCTGGCGCCGGTAGATCGCCGAGCGCCGCTCTTCATTCTCCAGGACCCGCGCCGCCGCCTGGGCGATCGTGTTGGCGAACGCCACGTCGGCGGCCTTGAGCTGCGGGTCCCCTTTCTCGGTACGAAGAAAGAACACGCCGGCGGCGCGCCCCTGCACGAAGACCGGCAACGCCACCGCGGACTGCACGTTGACTTCGACTTGCTGCTGGGTCCAGTGCTGCCGGATCGCCGCGAACAGCGGATGCTTGTGCACGTCGTGGATGACGACCGGGCGCTCGGTGCGGATCGCTTCCTGGATCTCCGGATAGCGGTCCAGATCGACCCGCAAGTCGCGAATGGCTGGGTTCTCGTATACCGCGACCACGCGGCCCTTGTCGTCGCCTGGCGCGGTCAGGACAAACGAGCAGTGCGACAACCCGAACGCCTGCCCCACCCGTCGCACCAGGGTTTGAAAGATCTCATCCGGCCGCACTGCCGACGACACTTCCTGGAAGATGTCGAACAGCAGATCCCGGGCTCGCAGCGCCTCCTCTGCTTCCCGCACCTGGGCGCGGGCGCGCATGTGTACGTCGAGCCGCGCTCGCAACTCGGGGAGATGAATCGGCGCGACGAGCACATCACTCGCGCCCGCGAGCAGCGCGTCGGTCGCCGCCGTCGTGCGGCCTGCGCCGAGCAGCACCACCACGGGGGACCCCGGACTCTGGGTCACGAGGGCGCGCACTTCCTCCGCGATGCCGGCGCTGCTGGCGTCGGGCGTGTAGAGCAGCAGATCGGGGGTCTGACCGGTGGGTGTTTCGGCGACCTCAAAGCCGCCGCGCACGAGTACGTGCTCGAGTCCTTCCGGCCGGCTGGCGGGATTGCCGAGCAGGAGGATGCGATGTCTAACCGATTCCGGCATACCATCGTCTCCTACGCCCGTGCGGGGCCAAGCTATAGTTCAGACGATGAACCGGCAAGCGCATCCCGCACCGGAAACCCGAGCGGTCCGCTCGCGCATGGTCGTCCGCCAGCTGGCAGGACGCGGCGTTCGCGATCAGCGCGTGCTCGCGGCGATGCGCTGGGTCCCGCGAGACTGGTTTCTGCCGCCCCACCTCTCCGGCGATGCCTATCGCGACGCGCCACTCCCCATCGGCAACGGCCAGACCATCTCACAACCCTACGTCGTCGCGCTCATGACCGAGCGGCTCCAGCTGCGACGCCGGTCTCGAATTCTGGAGATCGGCACGGGCTCGGGTTATCAGACGGCGGTTCTCGCCTACCTCGCGAATGCCGGGAAAGTCTACACGATCGAGCGCCTTCCCGATCTCCTCGTCGAAGCCGAGGAGCGCTTGCGTCGTCTCGGGCTGAGCGTCGAGACCCGGCTGGGCGACGGCGCCTGCGGATGGCCCGAGGAGGCCCCGTTCGATGGCATCATCGTGGCCGCCGCCGCGCCCCGGGTCCCGGAGCCGCTCACGAACCAGCTGGCGCCGGGCGGCCGGCTCGTCATCCCCATCGGTGACCTCGCGTCCCAAGAGCTGGTCATCCTGGAACGGGCCGGAGACGGGGATCGGCTGGTGCAGCAGCAGGCGGGCGGCGTCCGCTTCGTCCCGCTGATCTCGCGGCTCGCGTTTAGCGAGGAGCCCTAGATGTTGGGCGCGCACGTCTCGAGTCAGGGCGGCGTCGCGATGGCGCCGGGCCGCGGCGGCGCGCTGCGCGCGACGGCGATTCAGCTCTTTACCAAGACGCCGAATCAATGGCGGGAGCGCACGCTCGCAACCGAGCAGATCACGCGCTTCCGGAGCGAGGTGTCGCGTCACAAACTCGAAGTCGTCGTGTCGCACGACAGCTATCTGATCAATCTCGCGTCGCCCGATCCCGCGCTGCGCGCGCGCAGCATCGAAAGCTTCCGGATGGAGCTGGAGCGGTCGCGGGCATTGGGGTTGCGAGCCGTGGTCTCGCATCCGGGCAACTACATGGACGATCGCGCGCGAGGACTCGAGCGCAACGCGCGCGCCTATGCCGAGTGTCTGGAAGCCGTGCCGGGCGAGCTGGAGGTGTGGATCGAAGGCACCGCCGGATCGGGCACGGCGCTGGGGGCGCGGTTCGAGGAGCTCCGCGATTTGCGCAACGCGCTCCCGGACCGGATCCGGACCCGGGTCGGATTCTGCCTCGACACAGCGCATCTGCACGCCGTCGGCTATGATTTGGCGCGGGTCGAGCGGGTATGGGAGGAGTTCGACCGCGTGATCGGATTCACGCTGCTTAAAGCTCTGCATCTCAACGATTCCCGGGCAGCGGCGGGGTCCCGAGTAGACCGGCACGAGTGGATCGCCGAGGGCCGGATTGGCCCCGAGCCGTTCCGGCGCATCATGCGGGACCCCGATCTCGCGGGAGTCGTTAAGATTATCGAAACGCCAAAGCGGGAGGATCCGCTGCGGCACGATCGGCGGATGCTGCGGAGGCTACGCGCGTACGCGCGCGGCCACACGCGAGCGGCCGTCGGCGTCTAAAGGAGTCCATGGCGAAGCGCATTCCGCTCATCCTGCTGCTCGTCGTTCAGGCCCTCGGGGGGGGCGCGATCACGCTCGCGCACTCGCGCGACGTCGTCGCGGCGCCACCCGGTGTCGAGGCGAGTCACGATGGCCGGTGCGCGATTCTCCACGACCAAATGCGCTGCGCGTTGTGCCACTACGCGAGCGCGCGCGTGGTCACGCAGCAGACGTTCACGATCGCGACTCCCGCGGCAACGATCCGGCCCACCCGCGTCGAGCCGATCGTCTCCGTCGCTTCCGTCACCAGCCTCACCCCCCCAGCGCGAGCACCGCCCCTCTCCTCCTGATGTCGTGACACGCTCCGCCCGTCGCGGAGCGCGTGGATTTGTCATCACTCACAGGAGAGGACAGTCACATGAGACGCACCTTCGGTGCGGTACTCGTTGCCATCGCGGTGCTCGCGCCGCCGGCGCGCAGCCAGCAACCGACACAGCGGCAGGTCGATTCATTGGCCGCGCAGGTTCGGCAGCTCCGCGCCAGATTGGATAGCCTGCTCACCTCGCTGGGACGCCAGCCGGCCCCCCCCCTTGCAGTCGCGCCGGCCGACGAGCTGGCCGCGCTGCGGGCGGCGGCGAGTCAGGCGGCGGGCGCACGGGACTCGGTGCCCGCCGCGGACACCAACGCACGATTCGTGGGTCGGGAACGCAACCAGTCGCAGCTCAACCCCGAGATCGGCGTGACGGGAGACGTGCGGGCGTACGCCGTAGCGGGCGAGGTTCAGCGCAACAACTTCGATCCGCGCGAGTTCGAGATCGGATTTCAATCCGCGCTCGACCCGTACTCGCACACCAAGATCTTCGTAAGCATCGAGAGTGGCGACGTGAGCCTCGAAGAGGGCTACGCCTACTGGACTGGCGTCCCCGGCCGGCTGCGGCTCGACGTCGGGAAGTTCCGCCAGCAGTTTGGCGAGCTCAATCGCTGGCATTTGCACGCACTCCCTGAGACCGAGTATCCGCTCGTGCTCACCACGTACCTGGGCGAGGACGGGTTGTCGGGCACCGGGATTTCGTTGTACCGGGCGTTCGGAGGACTGGGCACGCACGAGCTGACGGCGCAAGCCACGCTCAGTGCGAGCGACGCCGAGCTGTTCGGGGGCGGCGGCCGGCCCACCTACCTCGCGCGCCTGCTCAACTTCTGGCAGCTCACCGGTTCAACGTACATGCAGCTCGGCGGCAGCTTCCTATACGGCACCGAACCAGACTCCGCGCTGCGCACTAGGGTAGGCGGTGTCGAGTTTCGTCTCACCTGGCGGCCGCCGGCGCGCGCGCTGTATCGAGAATGGACGGTGCGCGGCGAGCTGCTCGCCCTGAACAAGGAAATCTCGGGCTCGGGACCAACCCGGCTGGGTGGCTACGTCAGCTCGACGTACCGGCTGAACCAGCGGTTCATCCTCGGCGCCCGGTACGATTACGTCGAATCGCCCGACTTCGGTGTGATCACTCAACAGGTCGTCCCTTCGCTCACGATGTGGCAGAGCGAATGGGTCTTTCTTCGCGCTCAGTACCAATGGCAGCGGGTCGCCAACACCCCCGCGAATCAGCAGATCGCGCTGCAGGCAGTTTGGGCCATTGGTCCCCACAAACACGAGACGTACTGACATGCTCGCAATCCTCGTTCCGTTCCTGCTCAGCCTCCCTGGCGGCTCACCGACGCCCGCCGCGCCGGTCAAGGTTGTCACGTCGCTGACGACGTATGCCGCCATCGCCCGCGAGATCGTCGGCGAGCGGGGCCGGGTGAGCTCCATCGCGGTGGGAGACGAAAACCCCCACTATGTGCAGCCGAAGCCGAGCTTCGTGCCGACCCTGGCGCAAGCCGATTTGTTCGTGACGACGGGGTTGGATCTCGAGCTGTGGGTGCCGGCGCTGCTCGACAAGGCGAACAACTCGAGAATCGTGGAAGGTGGACCCGGGTACGTCGCGGCGTATCAAGGCTTGCCGCTCCTCGACATTCCCGCCAATCTGTCGCGCGCCCAGGGCGACATTCACGTGTACGGCAATCCGCACATCTGGACCGATCCGCTGAACGCCGTCCTGATCGCCCGCAACATTCTCCGCGGCCTGAAGCGCGTGGCGCCGCAGGACGCCGACTACTTCACCGCCCGCGAGAAGGACTTCGAGATGCGCGTGTATCGCGCGTTGTTCGGCGAGGAGCTGGTGACGCTGCTGGGGGGTGAGACGCTCGCCGACCTCGACCGCCAGGGCAAGCTCTTCACGTTTCTCGGCCAGCAACAGTACCAGGGTGCGCCGCTGCTGAATCGGCTGGGAGGCTGGCTGAAGCAGGCGATGCCGTTCCGGGGCAAGATCGTCGCCTGCTATCACAAGGAATGGGATTATTTCTCGCGGGAGTTTCAGGTGACCTGCTTCGATTACATTGAGCCGAAACCCGGCATTCCTCCCACGCCCCGGCACGTGCAGGAGATCATCACCGAAATGCGCAACCGCCACGTTCCCGTGCTCCTGTCCACCAACTACTACGACCGGAACCAGGTGCTCGAGGTGGCGCAGCGCACGGGCGCCAAGGCGGTCATCGTGCCCTCGAACACGGGCGGCTCGGGCGGACCCGAGACGTATATCGACCTGGTCAACCTCTGGGTGTCCGAGCTGGCGCAGGCCTTCGGAACGGCGGGGATCCCGTGAGCGGCTTTCAGCTGATGCTGCCACCGTTCGTGGCGTGCATGATCCTGGTGGCCATGCTCTCGTATCTCGGGCTGCACGTGATCGCGCGCGAGGTGATTTTCGTGGATCTGTCGTTGGCGCAGATGGCCGCGTTGGGCAGCCTGTCGGCATTGCTGTTCCACGTCGCGCCGGAGTCGCCAACCACATACGTGTTCGCGCTGCTCGCGACGGCCATCGGTGCAGCCCTGTTCGCGTTGACGCGGACGTCCGGCAGGACCAGCCGTGTGCCGCAGGAAGCATTCATCGGGATCGTCTATGTCGTCGCGTCCGCCGCCGCCGTGCTCGTGGCGAACAAGGTGCCCGGTGGCGGCGAGGCGGTGGAAAAGACGCTCGTCGGCAGCCTGTTGTGGGTGACCTGGCAGACCATCATCAGGCTGGCCATCGCCTATGCGGCGCTGGGAGTGTTTCACTTCGCCCTGCGGCGCCGGTTCTTGACGATTTCGTTTCATCCGGACCAGGCCGAAGCGCAAAAATGGAGAATCCGGTTGTGGGACTTCCTTTTCTATCTCTCGTTCGGCGTCGTGATTACGTTGGCCGTCCCGATCGCCGGGGTCCTGATGGTCTTCAGTTTTCTCGTCGTACCGGCCGTGATCGCCAATCTGTTCACCGCCGACAAGCAACGCCTCACCCTCATTGCGTGGAGCAGCGGCGCGCTCGCGTCGATTCTCGGCCTCTGGCTGTCGTACACGAAGGACCTGCCGACCGGCCCGCTCATCGTCTGCATGTACGGGGTCTTGTTGATGATCGCTGCGGGGCTTCGCAAGCTCGGCGTGGGCGACAAGGCGGTCGTCTCCTGACGGTCCGGGCTCTGCTCCTGATTGCCGTGGCCGTCTGGTCGTCAGGCCGTCTCGCCGCCCAGGTCTCGGTGCGCGCGAGTCTCGGCGCCCGCTTCAGCACGGCGCTCGTCAAGGATTCGATCGTGGTACCGATCATCCTGAAACCGGCGATCGCCCCTGCCCTGCTGCTGAGCGTGCGCGATGAATTCCATGGTCCCTACACTGGCGATCTGACGATCGATCTGTCGCCCGCAAAGCTCAAACGCGAAGAAAGCAGCACCACGGCCGACGCGGGATCGATCACCATGGTGGCGATCACCTTGGGACTGCGCCGCGAGATGCACGCCGGCGTGGCCGCCCGGCTGGGCTTGGGCGGTCTTTTCTACTTGACCGACAACACGGGGGTTTTTCAACAAGGGAACGGCGGCGTGTTTCCGCTGATCGCGCTCGGCGGCTCATACGCGCCCTCCTTCGGCGCTCGCCATCGACTCGAGGTGGGACTCTATTACGACGTGCATCGCTTCATGACGCCCGCATTGCGCACCACGGGGTTTCCCAACCCGCGCCCCGTCCATCGACTCGCGCTGACCGTGAGCGCCCGGCTGATCGGCAAGTGAAACGCGCGCTGCCGGTCTTACTCGTTGCACTCGGGTGCAGCGAGATCCTGACGCCGAGTCGCACGCCACGGTACCTGTCGGACCTCGCGGGAGAAGTGTTCCGCTGGCCCAGCGACCGGCTTCCGGTCCGCTACTTCGCGGATACGCGCGGGATGATGCCCGAGTTGGTGCGCACGAGCCTCGAGGTCTGGGAGGCGCAGTTCCTGTACGGTGAGTTCAAGGGGGCGACTGTCACCGACTCAACGGCGGCCGACGTGATCGTGATCTGGCAGGACAGCATCCCGCCGAACGTTCCGCCTGATACGGCGGGCGCGCTTGGGGCCTGCGACGGCGTCACCTCATTTGTGATCGATTCGACCGGGGCCATGACCGAGCCGATTCGCGTCCAGCTCCGCGTGCGGTTGGGTTACACGGAGCCACAGGTCGCGGCCTGCATGCGACGCGTCGCCGCGCATGAGCTGGGGCACACGCTGGGGATTCTGACGCACAGTCCCGCCACCACGGACCTGATGTACGGCACGCCGGCGACCGATACGCCCACGAACCGGGACCGAAACACCGTCCAGGTGCTCTACCACACCACCCCGACGATCACGCCGCCACCCCGCTAGCGTCAGCGAATTCGCACGATATTGAGCCGCGGCACAACCGCGTTCGACACAGGCGCCGTGCCGTTTGCGCTGAGATGCAGGGTGAAGGTCGCGCCGCCAGGCGGTTGAACGACGCGCACGTACTCGCCCGACCCCGACCACAACGTGCCGCCGATGTCGACCGCAGTCGCGTTCGAGACAAGCGGAACCAGCGGATAGGCGAGCGGGAAGTGCGCCGCATCCTGGTCATGAAGCGAGCCGAACGTAGCGCGGAAATGCCAGGAGTTGAATTGAAGCTCAATCGGGGCCGCGAAGCCGGGAAGATCCGATACCCAGTTTGCGAGACCCCAGCGGCTTACGGTCTGCGCAAACGGCTGCCCGGTCCGCCCGCTGACGTTCGCGGCTCCCCTCTGAGCGGTCTGCACCAGCTGACCGGGCAGGGCGACGCCGAACTGGTCCACGAGGTAGCGGACGAAGAGCCAGCTCGCACCAACCTCGGCGAGCGTGCCGGTATCGGCCGGAATCAGCAACGGCGAGCTCCCCGGATCGAGCAGGTACTGATAAGCGTCGTAAACGGAGCCGATGGCGTATCGGCTGAACGAGGCGGGATCACCCGGCAAGAATGCCCGACCCGCAATCTCTTCCGCATACTTCGACAGTCCTTCGTCCAGCCATCCTTCCTCGGAATCGCCACCGCGGATCCGTACGTGTTGCACGAAGTTGATCATGTGCTGAAACTCGTGCGTGAACGTCACGGGCATGACGTTCTTGACCTCGCCGGTCGAGTGCGAGCAGCTCAACGTGCCACCAGGATCCGCGACGATAGAATAGAAGACTTCACCATTGTTGAACTGGATGGCGAACCCCGGATCCAGGTCGCCGGGGAAAAAGAATCCCGCGATGTATCCGCTGCTGATGCAGCGCGAATTGCTGACCAGCCGGTTGACCGTGTTCGACATCAGGACCATAACCACGGTATTCGCGTCGACGTCCGAGACGCTCCCGAAGGTTGCCGTGTCCAACGGATAGAGCAGGGTGTCGAAGACCTGCTTCAGCGCGTCGTAATCGGCGGAGTCGAGGCCGCCCGCCGGCGCGAGCGTGTCGACATAGATGGCGATGTGCGCCCCAACCGCCCGAACGGTCGCGCCGACATTCGCGAGCGCGGAGCAGCTCATGTTCGAACAAACCTTGAACGTGCGTGCGCTGCCGAGCGCGGGCGGACCGGTTGGAGCGGGACGAGGAGGAACCGAGACTACCGGCGGCGACGCCAGCGGGACCGGAGGATAGCGGCCGGCGCGCCCGATGCTGCGCAAATACATGTCGAATGTGACCGCGGTGTGGCCGTTGGCGCTCCCTCCGCGGGACGCCTGGGCCTGGCGCGCGGCGAAGCTCGGCGCCGGACCGGATGGGCTGGGTGACGCCGAGGCGAGATCGAACGGAGCGAACGAGCCGGCTGCTCCCCCCGCCGATTGCGCCAGAACCAAGTACTCAGCCGTATCAGAGGAGGAGTTGGCGGCGAACGTCACACAGCCCGAGTCCAGCACGGGGTCGAGCGAGACGTACGCAGCGACGACAAGGGACAGCTGGGTTCCGGGGGCACCACACGCCGAGGAGGGGCTTGGCCCTGACGAGTCCCTGCCACAGGCGCTCGCCAGACCCAGTGCCCCCAGTGCCGCAAGCGCTGAAGGATTCAGGCGCATGTCAAAACCCCGTCGTTACCCGGGCGATCAGCGCCCGGCCCATCCCAGGATCGACGGCATTCGTCTTGAGCCGGCTCAGGTAATTGGCGTAGCGCTGATCGAACGCGTTGCGCAACGACAAGTCGACCGTGATCGTCTGCGCCCCGATAACCCAGCCGGCCCCCGCGCCGACGGTGATCAGCGAATACGAGCGCGATTGATACCCCGCCCCACCAAACGCATCGGCGTAGAACTGCTGCTCGGCCGGGTCCATGCGCGTTTGCTTGCCGTTGATTTCGCCACTGATCGAGAAATAGGGATTCTGAAGACTGCCGCTCCCGTGGCCCCCCTCGAGGCGCGCCACCCAGGTCGCCCGGAACGGCGGCATAGACGGCAGCGGATCGTCGGTCGACGTGTTCTGGCCATTCACATAGTCGGCCGTGCCCTGCAGGTGCAGATAGGACACGGGGTGCCATTGCAGCGCCGCTTCGAAGCCGGTCAGGCGCGCGTCCCCCTGAGTGACGTCGAAGATCTCGAAGCCCGACGCACTGTCGATGGTGCCGCTCGGAACGGTGTAGATGTAGTCTTGAATCACGTTCAAGAACGTGCCCACCTCGAACGACACGCGGGACGTCTGCGCGCGCAGCGCGACGTCGGTGTTGATCGATTTCTCAGTCGTGAGATTAGGGTTGCCCCGCTCGAAAGCGGTCGTGCCCTCATGCACGCCGTTTGAGTACAGATCGAACGATGACGGCGCACGGAACCCGCGCCCGACGTTGAGCACGAGGGCGGCCGGCTCACTGAGATGCACCAGCACACCGAGGTTCCCGGTCAGCGAGCTCCAAGTCTTGTCCTGGGTGGCGACACCGAGCACCGTGTCAGCATCGACGGCGAGCTTGCGATAGTCGTAGCGCGCGCCGATCGAGACGTTGACCCGGGCTCCTTCCGTCTGTTCGAACGCGTAGATCGCGGCATTATTGGCCGTGCTCGGCGGAATCAAAGTCTCCTCGCCGAATTTGTCGAACGTGTTGCGCACACCCGAAAAACCGATCAACCCCGAGAACACACCCAGCGGCATATGATGGTAGTGCACGTCCCCGAGGTAGGTCTGCGTGAGCAGCCCCAGGGCGACGGTCGGGTCAGCCTGGTCCTCGAACTCTCGACGCCGGTTCCGCTCATACCCCGTGGAGACCTCGAGCCGTGCGCCGCCCACCGGCAGACTCAGGTCCGCGCGGCCGTGACTTGTCTCGATTCTCTGCAGCGGCGTCGCGACGGGATCTTCGTCCGTCAGCTCGATCTTTTCATTGCGCTGCGAAAACGACGCGGAAAGGGATCCCCACGATCCCCGCGTGCCCAGCGTTCCGCTTCCCGCGTACGCTTCCGTGCCGCTGTTCCATAGCTCGTAGTCGGGCGTGCGCACGTTGGCGCTGCTACGCCCGCTAAAGGTGCCACGGAACCCAACCGACCCGCTGGCACCCTCGAAGTCCAGCGCCCCGTCCTTCAGCTTGTTGTTCGCTTCATAGGCCGCACTCACGCTGCCGCGGACAAACCCGCGGGCGCCCGCGGCGTACGGCAGATCCTTCCGAACGACATTGACCACGCCGCCGAGCGCATCGGAACCGTACAGGACGCTCGCCGGGCCGCGGATCACCTCGATCCGCTCAGCAGTTGCCGTCTCGACGTTGGGACTGTGCTCGTCCCCCCACTGCGCCGTCTCGAGCCGCTGCCCATCGTCCAGCACCAGCACGCGGTTCGACGTCAGGCCGCGAATCACCGGCTTTCCGATCCCGACACCGGTGCTCCAGCTGTGGACGCCCGCGATCCCGTCGAGCGTCTCACCCAGCGAGGGCGCCTGCGATTGCCGCAGCTCCTCGCCGGCGCGCACACTGACCGGTTGCGGCGAATTCAGCGCGGTGGTGGCATTCGCGCTGGCGGTGACCTGGATGCCAGTCAGCTCGACGACGGTCTCGCGCATGGTGACGTCGGCTGTGACGTCGCTCCCGGTCGAGACGACACGCCGAACCACGGGGGCGTACCCGATGCGCTGGAACGTGACGCTATAGCCGCCGGCGGGCACATCGGCGATGGAATATCGGCCGGCACTGTCCGTGCTCGTGGAGCGGCGCAGTTCTGGAAGCGAGACTTGAACGTCGGCGATGGGTGTGCCTGCCGGCGTCGTGACGCGACCGGACAACGTGCCGCCGATACTGGCGGACAGCAGTGTCGTAAGCAATGCAAGAAGAAACATGACGCTCTCCTGATGGAGTCCGGCGCGCGCGCAGTCCACCCGGTGGATGCGCGTCGCGCGAGTCTGTCGAGTTGATGTGCGACGGCCGCGAGATCGCGGCGCCGTTACTTAGGAGAGCGGCGGAGGAGCGCGGGAATCAGGAAGAAGGAGATGGGTAACGGAGCGAACGGCGGTCGGCGCATGCGAAGTCCACGCGGTGCTTCGTCTATCGCCAAACCGCAGCACCGTCGCGGCATGGCCCGCGAGCGGCACCGTGAGAAATCGATGGAAGGCACAGTCGGCTGGATGGATCCGGGCGCAAGCGTCGGACGAGTGGGACTCGATGTGCGCGGGCCCGGTATTCTCTTCTCCTGCCCGAGCGTCCGCCCACGCCGCCGCACCCGGAATCGAGAGCTGAAGCAGCGTGAGGAGGAGCAGCGGCGTGCGCACCCAGCGCGAGCGTTTCCGCATCGGAGTCATATTACAACCTGAGACCCGGCCTTGACAGCCTTCGGCACTCGGCCTAGCATAACTCCTTCTCTATAAAGGACTTCTGTCCTTGTCCAGCCGCCGTCAGGAGGCCCTCGACTATCACGCGCAGGGCCGACCTGGGAAGATCCAGGTTACGCCCACCAAGCCATTCAAAGATCAGCGCGACCTGTCCCTCGCCTATACGCCGGGAGTGGCGGAGCCCTGCCTCGATATCGCCAAGCGGCCTGACGACGCCTACACCTACACCGCCAAGGGTAACCTCGTGGCGGTGGTGTCCAACGGGACCGCAGTCCTGGGCCTGGGCAACATCGGCCCCCTCGCCAGCAAGCCCGTGATGGAGGGCAAGGGGATCCTGTTCAAGGCCTTCGCCGACATCGACGTCTTCGATCTCGAGGTGGGGTCCGAGAACCCGGAGGACGTGATCCGCTTTTGCCAGCTGCTCGAGCCGACCGTGGGGGGGATCAACCTCGAGGATATCCGCTCCCCCGATTGCTTCCACATCGAGCAGAAACTGCGCGAGACCCTCAGCATCCCGGTCTTCCACGACGATCAGCACGGCACGGCCATCATTTCGGGAGCCGCCCTGCTCAATGCGCTCGACGTGGTACGCAAGGACATCGACAAGGTTCGCGTGGTGTTCTAGGGCGCCGGCGCGGCGGCGATCGCGACCGCCGAGCATTACGTGAAACTCGGCGTGAAGCGCGAGCATATCGTGATGTGCGATCAGAAGGGCGTGATCCACACCGGCCGCCAGGACCTGGACCAATACAAGGCGCGCTTCGCCTCGGACACCAAGGCGCGCGTCATCGCCGACGCGCTGAAGGACGCCGACGTGTTCGTGGGGCTCTCGGTCGGCGGCATCATCAAGGGGGAAATGCTCGCGGGGATGGCCAAGAGGCCGATCATCTTCGCGCTCGCCAATCCGAATCCCGAGATCATGCCTGACGATGCCAAGCGGGCCCGGCCCGACGCGATCGTAGCCACCGGGCGCTCGGACTTCCCCAATCAGGTGAACAATGTCCTCGGCTTCCCGTTCATCTTCCGGGGGGCGCTCGACGCGCGCGCCAAAAAGATCAACGACGAGATGGAGATGGCGGCCACACGCGCCCTCGCGCAATTGGCCAAGGAAGAAGTGCCGGAGTCGGTGACGCGGGCGTATGGGGGCGACACGCTGAAGTTTGGGCCCGACTATCTCATTCCCAAACCGTTCGATCCCCGCGTGCTCTTGTCGGTCGCGCCGGCAGTGGCGTGGGCCGCCGTCGCGTCGGGCATCGCCGGCCGGATCATCGACGTCGAGGAGTACCGTGCCGAGCTGGAGGCGCGGCTCGGACCCGAGCGTCAGGTGATGCGCGGGCTCATTACCCGCGCGCAGCAAGACCCGCAGAGCATCGTGTTTCCCGAAGGCGACGACCCGCGCATCTTGCGCGCCGCGCGCATCCTCGCCGACGAGGGAATCGCGCGGCCGATTCTGTTGGGTGACCTCGATGCGATTCGCCACCAGGCGGACGATGCCTCGTTGACGCTCGAGGACATCGAGCTCCTGGACCCGCACACCGCCCCGGACCGCGAGCAGTTCGCGGAAGAGCTGTGGCAGCGGCGGCAGCGCCGGGGCATGACGCGGCGGGAAGCGCAGACGCGGGTCCTCGATCCGATCTATTACGGACTGCTCATGTTACGGGCAGGACGCGCCGACGCGCTCGTCGCGGGGGAGGAAATCGAGTACCCCGACTCGATTCGTCCAGCGCTGGAAGTGATCGGTGTCGAGCCGGGCCGCAAGCACGTGAGCGGCATCTACATGATGATCTTCCGGCAGCAGACGTTCTTTTTCGCCGATACGACGGTCAACATCGAGCCGGACGCCGAGACGCTGGCGGAGATCGCGACCGCCACCGCGAACTTCGTGCTGCGGTTGGGTGTGGAGCCGCGGGTGGCGATGCTGTCGTTTTCGAATTTCGGGTCGGTGAAGCACCCCCAAGCCAGGAAGGTGCAACAGGCCGTAGCACTGTTGCACGAACGGGTGCCGGATCTGCAGGTCGACGGGGAAATGCAGGCCGACACCGCGGTGGTGGAGCGGATCCTCACACGTGTCTACCCGTTCACCAAGCTGCGCGGGCCCGCTAACGTATTGATTTTCCCGGACTTGAACGCTGCGAACATCGCGTACAAGCTGCTGGCCCGTCTTGGTGACGCGCAGGCGATCGGACCCATCCTTGTGGGGATGGACCGCCCGGTCCATGTCTTGCAAAGGTTGTCAGAAGTCCCCGATATCGTGAATATGGCGGTGATCGCCGCCGTCGATGCGCTGGAACACCGCCGCCACGCGCGGTCCACCTAGAAAAGCGAATGGGTATTTCGACCGAGCAGCGGGTTTATCGGAATCTGACGCCGTCTCAGTTGTACGAGCACGCGCTGCGCCGCCATGAAGGCATGGTCACGGCGGGAGGGGCGTTTGCCGCCGTCACGTCGCCGCATACCGGCCGCAGCCCCAACGACAAGTTCCTGGTGCAGGAACCCGACTCCACGAATCGGATCTGGTGGGGCAAGGTCAATCAGCCGATCGCGCCCGGGCAGTTCGAGCGGCTCAAGGCGGACGTCGAGCAGCACCTCACGGGTCAGGAACTGTTCGTGCGCGATGTGCATGCGGGTGCCGATCCGAAGTACCGGCTGCCGATTCGCTTCATCACGCCGAACGCGTGGCATGCGCTCTTCGTCTACAACATGTTTCTGCGCCCATCCGACGAAGAGCTGTCGAGCTTCGAGCCGGGATTCGAAGTGCTGCACGCCCCCGAGTTTCACGCGGACCCCGCCGTGCACGGCACCAGGTCGGGCACGTTCATCATCATCAGCTTCGCGCAGCGCACCGTGTTGATCGGGGGCACGCGCTACGCCGGCGAGATGAAGAAATCGATTTTCACCGTCCTCAATTACCTGCTGCCGATGCAGGGCGTGCTGTCGATGCACTGCTCCGCTAATGTCGGGCCGCACGGGGACAGCGCCCTGTTCTTCGGTCTCTCGGGCACGGGCAAGACTACGTTGTCGGCCGATCCCGAGCGCCGCCTGATCGGCGATGACGAACACGGCTGGTCCGATGACGGCGTCTTCAATTTCGAGGGCGGCTGCTACGCCAAGGTGATCAAGCTGTCGCGCGAGGGTGAGCCCGAGATCTACGCGACGACGCAGATGTTCGGGACGGTGCTCGAGAATGTGGATGTCGATGCCAAGACCGGCGCCGTCGACCTGAACTCACAGCGCATCACTGAAAACACGCGCGCGTCTTACCCGATTCACTACATCACGAACCATGTGCCGGAAGGCATGGCGGGACATCCGTCGAACATCGTGTTTCTCACAGCCGACGCCTTTGGCGTGATGCCGCCGATCGCGAAGCTGAGCCCGGACCAGGCGATGTATCACTTCCTCTCCGGATACACGGCGAAGGTCGCCGGCACCGAACGCGGCGTGACGGAACCGAAGGAGACCTTCTCGGCGTGCTTCGGGGCGCCGTTCCTGCCCCTGCCGCCCGCCGTGTACGCGAAGATGCTCGGCGAGCGGATCGCGAACCACGACGTCGATTGCTGGCTGGTGAATACCGGATGGACCGGCGGCCCGTACGGCGTCGGTCACCGCATGGATCTGAAGCACACGCGCGCGATGATTCGCGCGGCTCTGAGCGGGCAACTGCACACGGTGGCCACGCGGCGCGAACCGGTATTCGGCCTCCAGGTTCCCGCGCACGTCCCGGGTGTGCCGGATGGCGTCCTGGACCCTCGCACAACCTGGAAGGATGCTGCCGCCTACGACGCCCAGGCGCGGAAACTGACCGGGCTGTTCCGCAAAAACTTCGAGCAGTTTGCCGAGGCCGTGTCCGCCGGCGTTCGCGAGGCCGGTCCGAGGGAGTGAGCCAGTTCGAGGTCGTCCGCGACCCGCTCTGGAACAACATCCGCCTCGAGCCACAGGCGCTTGCGGTCCTCGATACGCCGGCCGTCCAGCGTCTGCGCTACGTCCGCCAGCTCGGCCACGCGTTCCTCGTCTATCCTGGCGCCACTCATACGCGCTTCGAGCACGCCCTGGGCGCCTATCACCTGGCCCGCCGCGTCGTCACCGAGCTGGGACAGTTGGAGACCGAAGAGGGGCTGGCGGTTCGCCTGGCCGCGTTGCTCCACGACATCGGCCATTACCCGTTTTCACACGCGCTCGAAGAAGCCGGCCTGCCGCACCATGAGCGGCTCGCCGCGCGGCATCTCCAGAGCGGCGCCCTGGCGGCAACACTCGAACGACTGGGTGTCGCTCCCGAGCGCCTGCTCGCGCTGATTCAGGGAACCAGCAGGTCGCCGCTCGCCGGGCTAGTGTCGGGATCGATCGACGTCGACAAGCTGGATTACCTCTCGCGCGACGCGGCGATGTGCGGCGTGCCCTACGGCCGGATCGATGTGGACCGGCTGCTCACGTCGTTGACGCTCGGTCCCGAGGGATTGCGGCTGCACCCCAAGGGCCTCGCGGCACTCGAATCGCTGCTGTTCGCGAAGTATCAGATGTATCGCAACGTGTATTGGCACCACGCGGTACGCAGCGCCACCGCGATGTTCAAGCGCCTGGTGCGCCGCGCGATCGCGGCGGGCCGCGTGACGCCCGACGACATCGCGCTCGCGACCGACGACGCCCTGGCGCACGAGCTCCAGCAGAATGATCAGACGGGGTTGGCGCGGGCGTTACGCGAGCGTCGGCTCGCGAAGCGCGCGCTCGACATTCCAGCGACGGAGCTTCCCGCCGACACGGCCGACTGGCCCGCGCGCGATCCCGATCTCCTCCAGCGTGTCGAGGAACGGTTGGCCGCCGAAACCGGACTGCGTGCGGACCAGCTGTTCCTCGATTTTCCGTCCAAGCCGGACATGTTCGACGTCTCGATGCCGGGGCTCGCCAGTCTCGGGCTCCCACGTGTCGCCGCCGAGCTGCATCGCTCGGCGCAACGGCTGCGCGTATTTGTGCTGGAGCCCACGCAGATTCCGGCGCGAGCGGTCGTCGAGTTGGTCACATGGCCGCGTGCGGAAGTCGCAGCGCGCCTGGACGGCGAGAAGGTTCTGCTTACCGCGGGCGCGTAGGCGCCTGAGTCGTGACGGTCTCGGGCGGCGGCGGGTCCACCGAGTCGATCCGCACGATCACCGCCGTAATGTTGTCGAGTCCACCATGCCGATTGGCCTCGGCAATCAGCGCATCGACTTCGTCTTCCGGCATCCGATCGGGCGATAGCAGCTCAGCCAGCTGATAGTCCTCCAGCATTCCGGTCAGACCATCGGAGGCAAGGAGGAAGACGTCGCGTGGCTTGACCGTACCGACGTAGATGTCCGGCATCACCTCGCTGTTGGCGCCAACGCAACGCGTGATGACGTTGCTGTAGGGATGCGTCCGGGCCTGCTCCGGCGTGAGGTAGCCGGCGTCCACTTGCTCCTGTACGTAGGAGTGGTCTTTGGTGAGCTGGCTGAGCTTGTTGTCGCGCAGGAGATAGGCACGGCTGTCGCCCACCTGACCGACGAGAAAGCGCGTCTCGTACAGCGTCAGCGCCGTCACCGTCGTGCCCATGCCGCGTTTGTCGTGCTCGGTGAGCGTGCGCTGAAAAATCGCGCCGTTCGCCGCGCGGATGGCCTGGCGCATCCGCTCCGCGACCTGCTCGTCGCTGAGCCCGCGCAACGAATCGAGCTCGCGCGCGACGTAGTGGACCGCCATCTCACTGGCCACTTCACCCGCCGCGTGCCCACCCATGCCATCGGCGACGATAAAAATCCCCCGGTCGGGGACCATGTGATAATTGTCCTCATTTCCCGACCGGATGACGCCAACATCGGTGCGGCCCGCGGAAGTGATGTGCACGAGACTCGAGACCCTTAGATGAACATCCAATAGACTAATCCCATGATCCCGAGAAGAAGTACCGCAGCACCGCCGCCACAACCCTTCCCTTTCCTCTGTTGCGCAACCGGCGGCTTGGCCGCCGGCTTGGGCTTGGCCGCCACCGGCTTGGCCACCACCGGCTTGGCCGCTACCGGCTTGGCCGCCACGGCCTTGGCCGGCGCCGCAGGTGGCGCAGCCGCGGGCTTGGCTGGGGCCGGGGACGGTCGTGCGGGAGCCGCCGTCTTGGACGGCGGTGGCGACATGGTCATCACTTCCATGACGCGTGTGCCGCTGCCCTTTGCGACACCGGCCGATTCGTCCGTCGGCTCGAACACGGTTCCGATTTCCCCAAAACGGACGTTGGCGCCAGGGGCCAGTGGCGCCTCACCCCTGATCTGATCTCCATCGACGAATGTCCCGTTCGTCGAATCGAGATCCACCAGTACCCATACGCCTTCGCGCCGCTGGAGCTTCGCGTGAGTCGTCGAGACCGACTCGTCGGGGAACACCAGGTCGTTGTAATCGGCGCGTCCGATATTGACCACCGGTGTTTTGACGATGAGCCGTTGACCCTTGAGCGCGCCGCCCCGCACGAGAAAGCTCGCCAGGGCGCCGGTGGAGGGCCGAGGTGCCGACGCACCGTGAACCGTCTCCCTCAGTCTTCCCGCGGCCGGCGAGCCCTGTGTTGGCGGTAAGGGGGACGCGGCCGAAGAGGGAGCTGCGCTAGCGGCCGGCCCCGGCGGAGGGTTTTCGGGAGGAGGAGGGGCCGCAGGGGCGGGGGCGGGAGCGGGAGCGGCCGTGTCGGCGTAAAACCGGAATTTCTCTTCGCCGATCGTGATCACGTCCGCTCGCGCCAGCAGTCGCTGTCCCTCGATGCGCACGTCGTTCACCACCGTGCCGTTCGTGCTGGAATCGACGATCAAGTACCCCTTGGGCGTCTGCACGATCTCGGCATGGCGGCGCGACACATCCTTGCCCGCTACCACGACGTCGCACGCGGCATCTCGCCCGAAAACCAGGGAGGTACCCGCGATTGCGTACTCGCGGCCGTCGGTGAGCGAGACGACTCGCCCACCGGTATTAACGGTGACCTTTCGCCCCTCCCCCCCGGAACCCTTCGCTTCACTCTTGGCGTGCGCCATCGCCTGCGGCAGGCTCATCGCCTGCACGTACTGCGTGCTGCCGCTGCGCCGCTCGTCCACAAAGGTCAGCTCCTGACCGCCGATCTCAACCTTGTCTCCGTGCAGCAAGGGCGTCGGTTCGGCGCCCAGGCGAACGCCGTTGATGAGGACTTCGGCCTCCGGCACAGCCTTGGTGATCACAACCTGACCATCTGGAAGGCTCTTCAATTTCGCATGGCGGGGGAGGACACCGGGAACGGCAAGGGGAATGGCGCTGCCTGCGTCCGCGCCGAGTAGAACCTCCCCCTGCGGGAGTGTGAACCGCTTCCCGCCCAGTTCAAGCAACGCCATGCAGGCCTACTCCCGGGTCCGTGGTTAGGTCGGAGAAGTTACGCCCGGGTGTGTAACCGGGCAAGGAAGCTGCAGTTACGTGATCCCCACGGTTTCCTCACGCCCGATCAAGCCGCGCCTGATCCAGTACCAGAAGATCAGCGAACCGACGATGACGGTCGCGTAGCTGTTGATGAACCGCCAGATCAGCGTGTAGCTCGGCGTCATCTCGCGCGGGACATAGATCGACATCACCGCCGCTGAGGTCAATTCGGCGAGGCCGGAGCCTCCGGGGGTTGGCGCGAAGTAAAGTAGGAATGAGATCAGCGTTTGCAGCAGCAGGATATCGGTGAAGTCTGCGGGAATGCCGAGCGTGCGGAGGGCCACATACCCCGCCAGCAGCTTGTTGGCATGAGAGGGCGCCGAAATGATCGTCGCCAGCAATAGCGTAAACAGGCCCTTGCCGCTTCCGAACGCCACCATGCAGTCATGCGCGCGATCCACACCGGACAGCAGCTTCTCCATGCGCGCGGCCGCGCCCGGGCTGCGTCGCCCGATGCGCATCGCGACCCGTTGAATGAGGCGTTTCATGAGGCCGGGCGCGATGATCGCGGCCAGCATCACCAGCCCGATCAGACCGAAAATCGCGAGGCTGGTCTTGAACAGGTCGTACAGCGTAATGCCCAGCACGAGTCCGTGCTGGGCCAGCGACTTGCCGGCCCCCATCCACACGGCCAGGGGCCCCGCGATCGCAAAGAATCCTACCGTGGCGACGAATGTCACGAAAATCGAAGTCACGGCTTCCGGCACCGGGACACCCGAGCGCTTCAGGACCCAGATGGACATCGGAGCCGAGCCCGACTGAAACGGCGTCAGGTACGACCCCCAGGCGCCAAATCCGCCCGCGAGGATGCAGTGGTGCAGACGGACCGGGGGGTATACATGCCGCGCGCAGACCCAGAGTCGCAGGCCCCCGCCCACCCAGTCCAACGAGGCGAGCGCCAGACCGACGACCATCCATCCCCAGTGCAGGTTCAGCAGCGGCCGGACGAACACGTCGACCCGGTCGCCGAACCGGATCAGGTAATACACGACGAGGAGTGCAACTCCACACAGGGAGATGACGGCGAACAACTCGAGGCCACGACGGAGTAGCCGCGGGGTCAGGGCGAGGGCCATCTAGGGGCCAAAGCTGTTATTTTTAGGGGTTATGCGCCATCCCCCTGAGCGCGTCGTTCTCCGCAACGTACGCCAGCACAATCTGAAGAACATCACGGTGGAGTTCCCGCGCCGGGCCCTGTCGGTCGTCACCGGGCCGTCGGGATCGGGGAAGAGCTCGCTGGCATTCGACACGCTGTATGCCGAGGGGCAGCGGCGCTACATCGAATCGCTGTCGACGTATGCCAAGCAGTTCCTCGAGCGGATGCCGAAGCCGCTGGTCGATTCCATGGAGGGGCTGTCGCCGGCGGTGGCGATCGAGCAGAAGAACCCCACGACGTCGAGTCGTTCGACGGTCGGCACCGCCACGGAAATCGCCGATTTCCTCAGGCTGCTGTGGGCACGGGCCGGAATGCAAACGTGCCTGCAGTGCGGCCAGGTAGTAAAACGCGACACCGTGCAGGAAGTGGTGGATGCGGTGGTCGCGGGAAACGGGAAACGGGAAACGATCGTCGCCTTCCCATTGCCGGCATCGGCGCACCGCCCGGATGTCGAGGTCGCCGCGCAGCTGCGCGCAGCGGGATTCGTGCGCGCCCAGGTCGATGGCGCGATCGTGCGGCTCGATGAGGATGGGGCGGAGGGACGCGTCCGGGCAGGTCAGGACGTGCTCGTCATCGTCGACCGCATCGCGGCCGCAGAAGAAAACCGCGGCCGTCTCGCCGACGCCGTCGCGACGGCCTTCAGCGAAGGCGAAGGCGTGGCGCTCGCGCTCCACAACGGCGACCGGCGGCGCTTTTCCGAGCATCCCGCGTGCTCGTCTTGCGGCTGCCCGGCTCCGGCCCTGACGCCGACGCTTTTTTCCTTTAATAACCCGCGCGGCGCCTGCCCCATCTGCAACGGCTTCGGAGCGGTGCTGGAGTATGATGAGTCGCTGATCGTCCCCGACGCGCGCCGCTCCCTCGCCGCTGGCGCGCTGGATCCGTGGACCAAGCCGCGCTACGAAGGCCGCCGGCGCTTGCTGCGTGAAACCGCCCGTGGACGCGGCATTGGCTTGGATGTGAGTTGGCAGGACATTCCGGCGCGCGAACGGCAGTTCCTGCTGCACAACACGAGCGGGCGCTACCTTGGCATGCTTCCGTTCCTCGAGCGCCTCGAAGCGAAACGGTACAAGCAGTACATCCGCGTCTTCCTGCGCCAATACCAGTTGGCCAAGACATGCCCCGGTTGCAACGGCGCGCGTCTGAAACCGGAATCGCTCGCGGTCCGCGTGGCGGGCAAGACGATCGCGGACGCGGCCGCGCTCACGGCCGCCGATCTCGCGATGTGGCTCGATCAGCTCACGCTCCCGGCGTTTCAGCAGACCGTGGCCGACCACATCCTGGGTGAGCTGCGCGCGCGGGTGGGATTCGTGAACGACGTCGGACTCGGCTATCTCACGCTCGATCGGCAGACCCGCACGCTCTCCGGCGGCGAAGCGCAGCGCATCGCGCTCTCGAACGCGCTGGGGTCGCATCTCGTGGACACCCTGTACGTGTTGGACGAGCCGTCCATCGGGCTGCACGCCGCCGACGTGGATCGCCTGCTCGGCCTGCTGCGGCGGCTCTCGAACGCCGGCAACACCGTGGTCGTCGTGGAGCACGATCCCGCGGCCATGCGCGCCGCCGACTGGATGGTCGAGCTCGGGCCCGCGAGCGGTGAAGCGGGCGGGCAGCTCGTGTACCAGGGACCAGCCGCAGCGGTGCGGGAAGCCGGGACGCTCACCGGCCAGTATCTGGCAGGCGACAAACGGATTGGCGTACCATCGGCACGGCGACCGGCGGTGCGCTGGCTCGACCTCAAAGGCGCGCGACTCCACAACCTCGACGGTGTCGATGTCCGCTTCCCGCTCGGCACGCTCACGGTGGTGACAGGCGTCTCGGGCTCGGGGAAATCGACCCTGGTACACGATGTGTTGTATCGGCAGCTCGAGTCACGGCTCCGTGGTGGACACACCGCCAAGCAGCACCTGGGAGAGCCGGTCGGTTTCGTCGCCGCTTTGAAGGGATGGGAGCATCTCGAGGACGTGGTGCTGATCGATCAAGCCCCAATCGGGCGCACCCCGCGCTCCAATCCCGTGACGTACGTCAAGGCGTTTGATGAATTGCGGGCGTTGTTCGCGAACGAGGCGCTGGCACGCGCGCGCGGGTACACGCCCAGCACGTTCTCGTTCAACGTCGGGGGCGGGCGTTGTGAGGCCTGCGAGGGCGCCGGCCACGTGCTCATTGAAATGGTCTTTCTCGCGAACGTGTTCGTGCCGTGCGACGTGTGCGGGGGGTCGCGATTCAAGCGCGAGGTACTCGATGTGAAGGTTCAAGGCGCGAGCATCGCCCAGGCGCTCGAGTGGACGGTGGACCAGGCGATGCAGCGACTCCATCGACATCCGCGGCTCGCACGTTGTCTGTGGTACCTGCAGCAGGTCGGACTCGGCTACCTGCGTCTCGGCCAGCCTGCGACCACGCTCTCGGGCGGCGAGGCGCAGCGCTTGAAGATCGCCCGCGAGCTCGCCACGGCCGGCGCTAGGCGAGGGTCCGGCAAGCGCAAGCTGTACATCCTCGATGAACCGACCACGGGTCTGCATCTCGACGACGTGCGTGTGCTCTGTCGCGTCCTGGACCGGCTCGTGGATGCCGGCCATACGGTGCTCGTCATCGAGCACAACCTCGACGTGATCAAGCGCGCCGACTGGGTGATTGATCTAGGGCCGGGGGCTGGGGATCAGGGGGGGCGGCTCGTAGCTGCGGGCACGCCTGAGGACATCGCAACCGTGCCGGAGTCTGTCACCGCGCGATACCTGCGAGATCTGGGGTGACGGTCCGGCGCAGCGATCTGCTGCTCATCGCCGCGGCGGCGGTGTGGGGGGTGAGCTTCGTCGTCGTCAAGGACGCGCTCAGCTCGGCCTCTCCCCTGCTCTTTCTGGGCCTGCGGTTTTCCATCGCCACCTTGGTGCTGGCGCCTTTCATCAATCTGCGCGGTGGGTTCTCCGCGGCGGAGCTGCGCGCGGGACTGCTGCTCACGGTCCTGCTCGCCACCGGCTTTGCGACCCAGGCCGTCGGCCTGCAATACACGACGCCCGCGCGGTCCGCGTTCATCGTGGCGATGTCGAGCGTGCTCGCACCGGTGATCGCGCTCGTGCTGCTCAAGCACCGGACCGGGTGGATCGTGCTGCTCGCGCTGGTCATCGCCGGCGCAGGGATCTACTTCCTGACGGCCCCCGATGCCGGCGGGCTCAATCGCGGTGATCTGTGGACGCTGATTACCGCCGTGGTGTTCGGCGGGCACATCGTGGCGGTGACGGAGTTCTCCAAGCGATTTCAGGCGGAGCGGATCGTCTGGTTGCAGCTGCCGGGGACCGCGGCCGGCACATTGGTCGCTGCGCTACTGGTGGAGCCGATGCGCTTGGAGTGGTCCATCGGATTTGGCGCGGCGTTGCTGTTCCTTGCGGTGATGGCGACGTCGGTCGCGCTGATATGGCAGATGCGGGCGCAGCGGGAAATGACCGCGGCTCGGGCATCGCTGTTGTTCTGTCTGGAACCAGTGTTCGCCGCCCTGACGTCGCGGTTGTTCTGGGGAGAGACGTTCACAGCCGGTCAGGCCGTGGGAGCCGCGCTCATTCTGGGTGGGATGGTGCTGGCCGTCATCGGTGAGTCCCGCGCCGAGGTGGAGCAGCTCGCCGGTTGAACTCGGGCGCCTGGCCCGCGATATTTCGCGCCTCTTCCCGAGTAGCTCAGTTGGTAGAGCAGCCGGCTGTTAACCGGCGGGTCGCAGGTTCGAGTCCTGCCTCGGGAGCTCTCCGTCGGCGTCGTTAACTCTCCGATACGCCACGCCGCAATCAGGGGCGTGACCGGAGGCACGCGGATCCATACATTGGGCGCATGTCTCCACGCCCCACGCGGCCCCCGAAGTCTCACAACCGTAAGAAGGCCAAGCCCAAGCCAAGGGCGAAGAGACCCCGTAGAGCGGCGGACTCTCTCACCGTGTCGGTACTCCAGGCGACGCTCGAGTCCACGGCCGACGGCATCCTGGTTGTGGATCTCGACGGGCGCGTGGTTTCGCAAAACCGGCGCTTCGCCGAGATGTGGGCCATCCCACCTGCCCTGATCGCCTCGAAACAGGACGACCGGCTCATCCAGCACGTGCAACAGCAGCTCACGAATCCGCGGCAGTTCGTCGACAAGATTCGCGAGCTGTACGAGACCCCCACGTCCGAGAGCTTCGATGTGCTCGCCGTCAATGACGGCCGGGTCTACGAGCGCTACTCGATTCCACTGCGGCTGAATGGGCGTGCGGTGGGCCGGGTCTGGAGTTTCCGCGATGTGACCGCCCGGCGCCGCGCCGAATGCGTTCAGGAGGCGGTCTATCGGATTTCGCACACGGCCCATACGGCCGACAATCTCCAGGCGTTGCTGCGCGCGATCCACGAGATCGTCGGCGAGTTGATGCCCGCGAAGAATTTTTACGTCTCGCTCTACAACGCCGACGACGACCGGCTCGAGTTTCCGTATTTCGTCGACGAGTACGACACGGCGCGCGATATCCCGCCACGCAAGCTGCGCAAGGGACTCACCGAGTACGTGCTGCGGACCGGCCAGCCGCTCCTCGCCACCCCCGCAGTGTACGAACGACTCGTGGCGGAGGGCGAAGCGGAGCTGATCGGGGCTCCCTCGATCGACTGGCTCGGAGTGCCGCTCACCGTGAAGGATCGCACCATTGGCGTAGTCGTGACGCAGACCTACTCGCAGGGCGTGCGCTACGGGCCGAGTGAGCTGGATATTCTCACGTTCGTGTCGTCGCAAATGGCGATGGCGATCGAGCGCAAGCGCGTCGAGGACGCCTGGCGCGAACAGAGCGAGCTGCTGCAGCGCATCGTCGATAACATTCCGGTCATGCTGGTTTTCCTCGACGAGCATGGCCGCATTCAATGGGGCAATCGGGAGTGGACGCGAACCCTGGGCTACGAGATCGCGGAGGCGCGCGAGCGCGACATCTTTGCCGAACTGTACCCCGATCCGGCTGATCGACAGCGTGTTCGCGACTCTGTAGGAGCGCCGGTCGGCCAATGGACGGACTTCCGGACGCGGACGCGGCAGGGGGCGGTGGTAGACACCATTTGGGCCAACGCGGCGCTCACCGGAGGCGGCTGGCTGGCGATCGGCATGGATGTCTCGGACCGGCGCCGCGCCGAGGAGCGCTATCGCTCGTTCATCGCCCAAAGCTCGGAAGGCGTCTCCCGTCTCGAGGTCGATCCTCCCGTCCCGATCAACCTGCCGGAGGACGAGCAGATCGACCGGTTGTACCGCGGCGCGCGGATCGCCGAGTGCAACGACGCCATGGCGCGGATGTACGGCTACCGTGAGGCGCGCGAGCTCGTCGGCACGTTGCTCGCGGATCTGCACGATGTCCACGATCCGGCCAATCGCGAGCAGATCCGGTCCTTCATTCGCGCGGGATACCGCCTGGCGGACTCCGAGACACGCGAGCATGCCAAGGACGGCAAGCCGCGTGTCTTCCTTAATAACGTCGTCGGCTTCATCGAGGACGGGCAGGTCGTTCGCGTGTGGGGGACGCAGCGCGACGTGAGCGATCAGCGCCACCTGGAAGAGCAGTTCCGGCAGGCGCAGAAAATGGAAGCCGTGGGACAGCTGGCGGGCGGCATCGCGCACGACTTCAACAACCTGTTGACCGCCATTCTCGGTAACACGCAGCTGCTGCTGCGCGACCTGCCGCCGGGCGACAGCAAGCGCAGCGACGTGGAGGAGATCCGTAAGGCCTCCGAGCGGGCCGCGTCCCTTACCCGCCAGCTGCTCGCGTACAGCCGGCGCCAGATGCTCCAACCGGAAGTGCTCGATCTCAACGTGGTCGTCGGGGAAATGGACAAAATGCTCCGGCGCCTCATCGGCGAGAATATCGCGCTGGTGACCGTGCTGGCGCCGGATCTGGGGCGCGTGCGCGCCGATCCCAATCAGATCGAGCAGGTTCTGGTGAACCTCGCCGTGAACGCCCGCGATGCGATGGCGGACGGCGGCGGTGGGACATTGACGATCGAAACCGGGAATGTGGAACTCGACGAGGCGTTCACGCAGGCGCATCTGGGATCGGCGCCCGGCCCGTACGCGATGCTCGCGGTAACCGATACGGGCACGGGCATGGACGCGACTGTACGTGCCCATCTGTTCGAGCCGTTCTTCACCACCAAAGAGGTGGGAAAGGGCACGGGCCTGGGGCTCGCCACCGTGTACGGGATCGTGAAGCAGTCCGATGGCTACATCTCTGTCTACTCCGAGCCGGGCCGCGGCGCCAGCTTCAAGATCTATCTCCCGCGTCTCGCCACAGGCCCCACCACGCCTGCGGCCCCCATGAAAGGGGGAGCGGCCCGCGGTACCGAGACGATTCTCGTCGTCGAGGATGAGCCGGCCGTGCTGTACCTCAGCCAGCGCGCGCTCGAAGCGCATGGGTACGTCGTCCTGGCCGCGTCCGATGCCACCACCGCCCTGCGGTTGGTAGAGCGGCACGGCGGCACGATCCACCTGCTACTCACCGACGTCGTAATGCCGGGCATGTCCGGACGCGATCTGGCGGATCAACTGGCGGCCCGCCGTCCCGGGAGCCGCGTGCTCTACATGTCGGGCTATCCCGGCGACGCGGTCGTGCAGAACGGAGAGCTGAAGCCGGGGAGTGCCTTTCTTCAAAAGCCGTTCTCGCCGGATGGACTCGCGCGCAAAGTGCGCGCCGTGCTGGACGCATGAGGCGTCGCACACTACGCTATGGATATGGCTGAGGTCGCCGCTCTCGCCGCGAGGGCCTTCGGCATCCTCGATCCCGAGCAGCTTGGTCGTCTCGTCGACCAGCTGCCGGTCTTGCTGTGGTCCACCGACGAGCAGTTACGCGTGACGTCGCGCCGCGGCGGCGGCCTGTCACTGCTCGGCCCCATCGCGATGGCGGAGAGCGGCGTGTGGGTGGGACAAGGCGCGGAGAGTCCCGCCGGCGCGAACCCGGCGGTGGCAGCGCATCGCGCAGCGCTGGTCGGCAACCCGACCGCCTACGAGCTCACCGTACGGGGCCGCACATTCAGCGCCCGCGTGGAGCCGCTGCGCAATGCGCGCGGGGCCATCTGCGGGGTCGCCGGTGTAGCCTTCGATATCACCGATCTGCGGGAGTCGGAAGAACGATTGCGGCTGATCAACCTCGCGACCAACGACGCCGTGTGGGACTGGAATCTCGTCACCAACACCCTGTGGTTGGGCCGTGGATTCGAGACGCTGTTCTGGTATACGCGAGAGGAAATCGAGCCGGGCACCGAGGCCAGGAGCAGCCGCCTCCATCCGGACGATCGCGAAAGCGTTGTTGCCAGCATCCACGCCGCCATTGCGAGCGGGGATACCACCTGGGCGCGCGAGTACCGCTTTCGTCGCCGGGACGGCTCCTATGCGGATGTCTACGATCGCGGCTACGTCATTCATGATCCACAGACGGGCAAGCCGATCCGGATGGTCGGATCGATGATGGACGTTACGGAGCGCAAGCGATCGCAGGAGCAGCTCCAGGCCTCGCGGGCAGCGCTGCGGCTGCTCGCCGCCCGACAACACGATGTCCGCGAGAGCGAGCGTACACGAATCGCGCGCGAAATCCATGACACCCTGGGACAGGCGCTGACCGCTCTGAAGCTGCAACTCGCGGGCGCGCAAACCGCAGCGACCGCGGAAGCGCCGGCGCTGCGCGAGCGATTGAGCGAAACCGCGCTCATGGTCGACGATCTGGTGAAAACGGTGCGCCGGATCGCGACGGAGCTCCGCCCACCGATTCTCGATCAATTGGGGCTGCCAGCCGCGGTGGAATGGATGGCACAGGACTTTACTCGGCGCACGGGGATCGCGTGCGAGCCGACGATCCTCCCCACCGATGGCGCGATCACCGACGAGCTGGCAACGGCGCTGTTCCGCATCGCCCAGGAAGCGTTGACCAATATCTCGCGCCACGCGGGCGCCTCGCGCGTTCAGATCGAGCTCGGTCTGAAGAGCGGCTGCGTGACGCTGGAGGTGCGCGACGACGGCCGCGGCATCACGGAGTCGGCCGCCACCGGCCCGGGCTCGCTCGGCATCCTCGGCATGCGCGAACGGGCGGCCGCGCTGGGCGGCGTGCTGGAAGTCGCGCCCCGTTCGGGCGGCGGGACGCGCGTGGCTGCCTGGTTTCCGCCCACCCCCGCCTCGGGCACCGCTCGATGACTCGCATTCTCGTCGTGGACGACCACGCGCTTGTTCGCCGGGGGCTCATCGAGCTGCTCCAGGGTCTCCCCGCCGGCGTTCAATTCGGCGAGGCCGGGACCGCTGCTGAAGCCCTCACGCTGGCGTTGGGCGAGCAGTGGGATGTCATGCTGCTGGACCTTGGACTTCCGGACCGCCACGGCCTGGATGTGCTCCGGGAGGTGCACGCCGCCCGTCCCCACCTTCCGGTGCTCATCCTCACCATGTTCCCCGAGGATCAGCTCGCGCTGCGCGTTCTCGAGGTCGGTGCGGCGGGATATCTGACGAAGGAATCAGCGCCCGAGGAATTGGTGCGGGCGCTGGAGCGAGTGATGGCGGGCCAAAAATACTTGAGTCCCGCCATGACCGAGGCCGTCGCCGATGGCCTGGGCGGGCCGCCGCCGGCCCCGCACGAGCAGCTCTCGGACCGAGAACTCGAGGTACTGCGGCTCCTCGCCGCCGGCCGCCCCATCACGGCGATCAGCCGCCAACTCGGTCTGTCGCCGAAGACCGTTACCACGTACCGGGCGCGCCTGCTGCACAAGCTGCGGATGAAATCGAACGCCGAGTTGACGTTCTATGCGACGCAGCACGGCCTCGTGAGTCCTGCAGCCTTGCGGGCGACGTCATAAGAACGCTCTGAAACCCCGAATAACACCCGAAGAAAGCGATAAAATCTGCACTATCTGGCGAGTGGGTGCTCACTTCGCTTCGTAAGCCGCTCTATGGGTTGGGATTAATACCGCGCAAGGCCCTCCTAACAATCGTACTAGATTGATACTAAATGACTTACGTTTGAAAGTGGCGCCGCGCACTGACCACGCCACTAGATTCCGCCCATGTCTTTACCGCCCTTGATCGGGCACGAAGGGGTTAAGACCAGACTGGCGGGCGCCCACGCCTCCGGAAAGCTGCCGCAAGCCCTCTTGCTGACCGGACCACGTGGAGTCGGCAAACAGCGTCTCGCGCTGTGGCTCGCTCAACTGATCCAATGCGATGCACCAGGACAGGAACCATGCGGTGAATGCCGCTCCTGTCGCCTCGTGCAGTCGCTGCAGCACCCGGACGTGCACTGGTTTGTACCGGTCGAGCTGAGCAAGCGAGGCGGAAGCGGCGGCAGTGACGCCGACAAGCAGATCGACCTCGTGGCCGAAGCCCTGGCTGAGGAGATGGCGGCGCGGCGCCAGCAACCGCTGTATGCACCGGTGGCGGGTTTGGCGAGCCACCCTGTTGCAGCCGTGCGACACTTGTTGAGGCGGCTGGCGCTAACGCCTGCGATGGGCAAGCGAAAAGTCTTTGTTGTCGGAGACGCGGAGCGCCTCATCCCGCAGCTCGGGACCGAGGTGGCGGCAAATGCGCTGTTGAAGGCGCTCGAGGAGCCCCCGGCGGACTCGGTCATCATTCTGACCGCCGCGGATCCCAACGCCCTGCTCCCGACGGTTTTGTCGCGTGTTGTGCTCGTGCGTATGGCGCGAATCGCCGACAGCGTTGTGACAGCATTCGCGCAGCAAACGCTCGGAATTCAGGACAAAGATGAGCTGGCACAACGAGTTGCAGTAGCTGATGGGTGCATTGGCAAGCTCTTTGCAACAGAGGGCAGCCGTTCGGGCCAGGCCGATCAGGCCACCCGGTTCATGGACGCGCCGCTCCAGTATGCGCTTGGTCAGGTGCCGTTTCAGGCGCGCGGCGGGTTCACCGACATGCTGGACGCATTGGCCGACAAGCTGCGCAGTGAAGTCAAGCGCGGTGGCGATACGGAAAAGCTGGTCGAAGCAATTGCGCTGGTGATGGATGCGCGCGACCTCGCGCAAGGGAACGTAAACCCGCAGCTCCTGGCCGCCGTACTGGCGGATGATCTGCGGGTGGTCCGGCGGGCATGAAGCTGTCGCATGTGGATCAGGCAGGCCGGGCGCGCATGGTCGACGTGGGCGACAAACCGCTCATGGACCGCACGGCGGTCGCGACTGGCACTGTACGGATGTCCCTGGAGGCGTTCCGGCACGTAGCCGAAGAGGCAATTGCCAAGGGTGACGTTCTGGCGGTGAGTGAAGTTGCGGGAACGCTGGCGGCGAAACGGACGGCGGAGCTGATCCCGCTCTGCCACCCCTTGGGCCTCGATCACATCGAGGTCGAGGCGGCTCTGGCCGAATCGCTGCCGGGAGTGAGGGTCTGGGCCAGGGTTCGCACCGTGGGCCGGACCGGGGTGGAGATGGAAGCCCTGACGGCCGTCGCCGTCGCCCTCCTAACGGTTTACGACATGGTGAAGGCCGTTGACAGCAGCATGGTGATCGGGGATGTGCAGCTGGTCGAGAAGCAAAAAGCCCCGGTCGAGGCTTGAATGAAGCTTGACGTAGGAGCCGTAGGTTCACTGGAGTCGGAAATGGGGAGGAGCATGCAAACGAAAACTCAACGTCTGATACTACGCGGCGGCATGATCGCGCTGGCCGTTCTGCTCGTCAGCACCGTGGGCGGATGGGCCGGCGGCACCACGACCGACGCCGAGCGCGCACCAGCTTCCGGTGCGGAGCTGCTCGGTGAGTTGCGGGCGCTCCGCCAGCAGCTGGACGCCAAGCAGGGCGAGCTGGAAGTCGCCCGGCTGCAGCTCGATCGCGTGGATGCCATCATGCAGTACTCGAGCCACTACAAGCTGCCGGCTGATATGGCCACGGCGGTCTACGACGTTGCGCTGAGCGAGGGGATCGACCCCGGCCTGGCGTTCCGCCTGGTCAAGGTCGAGTCTGGCTTCAACCCGCGCGCCATGAGCCATGTCGGCGCCGTCGGGCTCACGCAGGTGCTGCCCAGCACGGCCCGCCTGTACGAGCCGGGCCTGACGACGCAGCAGCTGTATGATCGGGATACGAACCTGCGGATCGGGTTCCGCTACCTGCGGGATCTCCTCGACCGCTACCCGTCGAATATGCAGTTGGCGCTGCTGGCGTATAACCGCGGCCCCGCCAAGGTCGAGCAGCTGCTCGGCGCCGGTCGCAACCCCGCCAACGGGTATGAAGCAGAAGTCATGAAGGGATTCCGGCACCACTAACCTTGGGTGCCGGTTACCGGCTCGGAATCCGCAGCACCTCTCCGGGCCGGATCACACTCCGCATCGTCAGATCGTTCGCCTCGAGCAGCGCCGCCAGCGCCACACCGTGCTGGCGGGCGATGCCGCTCGCCGTCTCTCCGGCCGCCACGCGGTGCCGCGTTGCCCCCCCCCCCCCGTTCGCGCTCACGCTGCGATACCGGCTGGAGGTGCGTCGGACGCGTGGTTCGGGCGGGGTGCTCCATGCGCCGCGCGGCACGACCCGGCCGCTCATCGGAACGATGATCCGCTGTCCAACGCGCAGCGCGTGGGCCCGCAAATGGGGATTGGCAGCCTGCAGCATGGTGACGGTCACCTTGTAGCGCTGGGCGATCCCCGACAGGGTCTGCCCCGACGTCACATAGTGATCGACGAACGTGACGCGCTCGTTGATGGGCAGCTCGGCATAGCGTTCCGCGACCCGAGCCCCCTTACCGCGCGGCACGCGCACGATGGCGGCCCGCTGCGGGGGCGTAATACCGCGCACGAACTGTGGATTCAGCTCGAGTATCGCGGCCACAGAGGTGTCGGAGAGCCGTGCCACCACATCCAGGCCGGTCGCGTCGGGGACGGATACCTCATCGAACACCAGCGGCGGAAGGCGCTCGATGTCGGTGAAGCCGTAGCGGCCGGGCTGCTTCGCGATCAGGGCCGCGGCGATGAGCTTGGGGACGTAGTCTCGTGTCTCACGGCGCAGGTTTCGGCGGTCGGCGATCTGGAAGAAGGTTTGGTCACCCACCGTATCGGGCTCACCCGGCAGACGCCGGATTTCGCGCTCGATGCGCCCTGCCCCGGCATTGTACGCCGCGGCCGCGAGATACACGCTGCCTAGGCGCTGCACCAGGTCTTCCAGGTGGGCCGCGGCGGCATCGGTCGCCTTGAAGGGATCGCGGCGCTCGTCCATCCAGGCATCTATCTGCAGGCCGTAGCCCCGCCCCGTTGGTGCCATGAACTGCCACATCCCTACGGCCCGAGCACGGCTCACGGCGGTGTTGGACAATCCGCTCTCGATCAGGGTTAGGTAAACGAGATCCTCGGGAAGCCCGCGCGCGCGCAGCCGTTCACGAATCATGCCTTCATAGCGGCCGAGCCGGGACAACCAGATTTCGAAGCGATCACGCGCGTCGAGCTGGAAGAACTCGAGGTACTCGAGCACCCGGCGGTTGCCGGCGAACGTTGTGACGTCGATGTCGAAGGTCGCGGTGGCGTCGGCGCCGAACAGCCGCTCGGCTTCCTGACGGACGTCTTCGCCCGCGACCGCCTGATTGGTGCGAGGCGCTCCCGGAGCGTGCTCGTGCAGGCTATCGAGCACCGATTGATCGGCTGCCGAATCCTGCTCGACTGTGGCCAACGCCGTGCCGAGCTGGACGGCGGAGCTGTCGGTCGTCGAGCTCACGGGAATCACGCCGGGAGCAACGACGGGCGCGGGCGCGGGAATATGCGAGCCGCCGCAGCCGGCGAGTGCGGCGGCGCTCATCATCGACAGGAGTACGACGGTGCAGCGTCTCATCGTGTCGCCAGATAATTCCCCAGGAGACGGTTAGTCGCATTCAAGACAGCAAGAGCCGCGCCACGCGGCGGATCCGTTTCCGTCAGGCACGACCCGATCAAACGGGTCGCCGCTTCGGCGCGGGCCGCCAGCGACACGATCACCACCGTCGCATCGAACGCCCGCACCGCCTTCACACCCAGCAGCTCGAAGGTGAGCTGCGGCTGCACGGCCTGTTCGAGCGCGTTCACCGCCGCCACCGCGCAGCAACGCAGCTCGCCCGTCTGTGAAGACACGCCGTCGGAGGACCCTTCGAACCGCCGGCCATCCGACCACGTCAGCACCACTTTCGCGCGACAGCGCCCATTGGCCAGACGCTGAAACCCGAACTCCTGAAATCGCAGGCGTTCGTCAGGCACGCGCGCGCCTCAGTCGAACCGGACTTCGATTTGCTGCTTCACGCCCGCGTCCTGTGTCGCCTCTACCACGTCGACCTCGAGCCGGGGCCGTCCTTGCGCATCACGCTCGGACGAAATGACCAGAATCAGTCCGCTATCGAATTCCACTTTCACGTGCCGAACGTCCGACCGTACCGTCACCTGCTTGACCGTCTCACCCTTGAGTCGCGTCACCGCCAGCACGACGCGCCGGAGATCCTGCAGGTTGGCGGAACTCATCCCAAAGACTCGGCGAGGAGTTGGACGATCGCCGCGTCGGGGATCCGCTCAGCCTGGATGAACAGTGACGACTTCGAGGTGGCCTCCAACGGATACGGCGTCCAGAACGAGCGGCGCCGACCCGGGAGCGACTCAGACGCAGCACGAAACGACAAGACCAACTGCCAAGCGGCCGTATTAGCGCGACGCTCGGCGACCGCGTCCACATGCCAAACCTGGTCCCCATGCGCGACTACTCGCCATGACATGGCTCACCTCGAGCGGGGAAGAAGCGCAAAAGGGCCCCCAATATGGGTGGTAGATGATGCACCGTCAATAGGTTATGGGGTTTTCAACAACCGTCAGTCGTCGCGCGTGACGTAGGCCCGGAAGCGGGTGGCGAGGTCGCGCGTGACGGGCCCGGAGGCCCCGGAGCCGATCGAGCGGCCATCGAGCTTTGAGATCCCGACGATCTCGGCCGCCGTGCCCGTCAGAAACACCTCGTCGGCGGTGTACAGGTCGTACCGATTCATTGGCAACTCTTCGATGCCGTAACCGGCTTCACGACCCAGCTCGATGACGGTATCGCGGGTGACGCCGCGCAAGATGCCTGTGTATGGCGGAGGGGTGCGGAGGGTGTTGTTCGACACCGCGAAGAGATTCATCCCGCTCGCTTCGGCAACGTATCCGGTGGAGTCGAGCATGATTACTTCGTCGACGCCGGCCGCGATTCCTTCGATCTTCGCGAGAATGTGGGAGAGATAGTTCAGCGATTTCACGCGCGGCGAGAGCGATTCGCGATGCAGAATCGGCGTGGCAGCGGTCAGCGCGGTCAGTCCTTGCTCGTACCGATCCTGCGGCCAGAGCTTGATCGTGTCGAAAATGCAGAACACCGTAGCCTTTGGGCACTTCCGCGGATCGAGGCCCAAGTCCCCGACGCCACGCGTGACGACCAGCCGGATGTAGTTGTCCTTGATGCCGCTCTTGGTGACTCCCGCTTCGACGATGCGCGCCATGTCTTGTTTCGACATGGGAATCTCGAGCCAGATCGCTTTGGCGGAGTGGTAGAGGCGGTCGAGGTGCGCGTCGAGCCGGAAGACGCGGCCGCCGTAGGCACGAATGCCCTCGAATACGCCGTCGCCGTACAGCAGGCCGTGGTCGAACACAGAAACGACCGCGCGGTCGCGGTCGTACCACGTCCCATCGATCCACACGATGGAGGGCATCGGAGGAAATGTGCCTCCGATGCCCTCGGCTGACAACCCTAGTCGTGATCCTCGTTGTCGTCGTCGTGCCCGTTGTGATCGTCATCGCGGAATGCGTCGATCGAGGCCTGAATCCGGTTCTCGACCACCTGCTCATTGGGTTGGCCCTTATTGGCCGTGGCCGGGTTGACCAGCGCATCGCCCGCGGCGTTCAGGAACCAGGTTGAAATGTCGATCCGTAACGTGACGTTGACGGGTTGACCTTCACTCACAGTGAGTGGGGGCGACAGCAGCACTTCCTGCTCCGCATTCAAGTCAGACTCGTACGTGAAGTCGCTGCGCGTACCGGCCTGGCTGTACGTCCCCGTTACGCGGATCGAGATCCTCGCAAACGTGGGATTCGCCGCGAGGAAGGCATCGTCCTCGGCCGAATCATCCTCGGGCTTGTGAATCTTGAACCCCAGCTCGTCGTACATCCCCGGCGCCGCATCGATCGACACGACCGTCTCGGTCGCCGTCGTACCCAACGGCAACGCAACCAGGAAGGGTCCGACTTCGAACTCATCGCAGTCGTCATTGCCTTCGACACTATCGCACTCCTGGGCTTCGACGCGCTTGAGCTCGACTTCCTTCAGCACCAGCTCGGCGCTGCGGATGATGATGGTGTCGTTCCCCATCGCGATGACCGTGCTGTCGCCGGCCATCACCACCGTGGGGGACGCGGCGCCACCGAATACCGTGGCGCTCGGACTTGGACTACCGGGACGAATTGAGGACAACGCGAGACTGACGCGGCCTGTGCTATCAGTCGTGCACGCAGCGAAGAGCGCCGCGGCAAGGGGAGCAGCCAAAAGACCGGACTTCAAACTCATAACTCCTCCAGTGAGCGTGTGCCCAGCTGAAGGGCAATCAATGTACCGCCGCTAAGTGCTTCAATGCATTCAACTTCTATCTGGCAGGGGGCGGTGTGCTGACTTGCTACGGACGCTACTGACTCGAAATGAGTCGCTCGGCGGCGCGGCTGGCGCCGACTTTCTGGTACAGCGCGACGGCGCGGTCTCGGGCCGCACGCGCGCCCTCGCGATCTCCCCGGGCCGCGAGAGCCTCGCTCAGATCTCGCTCGATATCAGCAAGCGTATCGGTGCTGCCATGCTCCGTCGCGAGGCCGGCTGCATTGGTGAGCAGCGCAAGCGCCTCTTTCAAATCCCCACGCGCGCGTGCGACAGCGGCCTGAACCCGCCAGACTTCAGGCAGTCCGGCTCGGAATCCGATACGCGAGTACCGGTCTGCGGCGCGCGCAAGCTCGGCAGCGGCAAACGCTGGATCGCCGAGCGCGAGGTGCAGCTCGGCGCGCCCCGTCGCGGACAGGGCAATGAGCTGTTCATCGCCGATCTGCGTCGCAAAGCGTACTGCTTCCTCGGCGGCGCCGAGTGCCGCGCGCGCATTTCCCTGATCCCGCAAGCTGATTCCGATGTTGTGATAGGTCTCGGCCATGCCTCGGCTGTGCCCGACCTGTTGATAAGCGACGAGCGCGAGTCGGTAGCTGGCCATGGCGGCTTCGGGCTCGCCACGGATGTTGGCGAGAATGCCGAGGTTGTTGAGGCAGCGAGCTTCGGTCGCCTGGTCGTGCAGCGCGCGAGCCATCTCGAGTGCCGCAGCAAAATGAGCCTCGGCCTCGGCGACGTCGCCGTGGCGCAGCGCGATCAAGCCTTGATAGTTGCGCGCGCGCAACTCGGCATGCGATTCCCCGCGCGTACGGGCCAGCGTGCGCGCGAGCTCCGCCCAGCGGACGGCCGCGTCGTGCTCACCGAGGCGACCATGCGCCTCCGCGGCGAGCAGCGCCGGTCGCGTCCGCCCCTCGCGCACATTCACCGGCAGGCGTGCCAGCCCCTCCAGCACCTCGCGGTGCCGACCAGCACCCGCCAGCTGCTCGAGATTCCGGAATACGGCCGACTCGTCGGACAGCGGAAGCTCGGTCATCACCAGGCCAAAGCGTACTCGCTGAACGACAGGATATTGGCATCGAGCTCGTCGGACTCTTCAAACTTCACCGAGCCCACGCGGAACCACGGCGATGTCGTGCCTTCGCGGCGCCATAGATCGAGCAGGTGCTCGATGGCATCGTCGTCGGAGTCCTCCGCTCCGTCTTCATTGAAATCGTGGTTTGAGAGTCCATAATGGATCTTCAGCCGAGCCGGATGCTCAGAACTGAACTGCAAGCCCGAGGGCTCGAACCGAAACAGAAACCGCGACGCATCCACCACCGTGATGGTGATGAGAATCGAGTCGCCGGGTTGGAACGCCGAGCCATCGGGCTTGCGCAGCAGCGCGTCACCGGGCACCTCAAACCGCAGGAAGTCCTCCGCGCTGTCGAGCGGTGGCGCGTATGCGATGCGCAGCTCGCGGCCATCGCCCACCTTGGCCCAGAGCCGCGCGACCATGGAGTCGAGCGGTGGCGAGGCCGTATCCTGCTGCACGATGTTGAGGTCGGCGTCCGGGCGGGTCTCCGGGCTGGTATTGTCGGAACAGGCCAGCACAGCCGCGGTGGTCAGAGCAAAGAGAATTCGGCGTAACACGAGTATCCCCGAGTGAGAGGGTTCGAACCGTTTCTATCGCAGGGCGCAGACCAGCCGGACGCCCTTGATTTCACGTCGTTTGCCTGCGGCTGGCTGAACCATCCCGGATCACCTGACTCACTCTGAGCCAGGTCCGTTTGCTTCCTCAGTCCCGTCCAGGAGCCGCTGTAACCGCGAGCGCGAGATGCCCAACCGCCGGGCCGCCTCAGAGCGATTGTCGCCCGTCAGGGCGAGCATGGCGCGCGCGGCGGCGCGGATGACGTCGTCAAGGCGCGCGGGAAATGGCAGGCTGCCGGCGGAAGAGATGGCCGATCGTGGTGACAGGAGCTCGCGCAGGTCCAGCGTGCCAGGCGATGACAGCAGGAGCGCGCGCTCGATGGCGTTGCGCAGCTCGCGCACGTTCCCGGGCCAGGAGTGCGCGAGCAGGGCCCGGCGGGTATCGGCGTCGAGCGATGGTTGAGCGAGCCCGTACTGGGCGCTGAGGCGCTTGACGAACGCCTCCGCGAGGCGCAGCACGTCCTCTCCCCGTTCGCGCAGCGCGGGCAGGTGCAGACTCACGACGTTGAGACGATAGAACAGGTCCTCGCGGAAGCGTCCCGCGCGGACCTCGGCTTCGAGGTTGGCGTTGGTGGCGGCAATGATCCGCACATCAACGCGCCGGCTCGTCGTGGCGCCCAGCCGCCTCGTTGTCTTCTCCTCGAGCGCCCGCAGGAGCTTGGACTGGAGCTCCGGCGCCATGTGTCCGATTTCATCGAGCAGCAGCGTTCCGCCGTCGGCAGCTTCGAACAGTCCGGGCTTGGCGGTTTTCGCATCGGTAAATGCTCCGCGCTCGTGCCCAAACAGCTCGCTCTCCAGGAGATTCGTGGGAACGGCGGCGCAATTCAGCTCGACGAATGGGCCGGTCGCTCTGGGCCCGCCATAGTGCAACGCACGCGCGAGCAGCTCTTTACCGGTGCCGGTGTCACCGGTGATGAGGATCGTGGCATCGGCATGCGGGAGAACGCGGGCGGCACGCTCGAGTGTGGCGCGGAGCGCAGGACTCTCCCCGACGATCTCGCGGAACGCGTGCGCCTGTGCCTCGAGTCGCGCGAACGCGCTGCGGGCGAACGTCGCGCGCCGGCGAGCCACGGCTGCGGCCACGACATCGTGCAAGGCATCACGATCATCGGGGAGCGCAAAGTAATCAGCGGCACCTGCTGCCACCGCCTGCGCGGCGACGCGATGGCTCGCGTCCCCGCCCACCGCGACTATCGGCACGTCGGCTGGCACGGTCATCCCGCGCAGGAATCCGGGGAGATCGGCTTCGCAACCTCCCGCGGCCAGGAGTACAATCGCGGCTCCGACGGGCAGATTGCCTTCCGCCGGCCGCCACTCCGCGAGCGGCACTCCCAGCTCGCCGGCCAGCAGCGGCCAGAACTCAGCGAACGAGTCGCTGAGCCGGACTACGAGGAGTGTGGTGTCGGGTGCGGCCACGATAGAAGGATGGTGGCTCGGGGATAATGAAGCGGTGATGAAGGACCGATGACTGAATGAGGCGGCTGGGGATCGAACCCAGGACCTACGGATTAAAAGTCCGTTGCTCTACCAACTGAGCTACCGCCTCGGCTGGGCGAAAGATAGTAATGCACGTTAGGTTTTGCGCGCCGTTGCATGTCGTTCGCCCAATCAAGAGGAGACCAGGTCGTGCGCCCGTGGCTCGCTTTCTCCGTCCTCATGGTCCCCGCGTGCTCCACCACGCGCGGTCCCGCTACCCCGGCTGCAAACGTCGTCACCATCACCGCCAGCGACTTTGCGTTCGGGATGCCCGACACAATCCCGGCAGGCCTCACCACGTTCCGGCTGCTGAATCACGGTCGCGAGCCGCATCAGGCCGCGATCATGGGAGCGCCGGGAAAGACGATGGCCGAGCTGGAGGCCGCGTCCGTACCGAAGACGTCAGTCCCCGAGTGGTGGCGTGCGCTCCTGGCGCTGCAGCCCACATTCCCCGGTGGTCCGGGCGCGGTCGTGAGCGCCGACAGCTCGGTGATCACAACCAACATGCCGCCGGGCAATTACGTCATCGTCTGCTTTGTCCCGAGCCCCGACGGCAAAATGCACGTGCAGAAGGGGATGTTCCACCGCCTGGTCGTGACGCCCGCTCCGGCGACCGCGACCGCCGCGTCCGAACCCACGGCGGATATCACCGTGACGCTGTCCGATTATGCCTTCGCGACGTCGGCCCCCATCACGGCCGGCACGCACACCATTCGCGTCGAAAACAGTGGTCCGCAAGTTCATGAGCTCACGATCGAGCGGCTGGCGCCGGGGAAGACCGTCGCCGACTGGCAGCGCTGGATGGCGGGGGGCATGCGGGGTGAGCCGCCCACCATTCCATTCGGCGGCCTTTCGGGACCCGACAAGGGCAAGGTCGGTTGGGTCACCCTCACGTTCACACCGGGCAACTATCTATTTCTCTGTTACGTCCCCGACGTGAAGGACGGGAACCCGCACTTTGTGCATGGGATGGTACAGCAGATAACTGTGAGCTAAAACGACGGTAGGTAAGGCGACGGTAGATCAGGCGACGGTAGAAAAGCGACGGTAACGCTCCCGTCGCCTTTCTACCGTCGTTTTTTTACCGTCGTCTGTTCCACCGTCGTCTTTAGAAAACCCAGTGCGCCCCGATTTGTGCCTGCTGCGGATCGCCGAGGCCGCTGCGGATCGTGCCGTCGAAGTTGAACAACAGGCTGGTCGAGGCTGGATCGCGGAAGTTGTCCGCGCCGAGCACGTTGAACACCTGCGCGATCAGCTCGAGCCGGCCCCGGCTGCCGAGGTTGAACGGCCAGGTCAATCCAATATCCCATGAGAAGTAGGAATTGTCCTTGCGCAGCGTATTGCGCTGCAGCACCGAGCCGTCGGTGCAGTTGCGGTCTGCCGGCGACGTGGCGCGCGCGCCCGCGGCTGGTGCAAACGGACTGAGCGGGCTCGGTCCGCAGCTCTCCGACGTCGGCTGGGCCGAGTAGATGCTCACCCGATTGTTCAGGAACAGGCCGCCGCCGACGTGCGCCACCATCCAGCCGTTGAAGCGATGGCGTTGATCGCGATCGCTGTAGCCGTACTCGGGGGCGAGGTTGTCGGCCCGGGCATAGCGGAACGTGAAGGGGTCACGCTCGTTGTCGTCGTCGGACTTGTCCCACGACAGCGTGTAGTTCACCTGGAACTGGAAGTTGGGATCGAGCACCCGCTTCAGGCCAATCGTGATCCCGTTGTACTCCGACTTCGCGCTCGATTCGACGGTCGTCAGCGTGCCGACGCCGGCCCAGGGTCCCGCGTTCGCCACGCCGAACAGCGAGTCGTTGCGGTTGATGAACCGGGTCACGTTGTCGGTGGCCGCGTGCGTGAAGCTCAGGAGCAGCCCGAGATCGGCAGCCATCTGGCGCTCGTACCCGACCGTGACATTGAACGTCCGCGGGTTGCGGAAGTTCTTGTCGAACACGAACACGTTCGGGTTGAACACCGACGCGAGCGGGATGTTCGACGGGAACAGGTTCGGGAACGACGGTGCCGGCAAGCCGAATGGGATCGTTCCGCTCGACCCGAACAGCGTCACCCCCCGGTATCCGTCGGTGCTGCGCGTGGACGCCAGGTTGAGGCCGGGAATCCGCGCGTAGAAGAGGCCTGCGCTCGCCCGAATCACCTGGCGGCCGTCGGCTTTGGGATCCCACGCAATACCGAGCCGCGGTTGGAACATCTTCTTGTCCGACGGAATCGTGCCGTCCGACGGGAAGCTGAACGTGCCCTTCGCATTGGTGACCGTCGTGCCGTACAGCGGCGCGTAGGCGGTCGAATCGACGGGCGACAGGATGCTTGGCTGCAGCTGGGCCGACCACCGGAACCCGTAGTTCAGCGTCAATTTCGGGCTCGGCCGCCACGTGTCCTGGATGTAGAAGTCGAGCTCGGTCTGCGGAATCTCCTGCGTACCCGCCTCCCGCACCGACCGGTTGACGCCCGCTTGCTGCAGGTAGAGGAGGACCGGTCCTGCTGGCTGGATGGCGTTACCGAGCGTATCGAGGCCGCACGGCGTAGAGCCGCCGGTGGTGTTGCTGCTGCCGTTGGGACATTCTACGTAATTCCCGTTCGCCACATAGTTCAGGAAGCCGTTCACCGAGCTAAAGATGTAGCGGCTGTTCGCGAACCCGATGAACGTCTGCACCGAATTCACACGGTTGTACTCGCCGCCGATCTTGATGAAATGATCGCCCTTGGTGAACGACACGTTGTCCAGGAGCTGAATACGCGTGTCGTAGTAGTCGACCGGCAGGAAGAACGGCATCCCGAGACGATACGAGCCCGCGAAATCCATCGCGACGTCCGGGAACGGCCGATCCCCGGTCCCCGTCGGATCGGGGCCGAGTGCCGTCGTGCGCGGGCCGTCGTAGGGACGCGGCCGGTCTTCACGCGAGTACTGGAAGCGGAACTCGTTCGAGACCTGAGGCGTCAGGTACGACACGAGGCTGCCGTTGATCGCGTTCGACTTATCCTGCTCGAGGCCGTTCGAACTGCGCCCCCAGCTGTCCACGTCGAACGTGCCGTTCTCCTGCTCCGACCATGTGTAGTTGTACTTCAACGACGCATGGTGACGGGCGGAGAGGCGGAAGTCGAGCTTGGCGAGCAACGCACGTGCGTTATTGGTGCGCCGGATCGAGCCATAGTCGTCGAACAGCGCTCCGCCGTATGCCGTGTCCATCCAGGCGCGCAGGGCAGGATCGATCCGGTTGATGTCGGTCTGCTTGGTCTCGTCGTAGATCTGCTGGTCGTACGCGACAAAGAAGAAGGCCCTATCCCGCTTGATCGGACCGCCCAGTGTGAACCCGAACTGGTGTTGGGTGAAATCGGGCTGCGGGAAGGTCGCGCCGTTGTGCGACGGCTGCCCGGAGAGCGCCCCGTCCTTGCCATAGTAATGGATCGAGCCGTGGAGCTCATTGGTCCCCGACTTCGTCACGACGTTGACGAATCCTCCGGAGGAGCGGCCGAACTCGGCATTGGCGCCCGACGCCGTGACCACGATCTCCTCGACCGCGTCCAGGTTGAACGTGAACGGAGGCCGCTGGCCACCGCGCTGCTCGCCAAAGAAGGGGTTGTTGAAGTCGGCCCCATCCACTGAGACGTTGTTGTGAATGCCCTTCTGCCCCCCGATCGACAGCTCGTCGCCGTCCGGTCCCTGGACGATCGCGACGTTCGGCGTGAGCAGGGTGAGATTCAGATAATTGCGCCCGTTGTTCGGCAGGCGTGAGACCGCGGCATCCGGCAGGCTCGTCGAGGTTTCGATCCTGGTCGCGTCCACCACCGGTTGCGTCGCTTCCACGACGACGGCCTGGAGCTGCACCGCCGCGAGCGGCAGTGTCAAGTTCACCGTTTCGCCGACGCCGAGCCGGACGCCGGTGCGGCGCGTCTCGCTGAAGCCGACCCCGCGCGCCGTCACATCGTAGATGCCGAGCGGCAGCAGGGAGGCGACGAAAATGCCGCGCTCGTTGGTGACCGTCTGACGCTCGAAGCCGGTCTGCGTCTGCCGCAGCGCGACGGTCGCATTCGCGACAGGCGAGCCCGAGGGATCGGTAACCGTACCGCGGATGATGCCTGTAGTGGCCTGCGATTGCGCTGCGACAACGAACGGGAAAACGACGGCCAGCAGGACCAACCCGAGCAGCTTGCGCACCATGCTTCGGCCTCCGACGGGATGGGGTGGTGGGTTTCGGAGCGGCTAGCGTATCACTCGAAATGCGGGATGGCAAGAAGGGCTGTTACCGTCGATTCTTCTCCTCATGCAGAATGCCGACATAGCCCGTCTGCTCGGGGAGGTCGCCGACTTGTTGGAGATCTCGGCGGGGAATCCATTCAAGGTCCGCGCGTATCGCAACGCCGCGCGCACAGTGGCCGACCATCCCGACCCCATCGGCGAGTTGGTGAAGGGCGGCGAGTTTGACCTGACGGACTTGCCGGGGATCGGCGACGGGATCGCCAAAGAGATCACGGCACTCGTCGCAAGCGGCATCATGCCGCAGCGCCAGCAGCTCCTCGCCGAGCTTCCGCCCGGGCTCCTCGATCTGCTGCGGATCCCGGGCCTCGGCCCCAAGCGCGTCAAGCTGTTTCATGACGAGCTGAAGGTGAACAGCCTGTCCGACCTGAAACAGGCGCTGGCAGCGGGCAAGATCGCGAAGCTGCCCGGTTTCGGGCCCAAACTGCTCGACAAGATCCGCGAAGGCGTCGCCGCTGCTGCTACAGGGCCCAGGCGCATCGTGTTGCATGAGGCCGAGCAGTACGCCCGCGCCCTTGTCGAGTACCTCAAGGCGGGCGGCGGAATTCAGGAGATCGATGTCGCGGGCAGTTTCCGGCGCCGCAAGGAAACGATTGGCGATCTCGACATCGTCGTCACCTGCGCCCCCGCCACAGCCCCGGCGGTGATCGAGCGCTTTGGGAAGTTCGGCGACGTCACCCAGGTCGCATCGCAGGGAGACACGCGCTCGACGGTCCGGCTTTCCGGCGGGCTCCAGGTCGACCTGCGCGTCGTCGACCCCGGCTGCTTCGGTGCCGCGATGCAGTATTTCACCGGCTCGCAGGCCCACAACATCGAGCTGCGCAAGATCGCGCAGAGCAAGAACCTCAAGCTGAACGAGTACGGAGTGTTCCGGGGAACGAAGTGCATCTCGGGGCGCACCGAGCAGGAGGTGTATGCGGCGTTAGGGCTCGATTGGATCCCGCCGGAGATGCGTGAGAACCGCGGGGAGATCGCGCTGGCCAAGGAGCACAAGCTGCCCAAGCTCGTCGCGCTGGAGGACGTTCGCGGCGACCTGCAGATGCACACTGATGCGAGCGACGGCAAGGCCACGCTGGCCGAGATGGTCGCCGCGGCGCGGGCGATCGGCTACGCGTACATCGCGATCACCGACCATTCGCCGCGGACGGCGATGGCGGGTCAGAGTCCCGCCGAGCTGCGCGCACAGTGGAAAGCGATCGATCGACTGAACAAGGGGATGCAGGGCTTCCGCATTCTCAAGAGTGTCGAGATGGACATCCTCGAAAGCGGGAACCTCGATCTCCCCGACGACGTGCTCGCCGAGGCCGACTACGTAGTGGCGACGATTCATTACGGCTTGAAGCAGCCCGAGCGGCAGCTCACCGACCGGCTGCTGGCCGCGATCGACAATCGCTGGGTGGACGCGATCGGGCATCCGACCGGGCGGATCCTGCCGCACCGGCCGTCCTACCCGCTCGACTTCGACGTCGTCGCGAAGGCCGCGGCGCACGCGAAGTGCCTGCTGGAAATCAACGGGAGCGAGCGGCTGGACCTGCCCGATACGCTGGCAGCCGCGGCCAAGTCGCACGGCGTGCGATTCGTGCTGTCGACCGACGCCCACAATACCCGCGAGCTCGGGTTCATGCGCTTCGCCGTCGGCAACGCGCGCCGGGCGTGGCTGACCGCGGCCGACATTCTCAATACGCGGCCGCTGGCCGAGTTCCTGAAAGGGTTACGCCGAAGCCGGAATCGTTAGCAGCTCGATCTGGGCGACCGGCTCGAAGCTGAAACGGTGATGGCGCGTGGGCCCGAGCCGCTGAATCGCCTCGAGATGCTCGGGCGTCGCGTACCCCTTGTTCGTTTCCCAGCAGTACCCGGGATGCCGTGTCGCCAGCCGGTCCATGAGATGGTCGCGAATCACCTTGGCGATGACCGAGGCTGCCGCGATCGAGTGGCACCGGGCGTCGCCGTCCACGATCGCTTCGTGCACGCAGCCCAGCTCGGGACACGGCAGGCCGTCGACGAGCACGTGCGCGGGCACGAAGCCCAGACGGCGCAGCGCCCGTGCCATCGCGAGGATCGACGCCCGGCGAATGTTCAGCCGGTCGATCTCCCGGACGCTGGCGGCGCCGACGGCGATCGCGAACGCGCGCTCGCGGATCTGGGCCGCGAATTTCGCGCGCTGGATGGCCGTGAGCACCTTGGAATCGTCGAGTCCCCGGATGGGCTTCGCCCCCATGGGAAACACGACGGCCGCGGCTACCACTGGACCTGCCAGGGGGCCGCGGCCGACTTCGTCGATTCCGGCGACGCTGATCCTGCCTTCACTCCACAACGCCGCCTCGCGTTTCAACGACGGGCGGCGGTGCCTCACGTCTGCGTCGGCTCCTGATCGGCGGTGCCGGCGGTCGGGACCGTAATCCCCCGCTTTTCGCGGATCCGGGCCGCCTTCCCGGCCAGCCGGCGCAGGAAATAGAGCTTCGCGCGCCGCACGCGGCCTTTGCGGGTGATTCCGATCTCGGCGATGGACGGCGCGTGCAGCGGGAAGATGCGCTCGACGCCGACGCCCGCCGAAATCTTGCGGACGGTGAAGGTCTCATTCACGCCGCCGCCGCGCCGGGCGATGCAGATCCCCTCGAACGCCTGCAGCCGCTCTTTCTCACCTTCGCGCACGCGCACCATGACGCGCACGGTATCGCCGGGAGCAAAGGCCGGGATGTCCGTCTTGAGGCCTTCGCGCTCGACCGCTCGCAACTTCTCCATACCTACTCTCCGTGTCGCGACCAGAGATCCGGCCGCCGTTCGCGCGTCAGGCGTTCGGCTTGCGCCGCTCGCCATGTCGCAATCTTGTCGTGGTCGCCACTCAACAATACGTCCGGGACGTCGAGCCCGCGATAGCTGGGCGGCCGCGTGTAGCTGGGCGGCGCCAGCAGTCCTTCATAATGCGAGTCGGACGACGCCGACTCATGATCGCCGAGCGCGCCCGGCAGCAGCCGCACCACCGCATCCACCACTGCCAGGGCCGCCGGCTCTCCACCCGAGAGCACGAAATCGCCGATCGAGACCTCTTCCGCGCCCAACCCGTCCGCGACGCGCTGATCGACGTCCTTGTAATGCCCGCACAACAACGTCAGCTCTGTGCCGACCGCGAATCGCACGGCCATATCGTGCGTAAACGACCGCCCGCGCGCGGACAACAACACAATCGGCGGCTTGGCCCGCACATCCTCGACCGCTTCGAAAAACGGCTCCGGCTTCAGCACCATCCCCGCGCCACCGCCGTACGGCGTGTCGTCCACCGTGTGGTGTTTGTCGTGCGTGTAGTCACGCAGCTGCACCACCCGGTAGCGTACCAGTCCGGCCTTCGCGGCTCGGCCCAGAATACTCGACCCGAGCGGCGCGGCAAACCATTCGGGAAACAGGGTGACGACGTTGATGCCGAGCATCGTTACTCGTCCACCGCGACCAGCTGGTCGCGCCAGCTTTCTACCGCGCCCCGCGACGTGATGCCGTCGAAGCCGAGCAGCCACTCGCGGTGATACGCCCGGCGCCGGGCGATCACCAACGGACCCGCCAGCACCTCGCGAGCGTCGTTGAGGACATAGACCCGCGCCTTTGGCACGAACACCGTCCCCGGATTCTCCACGAGGGGGATCACCGCGACTTCCCCCTGCTGGCCGTGCGGCTTGCGCAGCCGCCCGACTACGCGGGGGGAGCGGGGGGAGGCGTCCGTTTGCCTAGTACGCCGGCCTTCTTGAGGAGCGAACGTACCGTGTCGGTCGGCAGCGCGCCCTTCGCGAGCCAAGCCCGCGCTTGTTCGGCGTCCACGTCGATGACCGCGGGGTTCGCCTTGGGATGGTAATGGCCGATCGCCGCCACGAACCGCCCATCCCGCGGCGACTTGGAATCCGCGATCACGATCCGGAAATAGGCCTGACCCTTCCGTCCCACGCGGCGCAGCCGAATTCGAGTTGCCATGTCCTACATCCTTTTTAAGAACTTGCTCATTTTGCGCATCTGCTGGAACTGTTCCAGCAGCTTGTTCACTTCCTGCACCGGACGCCCCGCGCCCTTCGCGATCCGCAGCTTGCGATTGCCGTTCAACACGCTCGGATCGGCGCGCTCGGCCGGCGTCATCGACAGCACGATCGCTTCGACGTGCTTGATCCGTTTGTCGTCCATCGAGACGCCCTGCAACGCCTGGGCGTTCATCCCCGGCAGGAGCCCGAGCACCTGCTTGAGCGGCCCCATGTTCTGCATCTGCTTGAGCGCGACCAGAAAATCCTGAAGGTCCATGCCCTTCTTGGACCGGACCTTCTGCTCCAGACGCTTCGCCGCGTCGGCATCGACGGTCGCGGCGGCCTTCTCGACCAGCGCGACCACATCCCCCTGCCCCAGGATCCGCCCCGCCATGCGCACCGGATCGAACGGCTCCAGCGCGTCCGTCTTTTCACCGACGCCGATGTACTTGATCGGCACTCCGGTCACGCCATGAATCGAGAGCGCCGCCCCACCGCGCGCATCGCCATCGAGCTTGGTCAGGATCAC